>Ga0351973_1004_pt1 | contig 86216 bp, 33 predicted proteins | sample BONcelFGM3001E14_FD_206745 | JGI IMG/M metagenome (GOLD analysis project Ga0351973, IMG submission 206745) | Enriched cells from coal bed in the Powder River Basin, Montana, United States - BONCAT cells FGM rep3 HSBNCT.FGM.300.1.E14 ...
TATGATCAGGTTATCTTTTAAAATTTGGAAAAATTGATTTATAAGGGGGTGAAATTAATGAAGTTTAAATATTTTGCAAAACGGAAGCATAATATAAGATGATTGTTTTCTGGTATCTGATGATATCATAACATTTCAGAGTACTAATAATCAGGGTAATATGATGATTTATTTGTATTATCTGGAATCAGTATAAATTTCAGGAATTACAAAAAAAGCATACAATTGAATGTTTTTAACAATCCTTGCAGAAAATGATTCACTCCGGAGGGTGCATAAAAACAAAAAAGCCTGATATGCAGGCTTTTTTGTCAATATGAATCAAGTGGTTTTTAGTTTCCCAGTAGCTCTTTAATTATCCGGGATATTGTTTTATTGTCAGCTTTTCCAGCAAGTTTACCTGAAGCAGCAGCCATCACTTTACCCATATCTTTAATGCTGTTGGCTCCGGTTTCTGTTATTATAGTTTGTATGATGGGCTTTAGTTCTTCAGCAGTCATTTGAGAAGGCAGGTAAACAGATATAATATCGGCCTGAAAAGTTTCAGTCGCTGCCAGGTCGGCGCGGTTTTGCTCCGTGTAAATTGTCGCGGTTTCCCGTCTCTGTTTCACAAGCTTCTGAAGGATTTTTATTTCTGTTTCCACAGAAATTTCTCCTCCACCACCTTCACTGGTCAACTCGAGAAGCAGCGCGGATTTTACCGCCCGCAAGGCTTCCAGCTTGTCCTTTTCACGGGCAAGCATTGCTTTCTTTATGTCCTCGTTAATCTTTTCCGTTAAGCTCATGAATTGTGTTTTAGTCAACGTTATCGTGCAAAAACGAATTATTCTGCCTCATTTCAACAGAGTTATTCTCGGTTTTGAACAATGAATACCTGGATACTTCAGAATCTTTTGAAGCAGGAGGTTCATTCAGTTCTACTTTCTTGCGCAGGTATGCAGGTTGATTTTCCATTTCAACAAGCCCATCGGGCGTTGCAATTTTGTAGCTGAGATCTCGCATCCTTGCATATCTGTCGTTGGCTCTTTCTTCCTGTTTTATCTGAGCTTGATCAGTGTCTGAATCGTCTGTTTCTTCTGGTTTGAAGCTTTTCAGGAAATCGAAACCCGGAACTTTTTCTTTGGCCGTTTTAACCGGAATGGCAGTAAAACCTCCTGTAGGATTGTTTTCTTCAGGCTGATTGGAAGTGTTATTTTCTGTTTTATTTTTCAATTCGAAGGTAAAAGTTCGCTGAGGTTCCTGAGGGACAGGCCGTTCCTGCACAGGCTCTTCCATCACAGATTCAGCAGGTGTGTGATGTTTGTTAATCAACGTAATTTCTTCGATAGCCGCAGGCGCTGATTTTGGCGGTTCCGGAGTTTTTACAGTTTTGCGAGGATCGTCCTGATTGAGCGGATATACCACAACCTCAGGCTTACTTATTTCATTTTGTTTCCCGGAAATTGAATCAAATCCGGTGGCAATCAAGGTAATGCTGATTTTGTCGTCCAGTGTGTCGTCTGTTCCGTTACCCCAGATAATATCTGCACCTGAGCCGGCTTCATGCTGAATGTAATCAGTGATTTCCATTACTTCATCCAGTGTAATTTCTGAAGTGCCCGAAGAAATATAGAGCAGAATATTGCTTGCTCCCCTGATGTTTGCGTCATCCAGCAGCGGAGAACTCATGGCTATCTGAACTGCCTCAAGAGCCCTGTTTTCGCCCGACGCCATTCCCGATCCCATGATGGCTTTGCCGCTATCTTTCATTACTGTTTTTACATCTTCAAAGTCAACATTGATGTAACCTGTAACCGTAATGATTTCGGCAATACCTTTGGCTGCAACAGCCAGAATGTTATCGGCTTTGAAGAATGCTTCTGAAAGTTTCAGATCTCCTTCAAGTTCTCTTAGTTTATCGTTGCAGATAATGAGCAGTGTGTCAACTGACCGGCGCAGTTCTTCAATACCCGCTTTTGCCTGCTGGGTTCGTTTTCTGCCTTCAAATGAAAAGGGCAAAGTCACAATTCCAACAGTCAGAATACCGAGTTCTCTGGCAAGTGAAGCGATTACAGGTGCTGCACCAGTTCCTGTTCCACCACCCATACCGGCCGTTATAAACACCATTTTGGTGTTGTTCTCCAGTACTTTTCTGATGTCATCTATGTTTTCAGCGGCGGCTTCGCGGCCAACTTCAGGGATAGATCCGGCGCCTAAACCTTTGTTTCCCAATTGAATTTTGAGCGGTACAGGACTGGTGTCAAGTGCCTGGCAATCAGTATTGCAGATCATGAAATCCACACCGCGGATTCCTTGCTTGAACATGTGCGTAACTGCGTTGCTTCCACCTCCACCTACGCCTATCACCTTTATGATGGATGATTGATTTTTTGGCAAATCAAATTTGAGCATATCTGGCATTTTTTAGATCTCCTAAATTAATTGTTTAAATTGTGTTGTTTGCACTGAATTTGCATATTTTATCAACAGGTCTTCTGTTAATATCTTAGTTCACTCCTTCTTCGTCAAAGAAGTTTTTTATGGCATCAAAAAACGAACCTCTTGGCGGTTTTTTGGCTTTGACTACAGGTTTTTCAACTTTTTGAGCATCCTTCTCAACCCGTTTCAGTCCGATGATTACCAACCCGATTCCTGTTGCATACATTGGGCTTGCCATTTCTTCGGGCAAACCCGGAGCAAGGTGCTCATTGGGATATCCAATGCGTGTGTCCATGCCTGTGATAAATTCGGTGAGCTGAGTGATGTGTTTCATCTGAGCACCACCACCTGTAAGAACGATACCAGCAATCAGTTTTTTTTCGAAACCCGAATTTTTTATTTCGAAGTACACATGCTCAATAATCTCCTCCATTCTGGCCTGAATGATGGATGCGAGATTACGAAGAGTAATTTCTTTTGGCGGACGACCACGCAAGCCCGGGATTGCCACAACTTCCTCGTCGCGGTTTTCGCTGGCAAGGGCTGAACCAAATTTAACTTTCAAATCTTCGGCATGTTTCTTAATGATGGTGCATCCTTCTTTGATGTCTTCGGTAATAATATCACCACCAAAAGGAATAACAGCCGTGTGGCGTATAATTCCATCCTGAAAAATGGCAATATCAGTTGTTCCGCCACCAATATCAACAAGTACAACACCTGCTTCTTTTTCCTCTTCACTCAGCACAGCCTCAGCCGATGCAAGCGGTTCGAGTACCAGCGAATCCACTTCAAGGGTGGCCTTTTTGATACACTTGTAAATGTTTCGGGCCGCCATGGTTTGCCCGGTGATGATGTGAAAGTTGGCTTCGAGCTGATGTCCGAGCATTCCTTTGGGCTGCCTGATTCCACTCTCACCATCAACAGTATATTCCTGAGGAATTACATCAATGATCTCCTCACCGGGATTCATCGCCAGTTTGAACATATTTTCGGTCAGACCTTCAATATCGTTTTGACTGATTTCCAGTTCGCTGTTGGGGCGGATCACTGAACCCCGGTATTGAATGCTCTTTATATGCTGGCCGGCAATGCCTACATTGACAGTAACAATATTGGTATCGGAGGTGTTTTCGGCTTCCTTTACAGCACCAACAATACTTTTTACGGTATCATCGATATTGGCAACCACTCCGCGTTTTACACCAATAGATTCGGTTTTACCGAATCCCAGTATTTCAATTTTGCCGTTTTCGTTCCTGCGCCCAACAATTGCAGCAATTTTGGTTGTCCCAATGTCTAATCCGACAACGATTTCTGAAGGTTCCATATTATTTTATTGATTTTTTACAAACAACCTGATCCCGGTATTTCAGATTGATCACCCGGTAACTGGCCCAGGCTTCGTTTCTGTTTCCCATGGTATAGAAAATTTTCAATTTCTCAAGCTTTTCTTTGATGTGTGTGGTGTCTCCCAGAAGAATAATTTGTTCTCCTATCTTAGGAATCAACTCCAATTCGCCCGATTGGTTCAGATGAACCTGTTCAATAAGGGCACTTAAAAATTCATCATTTTTAAGATTTCTTGATGTCACATAAACCTTTTGCAGGTCATGCGATAACTTTCTATACTCCTCAGTTTTCTGACGGGGAGTAATTTCATGTGCTTCCTGTGCTTCCGATTCAATCTTTCCATTGGCAACCACAACGCGTGCTGAATACTCATGACTGATTGGCACCCTTTTGCCATCGCAATCGAGATAAAAATGAGCGCCTTTGCTGTCAATAACCCTCACCAGCGGGCTGCGCTGAATCACAAGTGCTTTAACCTTGCCATTGACATCCATGGTCAGATTCGCTTTTTTTACAAAGGGACTTGCCTCAATTGCTTTGTGAATCTGAGCCATCGGAATCTCTCCAAGTTTCTCACCTTTTACTTTAATGCCTGCATCCGTTACGAGTTGTCTTACATGAATGCGGCTGACCAAAGCATCTCCGCCGTTGTAATCCAGTTCAATTACAAATTCCTGACATGTTGTCTGATCCTGCTTTTTGTTGGCAAAAATGAACAGTACCACAATTCCTGCCACAAGTACCGTTTTCAGGATGAGGTTTAAAATCCTTCTCATGGTTTCAGGGCTTTGGTGAATAATTCTTCAATAGGTGCAACCATCTGATCAATATCGCCGGCACCAAGAGTGAGCAAAATATCAGGTTGATTCCGCGCAATCAATCGCATTGCCTCTTCCCGTCCGCAAAGAAATTTTTCCTTTGATTCTATTCCTTTCAGCAACATCTCAGAGTTTATTCCTTCAATTGGTTTTTCCCTTGCCGGATATATTTCCAGAAGAATAACACGGTCGAGCATTGAAAGGCTTTTTGAAAAACCTTCGGCAAAATCGCGGGTACGGGAGTAGAGGTGTGGCTGAAAAATTCCTGTAATATGCCTTCCCGGATAAAGTTTCTGCACCGAACCTATGCATGCGCTCAACTCCTCAGGATGGTGGGCGTAATCATCAATATAAAGTAAGCCCGGTGTGTTTATTCTTATGTCGAAACGTCTTTTAACGCCTGAAAATGAGCTTATACCAATTCTGATTTCTTCATCAGACGCACCGCTCAACCAGGCTGCAGCAGCGGCAGCTACACTGTTTTCAACATTGAATAATCCGGGAAGTCCCGGTGATAAACCTGAAATCCGACCTTCCGGAACCACCAGATCAAAATGATAGCGATGATCTTCAATGCGGAGGTTTTCTGCATAAAAATCTGCCTGTTTATCGAGAGAATAGGTGTAAAATTCTACCTCCGGATCAGGGTCTGGTTCAATTCCGATTCCCGATTTGATCAGCAAAACACCACCGGGAACAACCCTTTGAGTGAATTGAGTAAAGGTATTTTTCAGATCCTGATGATCGGCATAAATGTCAAGATGATCGGCATCAGCAGATGTAATCAACGCAAGCCATGGTGAAAGTCTGAGAAATGAACGGTCAAATTCATCGGCTTCAGCAACCATCAGCTCACTTTTTGGATTCAGCAAAAGGTTTGAGTCGTAATTTTTTGAAATTCCACCCAGAAATGCAGTGCATCCGGCTTTTGAATTGTACATGATGTGCGAAATCATGGTGGAAACTGTTGTTTTGCCATGTGTGCCGGCAACAGCAATGGTTTTTTTGCTGTTGGTAAGATCGCCCAACACTTCTGCCCGTTTTTTAATACTGAATTTTCCCGAGGTCGCTTTCACAAATTCGGAAAGGTCTTTAGGAATGGCTGGTGTATAAATAATCAGGTCGGTATTTGCAGGAATCAGGTCGGGCCGATCTTCGAAATGAATGTTTATTCCTTCGGCTTCAAGCTGTGATGTGAGGGTTGTAGGCGTTTTATCATAACCCGAAACCATACATCCGGCAGCGTGAAAGTAACGGGCAAGTGCACTCATGCCAATTCCTCCAATGCCAAGAAAATAAACGGTTTTCAGGTTTTTAGTTTCCACGGTTTATGCTATTTTTGAGTGAGTTCCAAAATTATGGTTGCAATATCGAGCGCAGCCTGCGGTTTCGAAAGTAAGCGTATATTATTGCTCAATTCGTTCTTTTTTGCTGGATTGAAGGCCAGAGAAATGATACCATCAGCGAGTTCTGAATCTGCACGGTTATCCGGAATCAAAACCGCAGCATTTCTTTTTACCAGCGCCATAGCGTTTTTGGTTTGATGATCCTCAGCCACATTCGGCGATGGAACCAAAATGGATGGTTTGCCGGTGATGCAAAGTTCCGAAACCGATAAAGCTCCTGCTCTCGACACAACAATATCGGCAGCAGCATAGGCAAAGTCCATACGTGTGATGAAGTCGTAATTTCTTATTCCATAATCATCAAATGGAATTGTCGCTGATTTCGCGATCTCAGCAAAAGTTTTACCTGTTTGCCAGATCAGCTGAAGTCCGGCATCTGCAAATTCCTTCAACGAGCGATGAATGCTGTTGTTGATGGTTCTGGCTCCTAGACTTCCGCCAATCACCAGAACGACTGGTTTTTGCGGGTCAAGTCTGAAAAAATTGAGTGCTTCTTCTCTTTTGGCTTCCGCAAAAATAATATCAGTTCTTACCGGATTTCCGGTCAGTACAATTCTTGATGCCGGGAAATATTTCTCCATATCTGGGTAAGCAACACAGATCTTTTTTGCTTTTCCGGCCAGCATTCTGTTTGTGATTCCGGGATATGAATTCTGCTCCTGTATCAACGTGGAAATTCCCATCGAAGCTGCTGCTTTTACTGTAGGTCCGCTTGCATATCCGCCCACGCCAACAACCACCTGAGGTTTAAATTCTTTGATGATACTCCTTGCTTTGAGGGAGCTATGCGCCAGTTTAATCGGGAAAAGCAGGTTTTTGAATGTTAATCTGCGCTGTAGTCCGCTGATCCAAAGTGTTTTAATCTCATAGCCAGCTGCCGGAACTTTTTCGGTTTCCATCCTGCCTTCAGCACCTACAAAAAGGATTTTTACTTCAGGGTTTAGTGAAGTCAATGCATCCGCAATAGCAATTGCCGGAAATACGTGACCTCCGGTTCCTCCTCCGCTGATAATGATCCTTGTTTCAGGCAATGGCATGTTCGGTTTGTTTTGTTTGTTTTTCTGTTTTTGCTTCTTTTTCGAGGTTTTCTGATTCCTCAATTTCCCGGCTTACGCTCAGAATTATACCTATGGCAATGCTGGTAAACCAAATGGATGTTCCTCCCATACTTATGAGGGGTAATGTTTGCCCGGTTACCGGAAGTAGATTTACAGCAACCATCATGTTCACCATCGCCTGAAATACCAGACTAAAGGCCACGCCAAAGGTGAGGAAGGCGGCAAAATTCCGCGGACTCCGGATTACAATTTTTACAGCCCTGAACATCAGTATTAAATATAGAAATACAACCACAGTGCCTCCTATCAAGCCGTACTCTTCTATAATGATGGCAAAAATAAAGTCAGAATAGGGGTGGGGCAGAAAGTTTTTTTGTGTGGAATTGCCTGGCATTTTTCCGGCGATTCCTCCGGTAGCAATAGCAATTTTGGCCTGTTCCACCTGATAATTGGCATCACTGTCGCCGCTTCTGAAACTTTCAATTCTCGTTTGCCAGGTTCCAAAACGTCCGCTGAGTTTGGGAGAGTTCACTGCAACTGTTATCAATAAAATAAAAGCCACTATTCCAACCCCGACAAGCATCAACAGATACCTGATTTTAACACGACCAACAAACATAAGCACAAGGCATGTGGTAAAAATCAGCGCTGCAGTTGAGAAATTGGCTGGTATGATCAGTAAGGTGATCAGAACCACAGGAAGAAGAATGGCAACAAATCCTTTTTTGAAATCATCGATATCACTTTGCTTTTTTGCAAGAAGGCGGGCGACATAAATGATAAGCGCAAGTTTGGCCAGGTCGGAAGGCTGAAAAGTTATATTGATCAAAGGGAGTGTGTACCAACGACTGGCTTCATTCATCGAAGTGCCGAACAGGAGTGTATAAGCCAGAAGGGGAACTGAAATGTAAATTCCAAGCTGCGAAATGCGGGCGTAGTATTTGTATTTGACCTGATGAGCCAGATACATCAATACAAAGCCAAGCAGCAGAATGCCCATATGTTTTATCAGGTAGTACTCAGTATTGCCCGATTGATAGCGGTAGGCAAGTGTTCCGGTGGAACTGTAAACCGCCAGCAACGAGAATATCGACAGCAGGAACACCACTGCCCATATCACTTTGTCTCCTTTTATCCTGCTTAAAATGGCTTTCATAATCTGAGTTTCTTCAAAGGGCTTTTACCGCATTTTTAAACTGATTGCCCCGGTCTTCGTAGTTTTCAAAAAGATCAAAACTTGCACATGCAGGCGATAATAATACCACATCGTTGTTGCTGGCAAGGTAATATGCCTGATTTACAGCATCTTCGGCTGATTGCGTTTCAATGATTACAGGGATAATATCTTTGAAAGCATCTATCATAAGCTCATTGTCAAGGCCAAGACAAACCAGTGCTTTTACATTTGATTTAACCACTTCAAATAACTTGGAGTAGTCGTTGCCTTTGTCAATTCCTCCGGCAATCCAAATGACAGGTTTGTGCTGGTTTTCCAGCGCCCACCAAGCCGAATTGATATTTGTGGCTTTTGAATCGTTGATGAACTCAATGCCATGTATATTGGCCACATACTCAAGCCGGTGTGCCGTGTTTTCGAAACTTCCAAGGCTTTCTTTAATGCTTTCCTTGCGCAATCCGATGAGGCTTCCTGCTATTCCGGCGGCCATTGAGTTGTAGATGTTGTGCTTTCCCTGTAAAGCAAGTTCTTCGATTGTCATAGTGAACTTTTCTCCTTTTATGTTAAATACTATTGTGTTTCCGTCAAGCCAGGCACCTTCGTGCCCTTTTTCGTGTAAGCTGATTTTGTAAATTTCCTGATGAAGTTTGGCGCTTTTTATGATCTCTCTGCTGGTTTCATCATCACAGCACCAGATAAATGCATCTTCTTTGCGTTGATTTCTTATGATTCTCATTTTCGAAGCTGCATATTTGTTGAAATCGTAGTCATACCTGTCCAGATGGTCAGGTGTGATGTTCAGCAAAATCGCAACTTCTGCTCTGAATTCTTCAGTTCCATCCAATTGAAAGCTGCTTAGCTCAAGGCTGAAATAGTCATATTCCTTTTTTAATACCTCACTGGCAAAACTGTTTCCAATATTGCCTGCAGCGCATGAATTCAGTCCTGCTTGTTTGAGCATATGCTGAATCAGTCCAGTGGTAGTGGTTTTTCCATTGCTCCCTGTTACACATATTTTGGTTGCATTGGTGAAGCGGGAAGCAAACTCGATTTCCGAAATCACAGGAATCCCTAAACTTCTGGCTTCCATAACCATCTGAGCGTTATCGGGTATTCCCGGACTTTTTATAATTTCATTTACACCACTGAGAATGTTTTGGCCATGACCACCTTCCTCAAATTCTATATTGCCGGCAATCAGTTGTTCTTTAAAGTTATCTTTGATAATTCCATTGTCTGACACAAACACAGCAAACCCTTTACCGGCCGCGAGAAGCGCAGCACCGGTTCCGCTTTCGCCGGCACCGAGTATCAGTATTTTGGGTTTGTGGTTCATTTTTTACCTGATTTTAAGGGTGATGATTGTAAAAACTGCAAGCATGATCCCTACAATAAAGAACCGCTGTACTATTTTTGGTTCTGCATATCCAAGCACCTGAAAATGATGGTGCAGCGGAGACATTTTAAAGATTCTTCTGCCTTCACCGTACTTTCGTTTGGTTCGTTTGAAGTAGCTGACCTGAATGACTACTGAAAGATTTTCAGCCACGAAAATTCCACAGAGAATCGGAATCAGCAATTCTTTACGGATCATAATGGCAAGCACTGCAATCACACCTCCCAGAGCCAGCGAACCGGTATCACCCATAAAAACCTGGGCAGGGTAGGTATTGTACCATAGAAAACCGGTACATGCGCCAACAAATGCGCTTACAAAAATTGTGAGCTCGCCCGTGTCGGGCAAATACATTATGTTCAGATAATCGGCAAAAACAAAGTTGCCCGAAACCCAGGCAAGTATGCCAAGGGTTACCCCGATAATGGCAGAAGTTCCGGTTGCCAGCCCATCGATTCCATCGGTGAGATTGGCTCCGTTTGACACCGAAATTATGATCAGAATTACGATGGGTACAAAGATTATCCATGCATGATTCATGGCCTTTTTTCCGAAAGGCTTAAGCAACAGGGCATAATCCAATTCGTTGTTTTTAAAGAATGGAATAGTGGTTTTTGTGGATTTGGAAGACTGCCTTGAAAAACGCTGACCATGATCGTTTACCTGCTCAAATTCACTCAGCGATTCAACCGAAACCGAGCTAGTCTGTAATATCTTTTCGCGGATGACCACATCTTCATGAAAATAGAGTGTTAATCCAACCACAAGTCCGATGATAATTTGACCAAGGATTTTAAACTTTCCTGCAAGTCCTTTTTTGTCATTTCTGAATACCTTGATATAATCATCTACAAATCCGATAAAACCCAGCCAAATGGTAGTAATCAGGATAAGAATGATGTAAATGTTGTTGAGTTTTGCAAAAAGAAGTGTAGGAATTATGATCGCGCTGAGGATAATCAATCCGCCCATAGTAGGAGTTCCCTGCTTTTCTTTTTGGCCATGAAGACCCAGATCTCTCACCTCCTCACCTACAAGTTTTCCTCGCAGATAATTGATCAGCGTTTTGCCAAACAAGAGTGAAATTATCAGTGATGTAATGACAGCAAGCGCGGCCCTGAAAGAAATGTATTGAAACATTCCGGCTCCGGGGAAGTCCAGGCTTTTATCAAGAAAATCAAACAGATAGTACAACATAAGCCCAGTTTTTACTGATTTTGGTTGTTATTTATTGCCAATGCTTCTTTCAGTTCTTCGCGGTCGTCGAAGTGATGTTTTGTACCTTTTATTTCCTGATAGGTTTCGTGTCCTTTGCCCGCTACCAGAATTATGTCACCGCTATCGGCCATTGTGCAGGCAACCCGGATGGCTTGCCGGCGGTCGCTGATCAGTAGTGTTGCTTTTTTCCGGTCAACAGTAACGCCTGCCATCATTTCTTTAAGGATTTCATCCGGGTCTTCGTTACGGGGATTGTCGGAAGTAAGAATGGTGAGGGTGCTGTTTTCGGCTGCAATCGAAGCCATTATGGGGCGCTTGGTTTTATCGCGGTTTCCTCCGGCTCCCACAACAGTAATGAGTTTTCCGGCGCCTTCGCGGATGGCATTGATGGTTGATATTACATTCAGCAGTGCATCGGGTGTGTGCGCATAATCAACAATTCCGATCACACCGGTAGGTGATTTCATATACTCGAACCTGCCATCAACCGGCACAAGTCGGCTTAGTCCGGTAAGGCACTCTTCTTCAGTTAACCCAAGCATTTCAGCAGTAGCATAAATACTGAGCAAATTATAGGCATTGAAATTTCCAACCAGCCTGCACCAAACCTCTTTTCCATTGATGCTGAGCTGCAAACCATCAAAATGATTTTCGAGAATCCTGCAATGAAAATCGGATTGTTTTTTAACTGCCAGGGTTTTCACAACGGCTTTGGTATTCTGAACCATTACCTGTCCATTGCGGTCATCAATGTTTGTAAGTGCAAATGCTGTTGATGGCAGTTTATCAAAAAATGATTTTTTCGCCTTGAGATAGGCATCAAATGTTTTGTGATAGTCGAGATGGTCGTGGGTGAGATTTGAAAAAATACCACCCCTGAAGCTAAGCCCGGCAATGCGCTGCTGAACTATGGCATGTGAACTCACTTCCATAAAGCAGTATTCACAGCCGTCCAAAACCATTTCCCTCAGCAACTGATTCAGTGCCATTGGATCGGGAGTGGTATGCGTGGCCGGAATTTCGAGGTTGTTGATCATATTTCTTACCGTAGAAATCAGACCAACTTTGAAACCCGCCTGTAAAAACAGTTGGTACAATAAGGTTGCAATGGTAGTTTTTCCATTGGTGCCGGTTATCCCGATAAGGTGGATTTCCGAGGAAGGGTTATCAAAATAATTACCGGCCATAATAGCCAGTGTCTCAGCGCTGTCTTTTACCTCAATGTATGTGACATCGGGTTCGGTTTTATCGGGAATGGTTTCGCACACAATGGCTTTAACGCCTTTGCTGATTACATCGGCAATGTATATGTGGCCATCGGTTTGTGTGCCTTTTACAGCAATAAATACCTTGTTCTTCTCAGCTCTTCTCGAGTCGGAAATAACTTCATCCACAGGTATATCCGTACTTCCGGCTATCCTGGCAATCCTGCAACGATACAATAGATCTTTCAGTGTTTTCATTTCTGCACTTTAGCCCAGTTCAATAATACATTTACTCCCTCTTACAGCTTTTGATCCGGCGGGCAGCGATTGCTTTTTTACTTTTCCCTTGCCATTCATCTGTACTTTTATTCCTGCCGATTCAAGTAAAAAAACAGCATCTCTAGCTCCCATGCCTCTTACGTCAGGTATTATTTCTTCTCCTGTTTCAATGTTTACAGTTTCAGCAATTCCATTATTATCCCTGCAGGCAATCCATTCATTCTGATCCATTTCTGCAGAAACCGGGACGCTGAGCAATTTGAAAATGGTTTGCAGTTCTTTGGCATTTCCTGATGCATATACCGGTGCTGAACGGAGTAAAGAATCTGATTTGGTGGCGGCGAAATCAAGTCGCGTAGAGTAAACCTTATCAGCCACCTCTTTAAAAACCGGCCCTGCAATTGATCCTCCGTAGTAAACTCCTTTGCTGGGATTGTTAATGACCACAATCATTGAGTATTTCGGGTCTTCAGCCGGGAAGTAGCCTGAAAATGATGCCTTGTAATTTGATTTATTATACCCCGCATTGTTTTGGGCAATTTGAGCGGTGCCGGTTTTGCCGGCGATTTTGTAAACCGGATTTTTTAAATGTGTAGCCGTTCCCTGCTGAACTACTCCTTCGAGTAACGAACGCGCCATGGCTATTGACTCGGGATTTTTTGTGATGGATTTTGAGAGAATTACAGGACCGAAGGTTTCAATAACCTTTCCGGCTGATCTTATTTCTTTCACAAATTGCGGTTTTACCATTACACCGTTATTGGCGATGGCATTATAGAAGGCCAGCGTCTGCAATGGAGTGAGTGCCACTTCATATCCTATCGACATCCAGGGAAGCGATACTTTCGACCAGTATTTATGTTTGGTGTCTTTTATTGAAGGGTTTCCTTCTCCGGGAATATCGAGCCCAAGTGGCTGATTCAGTCGCATCGCATAAAGCGCATCTATAAACTGCTGTGGCTTGTCTTTGTATGCTTTGTGAATGACTTTTGAAATGCCCACATTTGACGATACTTCAAATGCTTTGCGAACACTGATGCGGCCATAACCTCCTTTGTGGGAATCTCTCATGGTCCGGTTCGCAAACATTACTGTTCCACCCTGGGTGTCTACAGTGTCGCTGAGGCTGACCAGTCCGTCATCGAGTGCCGCCAGCAAAGAAGCCAGTTTAAATGTTGATCCAGGTTCTGAACTTTCACCTATCGCGTAGTTGTATTTTTCTTCATAAAAACCTTCTTTGTTTTTACCAAGATTTGCAATGGCAACAATAAAGCCGGTTTTTACTTCCATCAGAATGGCGCAACCATGATCGGCTTCATTGGCGATCAATTGCCGCATCAAAGCATCTTCTGCTACATCCTGAATATTAATGTCAATGGATGTTACAATATCATGTCCGTTTCTTGGTTCAATCTCATTTTCGTCATTCAATGGCCTCCACACACCATTACCAATGCGCTGCATAAGGCGCTGTCCGCTTTCACCTTCAAGCAGGTGGCTGTATGCGCCTTCAAGTCCAATGTCGTTTTCTGATCCGTCTTTGTCCCAGCCTATGGTTCTGAAAGCAAGCCATTTAAATGGAAGCTCTCTCTTATTTTTCGCCTGGGCAATCAAACCGCCTTTGTATTTTCCAAGCCTGAAAATCGGAAATTTTCTTACTTTTTTAAGGTCACTGTAAGTTATGTTACGCTTAAGCAATAAATAACGATTGTTTTTTTTACGGCCTTGTTCCAGTAATTGTTTGTACTCTTTTTTACTGCGGTCTCTGAAATGATTTGCCATATGCCAGGCGAGTGAGTCCACATTTTCGTAAAAGAATTCATCGTTATAATGGGTGTTGCCTGCATCAATACGCAGTTCAAAAATGGGAACCGATGCCGCCATTAAACTTCCGTCAACAGCCAGAATATTGCCCCTGGTGGCGTCTATATTTTCGTATCTGATGCTTAACTTTTTGGCTTTTTCGCGCCATTCATCGCCTTCAACAAACTGAATGTAGGCCGCCTTGCCAAGTATTGACAAGCCAAGCACTACCATGACAAAATAGACAAGGTAAACTTTCTTTAATATTTCGCCCTTATTGTCCATCAGTTTATTCTTTTACATGAATTTTTACAGGAGGAACTACTGATTCCTTTACGCCGGTGTTTTTTAATTTATTGGCAACTTCCGATTGCTTGCTGTGATACATAAGGGCTGATTTCGTGGTGATGTATTCATACCTCAGCTCTTCAAGCTCTCTTTTGGTTTTTGATATTTCAATCATTGTTTTCTCAGCATTGTAAGAATTGGCGATATAAAAAATGGCCATCAATGTCAGGAAAAGTATAAATGGTACTTGTGTAGTCAGGTTATCACGGGTAAGAAAGCTTCCATCAACAATACTGTGCAATGATCCGCCAACATTGACTTTTTGATTCAGCACGTTGAATGCCCTGAAAGACCTCTTCTTTTTAAGGGGTTTTTCAACAGGTTTGGGCCTGACGGTATTTTTATGATCGCTAATCTTCGTCATGGTTTCTCTCTGCTATCCTGAGCTTCGCACTGCGGGCACGGTTATTTTCGAGGACTTCTTCTTCAGTTGCTATGGTAGGTTTACGGGTGATTGGTTTGAATGGCGCATGCAGATTTCCGAAGAAGTCCTTGTTCACAGTCCCTTCAAAATTTCCGGTTTTCATAAAGTTTTTAACCAATCTGTCTTCCAGCGAATGGTATGACATCACCACCAGTCGCCCGCCCGGCTTGATGGTTTTTGTGGTTTGCAGAAGCATTTCTTTTAATGCATCAAGCTCACCGTTTACTTCAATGCGAAGTGCCTGGAATATCCTGGCGAAAAATTTATTCTCTTTGCCTCTTTCTGCAAATGGCTGCAGGATTTCTTTGAGTTGAGCAGTTGTGTTGATGGCTCCTGCTCCTCTGGCTTCGGTCAGTTTTAAGGCAATGCGGTATGCATTTGGCAATTCGCCATACTCGCGCATTATCTTTATAAGATCTTCGGTTGGGTATCGGTTTATGACTTCCTTTGCGGTCAGATTCGATTTTCTATCCATTCTCAGGTCGAGATCAGCATCAAAACGGGTCGAAAAACCGCGCTCTGCCTGATCAAGCTGATGCGACGAAACACCCAGATCAGCCAGGATTCCATCCACCGGAAATGCTTTAAAAAACCTCAGAAAGTTTGTGAGGAACCTGAAATTCTGGTTTATCAGCGTAAAGCGGCTGTCGTCAATTGAATTTAAAAGTGCATCTGCATCCTGATCAAAGCCAACAAGTCTGCCGGTAGTCAGCTGTTCAAGTATGGCACGTGCATGGCCACCGCCTCCAAAAGTCACATCTACATATGTGCCTTCGGGCTTAATGGCGAGTCCATCCAGACATTCGCTGAGCATTACGGGCTTATGATACATTTTTCAGTTATTTATTCGTCGTCATTCATTTGTCCCATCACCTCTTCGGCAAGGTCAGAGAAGCTGCCAATGTTGTCGCGTATTGAAGCTTCGTACTTGTCCTTATCCCATATCTCTATGATACTGAGTGCAGATGACAGTACGATGTCTTTTGATATTCCGGCGAAAACTGCCAGATCTTTCGGAATAAGCAAACGTCCGGTAGAGTCAGTTTCAACTTCACGTACGCCCGCCATAAAGATTCTGATGAAATCGTTATTCTTTTTGATAAAGCGGTTTAGCTTGTTTACCCGTTTCATTTCTTTGTTCCACACCTGACGGGGATACAATTCAAGGCAAGGTTGAAAAATGCTCCTTTTCAGGATGAAGCCTTCGGAGATTATGGCATCAATCTGCGACTTGAGTGCCGAAGGCAGCATCAATCTGCCCTTGACATCAACCTTGCAGTCGTGAACGCCAATTATTTCCGTCATTATTCGTTTTGTTGTTTTTAGTGGTGTAAATATAGATGGTTTTTACCACTTTTTACCACTTTTTACCACTACTGTTAATAACTTTTTGCAGAAATGGTGTTTTATATATCCGATTCAGTGATTTAACATATTGAAAATGAGTGTTATAAAATTATTTTGGGTTATTATTGTTTTCTAACCTTTGGCGAATTATGATGACTTTTTCTTGATTTTTTAAGTCGCCGGTAAATCAATTATCGAATTTTGTAAATTTGTTAAAAATTCAGGAACACAATTTTACACCTGAAACATGGAAGTAAACGAGACCGTACCCGAGGGGGAATATATCAGATTCATTGATCTTGATAAAGTTATAGAAGGCAAGAGTCCTCGTTTACGTAGGAACCTGCCTGGGTTTTTGCTGAGATATCTCAAAAGAATAGTCCATCAGGATGAGTTGAATAAGGCACTGAATAAGCATAAGGATAAGTATGGACTTGAGTTTTTTGAAGTAATTCTAAATGATTTTGGAGTCAATATTGCTGTCAAAGGCGAAGAAAATCTTCTGAAATCGGAGCGGTTTGTCGTGGTTGCAAATCATCCTTTGGGAGGACTTGATGGAATCGCACTTATGCAGGCTGTTGGCAGAATCAGACCCGATATTGTCTCTCCGGCAAATGATTTTCTGATGCATTTGCCCAACCTGCGTTCACTGTTTATTCCTGTAAATAAGCATGGCTCTAATGCCACAAACATTGCTGTTTTCAACGAAACATTCGCCTCTGACAAAACAATAGTTTATTTTCCGGCAGGTTTGTGTTCACGCAAAACAGGCGGCGAAATTCTTGACCTGGAATGGAAAAAGACTTTTCTGAGCAAAGCCAGAGCGTATAACCGCGATATTCTTCCGGTGCATATCAGTGGGCGTAATTCAGGTTTCTTTTATAACTTAGCCAACTTCCGCAAATGGTTAGGACTGAAAGCAAACATTGAAATGCTCTTTCTTGTGGATGAAATGTTTAAACAAAAAAACAAAGACATCGTCATTACATTTGGGAAACCAGTTGAATTAAGCACTTTCACCAAAAAGCACAGCGACCAGAAATGGGCTGAACTTTTGAGATCGCACGTTTACAAATTGGAAAAGGATCCGGATTTAATCTTTAATGCAGACTAAAAAATCTATGAGCCAGAAAATGGAACAGATCATTCCTCCGGTTGACCGGGAGGCAATTGAGTCAGAACTTACCAGCGACAAACTAATCCGGAAAACCAACGCCGGAAACAATCTCATATACATTCTCAATCACCATAATTCACCCAATGTTGTGCGTGAAATTGGCCGGTTGCGCGAAATAACCTTTCGTGATGCCGGTGGTGGAACGGGTCTTTCTATCGACCTTGACCATTATGATACCTGCGAAAATCCGTTCGAACAACTGATTGTTTGGAATCCGGTTGACAAAGAAATTATCGGAGGGTACAGATATTTGCACTGTAAAACCCTTACAAAAGGTGAAGACGGGGAATACCACACGCCAACCTTCAAACTGTTTCACTATTCCGACAAATTTGTTGAAGAATATCTGCCCTATACCATTGAACTGGGACGATCTTTTGTTCAGCCTGCATATCAGCCGGTTAACAATATCCGTAAAGGAATGTATTCGCTTGATAATATATGGGACGGACTTGGAGCATTGGTTCATATTTATCCGGATGCAAAGTATTTCTTCGGGAAGATTACCATGTATCCTGATTACAATACCAGAGCCCGCGATCTTATCCTTTGGTTTATGAAGAGATATTTTGCTGATCACGATAAGTTGGTTTATCCGATAGTTCCGCTTGTGCTCAAAACCGATGAAACTGAACTTGAACAGGCTTTTCCCAATGGAATTTACGAGAAAGATTATAAACTGCTGATTCAGCAGGTGCGTTCTTTGGGTGAAAACATTCCGCCATTGGTCAATGCATATATGAACCTGTCTTCCACAATGAAGTTTTTCGGCACATCGCTCAATGATGATTTTGGGGAGGTTGAAGAGTCGGGAATTATTGTAACCATTGCCGATATTTACGAAATTAAGATTGAACGACACCTAACAATATCCGAAAGGTAATCATGATCATACGAAATGCTGATTTTCTGGTTAGCAACCCCGATCCGTCGAAATGTCCGGCCCCCGACAAACCTGAGTATGCATTTATCGGAAGGTCAAATGTAGGCAAATCGTCGTTGATCAATATGTTGCTTGGCCGGCGAAATCTGGCAAAAACTTCTTCTACACCGGGAAAAACAAGACTCATCAACCATTTCATTGTCAACAATGATTGGTATCTGGTCGATCTTCCGGGATACGGTTATGCCAAAATATCGAAAAAGGAAAGAGAAAAATGGGAGGGGATGATACGTACTTATCTTACCCGCAGAGAAAGTCTGGTGAATACTTTTATACTTATCGATTCACGCATTGAACCCAAAAAATCGGATATTGATTTTATCGATTGGTTTGGCGAAGCTCAGCTGCCATTTGCATTGATTTTTACCAAAACCGATAAACTCACGTCAAATACAATGGCATCAAACATTGCAGCGTTTAAAGCCAAGCTTTCTGAAACCTGGGACGAGTTGCCAACCATGTTTCTGAGTTCTGCTGAAAATGGCCTGGGAAGAGACAGTATTCTTGATTTTATTGAAGAGAACAATACTGCTTATCAGGAATTTATTGAGCAAGGAAACTAAGTATTTCCCTCTTTCAACTCCTCTATTAATCCCTGAAAAAAGAGCGAATTAAGAACAATTTTTATTTCGCTGAACGTAATCTGATCTCCGAGTGCAGCTTTTGCAGCACCAAGTTTGGGATTTTTCGAGTCGGTGAAATATTTGGTAATCAACTCGATTTTTTGCGGTTCAACCAGTCCGGCAGGCTCAATTTCACCTCTTTTTACAAACATTGCCAGATGGCCTTCAATGGTGCTGATGGCCATGTTCCTTGCTGCTGCAATTTCGGACACACTCATGCCCTCGCGAAACATTTTCAGGCTTAATTCAAAGCTTTGACCTTTAACCGGTTTTACTGATTTTGAGGATTTGCTTTCTAACTCATCATCTGCTTCAGAAGTTGTCAGATCAGGCTTCCGGCCGGTGTGTTCAGCAATTATGTTTAAAATTTCACTACCAAAAGCAGCAGCTTTTACTTTGCCAATTCCAGCGATTTTTTTCAAATCAGCCATATTGTGAGGTAAATCAGAGGTTAAGGCTTTGATGGTTTTTACAGGCAAAACATGATAGGACGGAACGCCCATTTCATCAGCCATCTGATCGCGCCAGTTTTTAATCAGATCGTACAGCTTCTTTTCTGAGTTACCCGAAAAAGGCGAAATTTTTGCCGGTTTGGATTCAAAAACCGGTTCAAAAATGGAAGAAATTGCCCTGACTTTCAGATATTCAATGGTGCGAAATCCATCTTTGCACGCATTAAGACATGACAATCTCACCCAGGCTTCCTGATTCATGCGGTCAATGGTGTCATTTATCTGCTTCCGCAATGCCCGGTTATCAGTTTCAGGTTCAATTTTTTGTTTGAAAAAGATTTCTTTCAACCTTGGATGAAAATACGTGCAGGCTTTTTGTATGCGTTCCTGCAAAGTCTGGTTGACCTCAATATCTTCATTATTGATAAATAACTGCAGGAGTTGCCGCTGAAATTTCTGAGCAACTTCAACGATTTCGTTATTCAGCAGAGTGCCCTTTTTTTCTATGGAATCAACAAATGGCTGATCAACTGAACCGGAATTTTCACTGATCAGTTTGAGGATCCGACTCAGATATCGGTGTAAAACATCGAAAGTGAACATCTCGCTGACAAGTGATTGCTGAAACTGAATTTTGGCAAGGTTGAGCGAGTTTTCGTCGGGCTGATTCTCTTCAATACGGCTGACAAATCCACCAACGGCAAAATCTGTTTTTACTGCTGTGCGGCTAATGGGAGAGCTGAGAACCAGCCCCTCAAGCGTTTTACACCGGCTTAAAGCCACATAAACCTGCCCGTGTGCGAAAGCTGAATTTGCATCAATCACAGCTTTCTCGAAAGTAAGCCCCTGGCTTTTGTGTATAGTTATCGCCCAGGCTAGTTTTAGCGGGTATTGTGTAAAAGTACCCACTATAGTTTCCTTTATTTCCTTGGTTTCTTCATTTATTGAATACCGGCAATTGTGCCAGTCAAGCGGTTCCACTTCAATTTCATCCTCATCATCCGGACATTTAACAATAAGTTTTTCGTCATCAATTCTGATAAGCTTCCCAATTTTTCCATTGAAAAATCGCTTCTCAACATCCGGGTCATTCTTCACGAACATTACCTGTGCTCCGGTTTTTAGTTCCAGACTTAAGTCGGTAGGGTAGGCGTACTCGGGGAAATCGCCTTCTGTTTCAGCCTGAAATTTTAGAAGTTTTCCTTTGAGTCCGGCCAGCTTTTGCTGATTAATCTGTTGAGACTGATAATTGTGTGTGGTGAGGGTAATATATCCTTCGTTTTCAGGAATTTCAAAATTTCGGATGTACCTTTTATTCAACAACTCAATCGATTCATTATCAAGTTGATTGTCGCGTACTTTATTCAGCAGATCAATAAAATATTTGTCAGCCTGACGATAAACATGCTTTAGCTCAATGCTGACATATTTGCATTGCTGCAAAGCACGGCTACTGAAGAAATATACCGTTTCGTAATAATTTCTGAGCAATTGCCATTCTTCTTCCTTTGCAATCGGAGCCAGTTGCTGCAGGTCGCCGATCATTAGCAATTGCACACCACCAAAAGGCAGATGCCTGTTGCGGTAGCGACGAAGTACAGAATCGATGGCATCGAGCAGATCGGCTCTTACCATACTTATCTCATCAATAACCAGCAGATCAAGACTTTTGATGATGTTGATCTTTGTCCGGTTAATTTTTTGCATCCGGGCTGCTGCTGTTTTCGCATTTTCCGAATCGAACTCATTGCCGGGCGTATTTGATTCGGGCAATTGAGGGCCAAATGGCAATTGAAAGAAGGAATGTATAGTAACCCCGCCTGCGTTAATAGCAGCGACTCCGGTGGGCGCAACCACAATCATGCGCTTATGGGTCATCGATCTTATTTTGCGCAGAAAAGTTGTTTTACCCGTGCCGGCTTTCCCGGTGAGAAAAATATGCGTATTTGTAAAACGAACGTAATCCGCAGCAAGTTTGAGCATATCATTGCCGCTAAAATCAATCGCATCCTCTGTTATTGTATGGTTTGGTTGTATTGTCATTATAAAATCAGATATATTGGTCAAATGTAATGATTTTGCCAATAGCATTACAAAAAAATAATAAGCTTAAGAAAAGCCCTTTCTATTCGCAGTATCCGCAGACATCTGACAATAAAAAAAGCGGAGCATTACTGCCCCGCTTTCCTTGAATAACATTGAAATCAGTTCATTTCTACCAGCAAAACGCTTTTCGAAACAAGATCTCCTGATTTTACATTAATTTTTGTTACGATACCATCAACAGGAGCTGTAATGTTGTTCACCATTTTCATGGCTTCCAGTTCAAGTAACTGGGCTCCTTTTTTAACCTTGGCTCCTTCTTTTACGAACACTTTACGAACAGTGCCCGGGATAAAAGAGTAAACTTTGTTAAAATTGATAGGCTCATAAGACTTACGCGCCATAAATTTTTTGGTGAGCGTAGTCTTGTATTTGATGTTGTCGATAATTATTGTTTTAAATACCGGCGTTTCTTTGTTTTCTTCCATAACGATGAATTAAAACGGTGGAATTCCATGTTTTTTAATCGGGCGGACCTCAACTTTTTCTGCAGATATTTCCAGTGCGTGAATGAGCATACTTCGTGTTTCGGCAGGTTCAATTACTGCATCAACATAGCCATAGGCTGCTGCCACATATGGATTGGCGAATTTCTCTTTGTATTCCTTGATTTTGAGTTTGCGCATTTCTTCAGGATTTTCGGCATTTTTGATTTCATTCCTGAAGATAATATTGGCAGCACCTTCCGGACCCATAACCGCGATTTCAGCGGTTGGCCAGGCAAAAACAAAGTCGGCTCTGAGGTGACTTGAACACATAGCAATGTATCCTCCACCGTAAGCTTTACGCAGAATTACGGTCATTTTGGGAACTGTAGCTTCCGAGTATGCATACAGAACTTTGGCACCGTGTCTGATAACTCCGGCATGTTCCTGATCTACACCCGGAAGATATCCCGGAAGGTCAACCAAAGTAACCAAAGGTACATTAAATGCATCGCAATAGCGGATAAAACGGGCAGCTTTATCAGATGAGTCAACATCGAGAACGCCGGCCAGAACCAGAGGCTGATTTGCAACGAAACCTACGCTGTTTCCGTTCAAACGGGCAAACCCGATTACGATATTTGCTGCAAACATTGCCTGAACTTCAAAGAACTCCGAGTCATCAACAATTGATCTGATTATATCCTTTACATCATAAGGCTGACGTGGATTGGTAGGAAAAATACTGTCGATGTTGTAGGTACGGGTGCGTGGTGGTTTTTTGGGGAAAGCTTCGGCTTTTTTAATGTTGTTCCAAGGAATGAAACTACAAAGGGTTTTGATCTGCTCGAAACATTCCTGCTCGCTTAATGCGAAAAAGTGCGCATTTCCGGTAATTTCACTCTGAACACGGGCACCGCCCAGCTCTTCCATTGAAATTTCCTCGCCCAAAACTGTTTTGATAACTTCGGGGCCGGTAATAAACATTTTCGAAATCTTATCGACAACAAAAACGAAGTCAGTAAGGGCAGGTGAGTAAACAGCACCTCCGGCACAAGGGCCAAGGATTACACTGATTTGAGGAATAACGCCCGAAGCCTGGGTGTTACGGTAGAATATCTCACCATACCCGGCAAGCGAATTTACCCCCTCTTGAATTCGGGCTCCACCAGAGTCGTTAATTCCAATAATAGGAACCTTCAGCTTCATGGCGTGATCCATAATTTTGGTGATCTTTTTGGCGTGCATCCAGCCAAGCGAGCCACCGGCCACAGTAAAGTCCTGGGCGTAGATACATACCGGGTACCCATTTATGGTACCAGTTCCGGTAATAACTCCATCGCCGGGCAAATACTTGTCGCCCATGTTGAAGTCTTTACCCGCATGTTCTACAAACAGGTCGTACTCGTGAAACGATTTGGGGTCAACCAGTGCTATGATTCGCTCACGGGCGGTCATTTTTCCCGTGGCTTTTTGCTTGTCAATAGCTACCTGGCCACCGCCCATCAACGCATCACGCATCCTCTTTTTGAGGTCTGATGTTTTTTTGGTTAATGACATATCCGAAGATTTAGATAATGTTCCTTTTATATCCCTGATACCGGCCTCGGTTGCCGGCAAAGCATACAAAGGTAATACTTAATTTAAAATTCAAACATACGCTAAGTATAAATTACTCACATGAAATGGGGATTTATTTAGCCAAAAATCAGATATTCAGTAGTATAATGTAGTGGAAGTGTGCGATTTCTGTTTCAACGCAATCGATTGAAATGGCGAAATTGTGAATAACTTTTCGTTTAAACCATCAATTTGGAGTCAATTTAGTTTGCTTGTTTTTATATTCTGATAGCTCTCACAGGTTTTTGACCTGAGATATTTTTTTGTTATTCCCCATGTAAGGTTTATAAAATCAAACCCCGTCATTCGCTTATAAATTTTTATATTTGTGGTTTACTTCCGACCCTGCTCAGGTGGGTAAACTTTATACTTCACAGCCTATGAACATTGAAGAACTCCGTTATTATTGTCTCTCTCTGCCGGAGGTAAGTGAGCATTTCCCTTTTGATGAGACTACCCTTGTATTTAAAGTGAATAACAAGATGTTCGCCCTAACTGATCTGGAAGGATCTTTGTCGGTAAATCTGAAATGCGACCCCGAACATGCAATCGAACTTCGTGAACAATACCCCGCAGTTAAGCCAGGGTATCACATGAACAAAAAACATTGGAATACCGTGGAGATTGATGGTTCAATTTCTGATACCATACTAAAGCAATGGATTGAAATGTCGTACGGGCTTATTGCTAAGAAAAAAGGTAAATAGGAAGACTACCCTGATTACTTTTCTTCATTTTCGGAGAGTGGAGTCTTCTCCTTTAATTTGAAAATATCGGCCAACAGGTATCCCATTAAGCCTCCCCAAAGCATGCTCATGTATGGATTTGAAGTGATCGCACAGCCACCGGAATTGCAACCCACCAAACGGTAATATAAATATCCTCCAAAAATACCCGCCAATAGTCCGGCCAGATTTTTCAGGGTATTACGGGAGGTTAACCAGATTTTTACATTGGAAATAAGATCATTGCTATGATTTGATGCTGTCATGTTTTGAGGTTTAATATTCAGGTTCCTGCATATCAACAATAATGCCATGCTAAGGTTCAGTAGAAACATGGGAAACGGTTATCCTTCCTTTTACCTGAAATAAACCAACGTTACTCCATGTCCGCCACGTTCGATGCTTTCATCTTCATACCGTACTACTTCAGGCGTATCGCGAAGGTATGATTGCAGAATGTTGCGTAACACTCCATCACCTTTCCCGTGAAGAATGCGCACTTCATTGACTCTGAGTAAAATGGCCTGATCGATATAACGGGCAATTGCTTGCTGAGCTTCATCTGCTTTTTTGCCACGAATGTCAATCGACATCCTGAAGTCGGCCATTTTGTCATTCAACTGGTGAATCACACTGGCAGATGGCTTGCTAAACTTCTGATTGGCCTCCCAGGTCCTGATTTCAGCATACGTCGCCTGAATCAGCTTGTCAATGGTTGTTCTCAGTTTTACTGAACCAAACAAAACAGTAGCTTGTTTTCCCTTTAATTCATCAATCTTTCCAATACTGTCCTGACCCTCAATTTTTACAAGGCTCCCTTGTTTTAATGGACCAGTTGGTTTTTCGGAAGGAATGGATTTTTGCGATTTTACCATAAAGGTTTCAGGAGTATCTTCTTCCTTTCCTTCGGAGAGAAGCGCATCCTTTGCCTTAGCAAGTTTCTCGCGTAAGTCGCGTGCAATTGCATTGTCAGCCTTGCTTTCCTTTATTTCCCTGATGGTGTTTTCAATCAGTTTGTTTGAATTATCGAGCAGTTGCTGCGCTTTTTGTTTGGCTTCTTTAAGCATATCCTGCCGGCGGCTTTCAAGACTGCTGAGCAGGGTTTCATAACGGCTGACCAACGAGGCCAAAGTCTCGTCAGCAACTTTCAGATCAGTTTTTTTCTGGTCAATTATTTTTTTATCTACTTCCAGCTGAGCGAGTTGCTTTTCGAAGTCGAGTTGAGTCTGGCTGATTTTTGAAGTTGCAACGGCAAGCACCTGCTCCGGGAAGCCTATTTTCCGCGCAATTTCAAATGCAAAGGAGCTTCCCGGTTTTCCCGGACTTAATCTGAATAGCGGCTGCATAGCCAGGGAGTCATAAAGCATGGCTGCATTAAAAATTCCGGAGAATTTATCAGCCATCAGTTTCAGGTTTGTATAGTGAGTGGTAATTATTCCAAAGCAGCCTTGTTCATTTAACTTTTCGAGACTGGCTTCGGCCATAGCACCTCCCAGTTGGGGTTCAGTTCCTGCACCAAATTCATCAATCAGTATAAGGGATTTATTATCGGCATGTTCAATGAAATGCCTGATATGAATAAGGTGTGAACTATAGGTGCTCAGGTCGTTTTCGAGGGATTGTTCATCACCAATCTCAAGAAAGATCTTACTGAAGATGCCTGCTTTTGAGTCTTCACTCACAGGGATAAGCAAACCGCACTGAAGCATGTACTGAAGAAGTGCTGCAGTTTTCAGACACACAGATTTACCTCCGGCATTGGGACCACTAATGACCATTATCCGCTCTTCGCTATTGAGAGATATCTCCTGATCAACAATTTTACGACCTTGTTGCCTGAGTGCAAGCATTAACAATGGATGAATGGCTTTACGCCATTGAATAACAGGTTCATTGCTGAGTTCCGGTTTTACAGCGCCCATATCAATGGCCAGCAATGCTTTGGCCCTAACAAAATCTATGCGCCCAAGAAATTCATAATAGTTTAACAGATCAGGGATAAAAGGCCGCAGGAAATTAGAAAAGTCTATCAATATACGCGTGATTTCCTGCCTTTCTTCCACCCTGAGGTTCTGAATTTCGTTGTTGATCTCAAAAACCTCAGCTGGTTCAATATATACAGTATGGCCGGTAGCAGAAGTGTCGTGTACATATCCGGCCAGTTTGCGCTTGTTTGATGCCGGCAATGGAATCACCAGGCGGCCGTTGCGTATTGTCAATCCAGCATCATCCTGTGCTATGCCTTCACGTCTGGCTGCAGCCATAATCTGGTTTATGCGCCTGTCAACTCCAGATACCCGGCTGCCAATTTCCTTACGAATGCTGAAAAGGTTGTCGCTGGCTTTGTCGCGGATTTCCGATTTATCATCCAGAATTTTGTCGATCTGCTTAATTATTGATTGATCTGGAATTTCGGCCAAAGCCATTTTATGAAGATAGGGGTAGCGTTCCTGATCGAGTTTTTGCAGATAGTGGATTATCCCGGTAATGGCAATGAGTGAGAGCCGCAGTTCGGACATGTGTTCAGGTTCAGTAAATGTGCCCGGAAGTCTGATACGAAGCAATTCTTCAGTTAAATCGTAATAATCCTGAGCAGGAAAGTTCCCAACAAACCGGAGTAAGTAAAGCATTTCATCGGCAGAACCAATTAATTCGCTGATTTTTTCAAAGCCATCAGTAAATTCAGTCTGCCTGGCAAGTTCAGCTCCGCGGCTGCTCAGGCAATGTCGTTGCAGCATCTGACGGATTTGGTCAAATCCGGTTTTGATCTCAAAGCTATCGGGGTAAATCACTTCTTTAATTTTCGGCAAAAATAGGCATTAATCAGCAGAGGGAGGCAAAGTGTCCGTTTCAACTTTCAAAGCATGACTTCTTTTCCGGACAAAAACAGAAACAATAGAAACAATGGAAGCCAGTGCAATTACCAGGTAAAATATATTGAGCCAGATGGGTTTAAACAGTTTCATCGGACTGTAATCACCGATGGTAACATAAGCAGCCCAATAATAGGGGTGAGATCTCAGCATATTTCCTTCGGCCAGCATATCGAGCTTGGCTTGCCGCAGCGCCTCATCTTTTGGCATGCCTTTGTCAAGGTATTGGTAAAAACTTGTTACAATCTGCGCACTCGCCTGATCTTCAACCGACCACATCGTCATTACAATACTTGGAACACCAGCATATACAAAGCCACGAGCCAGATTCATGATGCCTTCGCCTTTGAGCAGTTTTCCTGTTCCTGTATTGCATGCACTCAGCACAGCCAACCCTGCATTCAGTTCCATCCCAAACAGTTCATATGTGTTGAGCATGCCGTCATCAGTTGAATCAGCATCCTGATAGAACACAAGCTTCGAAAGCATGGGTTTCTCATTGTTGATCAGGGTGTGCATGGCGAAGTGAAGTATATTGTACTCCGAAGCAATGTTTTTAAAGGATTGCTCAGTTGCTTTTTCGCCCTTAAGCGTTTTCCCGGAGAGTACTTTTCTGATTTCACGTATCTCATTCTCAACTCCCGGAATGGGAAGCAGATATACTGTATTTCCGGTTTCATCAACAAAACCATCATCTTTCAGGTTGGTAAGATTCTGATATGATGGAGCCATTGCCAGTAAATTTTTAACTGGTCTTCGGGTGGCTTTCTGAAGGTCGGAGTATTGCAGTGCAGCCGAGGCGCTGTAACTGATGATATGATCATAGATAAGAAAGGGGAGGTTCCTGAAGTTCATGGTCGTGGTATCAGCCTGAGAAGTCAGAAGCATATCAAACGAAATGAATCCGATTTCGGCATCAGGAATTATGATCAGTTTTTTATCATCGTTGATGCTCTTGACCGGTTTAAGTAAGTCAAGGTACAATGAATGCGCAGCATTGACATACTTCAGATAGTCAGTTTTGCGAATACTTAATAAATCGTTTGCAGTGGTTGAAGAGGTCAGCGTTCTTATGTTTTCTCTGAAGTCATTCCCTGTTTTATGTTTAATTACTTCAAACTTTTCCTGATTAAGTACAAAAATGTACAATAATGTATCGGTGAGTGCATACTCAATTAAAGTTCTGCCAGGCTCAAGATTCTGCTTTATATTTTCGATATCCAGAACAGGTTCTTTGTACTTAAGACTATAATAATCAGGATATACCCGCTCAAGAACTTTAATGAGACTGTCGTATCTCCCTTCAAGATCGAATGCCAGTGACTCCCAAAGCCTGATTCTGTCTTTGGCAGGTTCAGGTTTGAGTTGTTCTTCATAAATATATCTTGCATAGGAACTCAGCTCAAGTTTGAGTTTATTTTCAAGTTTGAGAATATTTTCAGGAATTTTTCCGTACTGCCTTGCTTCAACATCCATCATCGATGCCAGCAAAACTGCAGACTTTCCTTTGTCAGAATACCTGAAAGCCTCTTCAGCATAAAATGAATCATCAGTAATTTTATATAGCTCTGTGGCCACTTTCACTGCGTCGAGGTAAGTCTTTCGCTCATCTTCAGATATCAGTAACTTACTTTCTTCGTTCTGATACATTGAACGGAGTTTTTCCACTACTTTCACCGAAAGTTTGTAGGTCTCAAGACTATGTTGAAGCATGGGTATGTCATTTGATGACGCAGCCAGCGTAAATAATGCATTTGCCTTCCCGTTCAGGGCATTTATAAGGTAACGATCAGGAATAAGATCTTTTTCGGAGGGGTTGGTTGTGAAGTCTGTAGTATTGTAACTACTGATCAATGCAACGATTGCCCTTTGGTATTGGTCCAGCGCTTGTTTCGGATCAGGAGTGGCCATGTAATAGTGTCCAAGGTGCAGATGATTATTAGAGACTTCCCGACTATCACTTCCATAATTTGCTATTGAACTTTTTAGAGCACTGCTGAACATTTTATATCCGAGGTCATCACGGTAGCTGCTCAATTGAAAGTAGCCATAACGGGTATAAAGCAACGCGGTTTCAGGATGGTTGGTGCCGAGCAGCTTATCGGCCAGAGTGATAGATTTTTTGTATAATTCAGCAGCTTTTTCAGGTTCGTCCATGGCAGCGTAAAGACTTGCCATATTGATATATGTTTTAATTACTGCCGGATTATTTTCGTCTGAGGGAATGCTGGCCTGATAATAACGAAGTGCATTGGCGAACTCTCCTTTCTTTTCGAGCACATAGCCAATGTTCATATTCAGCGAAAGAATAAGAGCATGTCCTTCATCAAAGTTTTTCTCGGCAATCGAAAGCGCCTTCCTGAAGTAACTTAATGCTTTTTCATAATCGGCCAGATGAACATATATTCCACCTTTGTTCATGTAAAGGCTGCTCAGGTCAATGTGCTCTGCACCCAATCTGTTGGTGAGAATGTTTTCTGCACGATCATAGTATAAAATAGCGTCATTTTCTTTATAGGCAAGTACAAGCAATCTTCCCATATTTAAGAATGACATTGCGAGCGATGGATCGTCTGGTTTTAAAATGCGTTCATTAATTTCAATGGATCGGTTGAAGGCTTCTCCTGCTTTTTCATAATTGCCTTCCTGTGCATAAATTATGGCAGTGTTCTGAATAAACATGGCAAGGTCAGCATCATTGGTTTTTTTTCTCTTTAATTCGAGCTCATAAGCACGGGTATATGCTGAAATGGCCTGCTGATAATTTCTGGTATGAAAATAGATATTTCCGGTAGCATTATAAGTCATTGCCAGAAGTGTGTCTTCTTTCCCGTTTGCCTGAATACGGGTTTCAATGCTGGTATTCAGTATCATCAGGGCGCTGTCGTAACTGCCTTTGTCCATTAGTAATACACCCTGTTTGTGTTTTATATCTGCCAGCAGACTTTTATTGGTATTTAGTTTTTCAAGCAGGGTGTTTTCTGCTGAGTGTATCAATTGCCTCGCATTGCTTCCATTACTTCTCACTCTTTCAATATCAGCCATCCGGATTAGGGTATGTATATACCTATCCCAATTGTTGGTTTTCTGATAATTGCTTAAAGCCAGTTCAAAGTATTTATATGCGCTGTCGTACTCAAAACTTTGATGAAACTGCTCGGCCAATTTAAAAAGGTCGGTATGGCTGCGGGTAACAATTTTTTTTTCAGGGCTCCTGGTGCTGTCTTTGTCTGTAATTTTGGTGCAGCTTACAGTAAAAAATGCCAGAACAAGGAGATGAAGAGCCTGTTTGAGATTCAAGGGTAAAAGTATATTACAATTTAATAGCATTTGAGGGTGCGGAGTTAAATCCTGCCATGGTACAAATGTAAAAAAATACAATTACAGATTACAAGTTCTTTGGATTATTTTTTAACTGAAAGGCGGTAGTATCTAACTTTCGGAAAAATAGACTCAGTTTTACGTACAATAGTGTTTCCAGATAGAAATCAATCAGGGTATTCACCCAGAGTTTACTTCAGATAAATTATATGTAGTTATATGGTTAAAAATAAAACAGGGGGCTCGTCAGCCCCCTGTTTACCACAAAACCAGCATGATTATTAACGTGTAATGATCATTCTTTTAGTTTCATTGATTGAAATTCTTCCACTTGTTTTAAGTGTATAGTAATATATTCCCGGCTCAAGCCCCTCACTGTCGAATCGGAGAGAATGAATGCCGTTATTTTCCGGACTGTCAATCAACACTCTGATGAGTTGCCCCATCTGATTATAGAGGCTGATGTTTACTTTCCCATCGACCGGGATTGAATAATCAATTGTGGTAATTCCTCTGAAAGGATTGGGGTAGTTCATTCCAAGATAATTTTCCGTCTGGGTGAGTATTGGCAGACTGAAACGTGTTGCAATCTCATTGCTGTTTTGATCACAGAAATGGCTGGTAGGATCAACCTTGAATTTTATTTCACTACCATCATAAAAGCCGGTTGTGTTTCCGCTGATTACCAGAATAGGTAATTCGGAATCGATTGGGGTATTATCAACAGACTCATTAATCCAGCCTATTCGTATTTGCCCGTTTTTAATAACTGCCATTATTTCGCCCAACTGACTGGTAATGTTACTGATGTTTACCATGTTTGCAGGGTAATTGATAATTAAACCCATGGCAGATGCTTCTATGATATCAGTTGCAAAAATCTCAACACTGAAGTCATTGCTTATTGGTTTTTGTGTGTATTTAACCATAGATTCAGCCAAATCGCGGGTGGTAGGAACAAAGGTTCCGTTTACATCTCCCGAGCTTGAACCTCCTACTGTAGGTACATTGGTTAGGGTTTTTAATTCAGTATAAGTATGTTCAATGTTTTGTAACGTCATAAATACCCATGGATGTCCAGAGTTAAAGGGAATGCCCTGCATGTGCCAGTCTACTATGGCGTCATAATCAGCCCATGTAATTTGGCCATCAAAATCAACATCAGCCGCAAGCTGCTCAAATTCATCTAGTTGTTGATTACCTCTCAGGTGATGTTTTATTTTATTTGCATCAGCCATATTGATACCACCAGCCATGATGTCGGTAGATGCTTCTATAGAATAAATACCGGTTGGTACTTCTGAAAAACTATAGGAGCCACTAAGATCAGTTGCTGTAACGCCTGCAATATATCCATTCGAGTCTATCAGAGTGACTGTTACCTGGGAAATGGGTTTGTTGTTGTTGAGGTGATACAGGACCTTACCAGTTAATTCGTTCTGAGCAAAAGACTGCCCGTTAATAAACAGAGCAACTGTTAGCATCATTAAAATTTTTTTTGTAAAATTTTTCATTTTTTCACGGGGTTTTGTTGTTAATAATCGGGTTTGTTTGTGGTTATTTTTTCGTTTTTTGATTTTGGAATCAAAAATTAAACAGATCAGCTGTGGTGTTATTTTGTAAATTATTACGGGGTTTTCATTTCCCGGAATAACTTTGAAAAAATCCTTTGGATTTTATTCAAAAGAACCAAAATCCTTTTTCAATCAACTTTTTTTCTTGCTGCAAAGCTAAAATTATTGCTAAGAGTACAAGAGTCACTTATTCAACACTTTATCCGGAAACTTTAAAAAGGTAATACCAATTAAGTGAAAAATTTATCATTTATTTTTTAACATATTCTTAACTATCAGTAAATCAGGCGTATAAACTTTAGAAAAAAAATCATATAGATTTGCTTTTTTTGCGTTTTATATTTTTAACAGACCTAAAATGCAGTATTTTTGAGAAATTATTGAGAAACACGGATTACTTTTAAACCGGAATGCTATTATTATAGGATTAAAGAGGTTAAGATTCAGTCCGGATTGTTGTTATTGCAAACTGAGAATAGTGAACTTGGTTTTAATCTGATTAAATGTTTTAAGATGTTCAAATACAGCAAATTAACAAGAATATGAGGATTGTTGATAACTCTTTTCTCAAAAAAAGTGATGAAATGGTATTACCTTTTTGTTAAATCCGGATAAAGTAACAGAATTATGATCCACTACTCTGATGAAGCAATCATAGAAGGCCTGCGCTTACGGAGTGATTACATCATCAAGTATATGTATCAGGAGATGTTTCCGATGATACGTTACCTGGTAGTAAAGAATAGTGGAAATGATGAAGATGCTGAAGATGTATTTCAGGATGGACTGATTGTAGTTTTTAAAAAAATCAGGGACCATGAATTAGATCTGACCTGTTCTTTTCGCACTTACATATATTCTGTATGCAGAAATATATGGCTTCAGAAACTAACCAAGCGAAAGCAATATGCTCGTGAGTTTAGCGATGTAGAAACTTATGTTGATCTACCTGACAAAGTAGATCAGTTTCAGGAAGATGAGATGGAAAAATACAGGCTTTACCAGCAACATTTCCTTACCTTGGGTGAGGATTGTCAAAAGGTGTTGCTCTTGTTCATGAAAAAACAATCTCTGAAAGAAATTGCATTAGAAATGGGTTACAAAACAGAAAAGTACGCGAAAACACGAAAATACCTCTGCAAAGAGGAATTAAAAAAGAGAATTATCAATGATCCCAAGTGCCATAAATTCCTGTCCGATGACAAATAAACTCAAGTATTCCCAGCTGATCGAAAGATTTATAGCCGGGGAAATGAAAGAGGATGAACTCCGGTGGTTTGGCAAGGAATTACATTCCAATGCAGAACTATCGGCAGAGCTGAAGCTTGATAAGGATATCGATGACATTCTTCAGGATGAAGATGTTGTTGAGTTCCGGAGGAAGCTGATCAGTGTATTTAACGAGTCGAAGCAGCAGGATGTTTCACCTAAAATTGTCAGAATGCAGCCACGCAGGTGGCAGATGGCCGCAGCCGCAGCTATTGCAGTACTGGTAATTGCTGGTGGAGCCCTGTTATTGACTCAGCAGCGCTCCTACACGGCCGAGAAGTTGTTCAGTATGTACTACGATTCCGAACGTACAATTGAACTCACCCGTTCAGGCAACGCTAACATAGTGGAAGCTATTCTTAAATTTCAACAAAAAGATTACCAGGGGGCATCGCTTCTTTTTGCTGAAATACTAGATAAGGACAGCTCCAATATCGCAGTATGGTTTTACAATGGTATTTCCTACATCGAGACCAATCGTATCGAAGATGCCACAAAAGCATTCAGGTACATTATCGAAGACAGAAACAACCTCTATGTGGAACATGCCGAATGGTATCTCGGGCTGTGCTACCTGAAAAACGAGCAAATTGATTTTGCCGTTGAACAATTCCGCAAGATTGCGGCCGACCAACAGAACTATCATCACAAAGAAGCTGATAAAATTCTCGAAAAACTAGGCCGTAAGTAAACACACCCCGCAAAAAAGGATCATTGATAACTAAAAGAAAACCGGAGAGATCCGGTTTTTTTTTATGCTTAAATCACAAGAGGTGAATAGTCAAAAAAAAGAGGCTTACAAATAAATGTAAACCTCTTATTGATCAGGTCGGAGTGGCCCGACTCGAACGGGCGACCACTTGCACCCCATGCAAGTACGCTAGCCAACTGCGCCACACCCCGTGCCTTATGTTAAGAACTCCTGTGTAAACAGGCACGATTTAACGGTGCAAAAATACAAAAGTTTTCATACTCATCGCATGTTTCTCACAAATATTCTGCTTTGGCATTGTATGTCAAAATGGCGATATATTAATGTGTTGATTTATAGTTCAATAAAAACTGGCATAGTTTTGGGCATATGGCAGCAAAACCTTAATTTTGGGATCTCAATTGGATTCTTAAAACGACTAAATCAATAATAATTAAATACAATGAGCGAAGAAGTTGAAAAAGTAGAATGCCTGATCATAGGTTCAGGGCCTGCCGGATATACTGCGGCCATTTATGCTGCAAGAGCAGATCTCAAACCAGTTGTTTATCAGGGTTTGCAGCCAGGTGGTCAATTGACCTCTACCACCGAAGTAGATAACTTTCCGGGCTATCCGGAAGGTGTTCAGGGTCCTGATATGATGATTGACATGCAGCGCCAGGCCGAACGCTTTGGCACCGATATGCGTTGGGGCATTATTACAAAAGTGGACTTTTCTGAGCGCCCTTTTCGCGTAGTTGCCGATGAAACCAAGCCCCTTCTTGCTGAAACCGTTATTATTGCTACCGGTGCCACTGCCAAATGGATGGGACTGGAGTCAGAAGCCAGATACAATGGACACGGAGTTTCAGCCTGTGCAACCTGCGACGGGTTTTTCTTCCGCGGTCAGGATATGGCTGTGGTTGGCGGAGGTGATACCGCTTGTGAAGAAGCTACTTACCTGGCCAAGCTGGGTCGTAAAGTTTACATGATTGTTCGTCGTGATGAACTCCGCGCAAGTAAAGCCATGCAGACAAAAGTACTGAACACCCCCAATATTGAGGTGCTTTGGAATCATGTAACCAAGGAAATTGTGGGAGATGGTAAAACCGTAACCGGAGCTTTACTTGAAAATGTCAAAACCGGTGAAATTAAGCAAATAGAGGTGCAGGGCTTCTTTGTAGCCATTGGCCACACTCCAAATACTGAACTGTTTAAAGGTCAGATCGATCTGGATGAAAACGGATACATCAAAACCATTCCTGGAACTACACAAACCAATGTGCCGGGTGTTTTTGCCGCCGGCGATGTTCAGGATCACGTTTTCCGTCAGGCAGTTACAGCAGCCGGAACCGGATGTATGGCTGCCATTGAATCGGAAAGATTTCTTTCGCAGTAGAAAAACAAACTTTCTACCCTATGACATAAAAAAAGACGCCATTCAGCGTCTTTTTTTATGTCAGTATGTCAGGCCTGAAGATTATTTTTTTCTGAAACTGCCAGGACCACTTCTGCGGGGTGGCTTTTTCCAGGGTGAATCCTGTTCAGGTTTATTCTTAAAGAACTTATTTTTAGGAGCAAATGGTTTGTCGGTAGTGAATGGGCGTTTGCCTTTTTTGTCTTCAGGCACAAATTCACGTTCTGAAGCAGTTTCGATGCGTACACCACGAGGGTTGGAACTATCACTTTCAAATGCTTTCAGAACTTTTGCCACAGATTTTGTGTCAACTTCAACAAAGGAGTAGCTGTCAAGAATGTCAATCCGGCCGATTCTGATTTCACGGGTACGGGTAACTTCGTTGATAAGACCAATAATCTGAGGAGGCAGCACTTTGTCTTTGCGTCCGACACTGATGAAAAGCCGGGTAAAATCACCACCTCTTGAATCGCGGGGTGCGCGTTCTTCACGGGGGCCACGATCTTCGCGTGGACCGCGTTCACTGCGGGGGCCTCTGTCTGAGCGGATGCCACGTTCTTCGCGGGGTTCGCGTTCCTTCCGATTGTCGTCTTCAACATTCAGATCGCGGGCATCGCGGTAATATTCAAGGAAACGGTTAAACTCAAGTGAAACAAATCGTTTGATAATCTCTTCACGATCCATCCATTCCAGTTTTCGCAGAATCACCGGAAGGAATGTTTCAATTTCACTGTCAATGCCAACATTTTCCATGCGATCGATGTGATGGAAAAGTTGCTTTTCACAAACCTGCACGCCGGTAGGAATTTTGGCTTTGCCAAATTCACGTCCGACTTTCTTTTCGATCTGCCTGATTTTGAATTTCTCTTTCAGGTTGATGATGGAGATGCAAATTCCTGTTTTATCAGCCCTGCCGGTACGTCCACTGCGGTGGATGTAGATTTCGGTATCATCGGGCAGGTTGTAATTGATTACGTGGGTGAGGTCATTTACGTCAAGTCCGCGGGCAGCAACATCAGTTGCAACAAGCATCTGAAGGGTACGGTTGCGGAAACGAGCCATAACACCATCGCGCGCTGCCTGCGAAAGGTCGCCATGCAATGAGTCGGCATTATATCCGTCGCGGATTAAAGAATCAGCGATTTCCTGTGTTTCGATACGGGTACGGCAAAAAATAATCGCGTAGATTCTAGGGTTGAAATCGGCCAGCCTTTTCAGCGCAGCATAACGATCCTTTGCCTGAACCATGTAGTAAATGTGCTTTACATTGGCAGTTCCGGTATTTCGTTTTCCAACTGTTTTCACAACAGGGTTGGTCATGTATTTTGTGAGAATACGTTCCACCTCTTCGGGCATGGTTGCAGAAAAGAGTAAAGTGTGTTTCTCATCAGGAGTTTCTTCCAGAATGGTGTCCACTTCTTCCTGAAATCCCATATCGAGCATTTCATCGGCTTCATCCAGCACAAGCCATTCTACTTTGCTGAGGTCAACCTTTTTGCGTCGGATCATGTCATTAAGACGACCCGGTGTAGCCACAACAATCTGGGGACCTTCATTCAGCTGTTTGATCTGAATTTCAATACTGGCGCCTCCATAGACGGCAGTAATTCTGACTCCGGGCATAAATTGAGCGAAGCTTTTCAGGTCTCTTGAAATCTGAAGACAAAGTTCACGGGTTGGACACAATACCAACGCCTGAACCTTTTTCAGGTTTGGATTGATGTGATGCAGCACAGGAAGGCCAAATGCGGCTGTTTTTCCGGTTCCGGTTTGAGCAAGTCCTACTAAGTCGGTGGGGGTGGCTATGAGTACGGGAATTACTTCTGCCTGCACAGGCATGGGTTCTTTAAACCCGAGGGCTTCAACCGCTTCAACTAATTGAGGGTTTAAGCCAAGTTCTTGAAAATTAAGCATAAATACATTTACAATTGAGCGTGCAAAGGTACTGTATTTAATCGCGCGATAGTTAATAAGATAAAAATAAATGCGAAACATGAAGAAAAGATGCCCAATAGGCTGAAATTAAGGTATATAGATCCATTTTGGAAGTGAATTATTTACACATATGACAATGACCTAATTCATGACCGAACTTTAGATGTGTTAATTTTTACTATACATACCATGACAACTTGAAGATAATAAGCACGAGGAAGACTTTAAGCATTTGACTTTTCGCAAGGTGAACAAACATGACCAAGGGTTGTTATATGGACTGATTTTTGATCTTCATTTTTGCCAATTTTTCAATAAAAACAATGGAAAGAACCAAGTCTTTCGGAATTAAGATTACCGATAAAGAAACTCTTAAAAACTGGTATTATCTCATGTCGCTGGGGCGGAAATTAGATGAGCGCGCACCCAACTACCTCAAGCAGGCATTAGGATGGTCATATCATGCACCCTATGCAGGCCATGATGGAATTCAGCTGGCCATAGGTCAGGTTTTTCAAAAGAGTAAAGACCATTTATTCCCTTATTACCGCGATATGCTCACCGCCATTTCGGCAGGTGTAAATGCAGAAGAAATCATTTTAAACGGAATTTCCAAAGCAACCGATCTGGCCAGTGGTGGTCGTCATATGTCAAACCACTTCGCAAAGCCCGAATGGAATATCCACAATGTGTCATCTGCAACCGGCAATCACACACTTCACGCTGTGGGGGTTGCAAGGGCAATAAAGAGATATGACGCACAGGCTGTAGCCATTAGTTCACAAGGCGAATCCTCAACCAGCGAAGGCTATGTTTATGAGGCCATCAACGGAGCCAGTAATGAAAAACTTCCGGTGATTTTTGTTTTTCAGGATAACAATTACGGAATTTCTGTGCACAAACGCGATCAAACTGCCAACTGGAGGGCTGCCGATAACTTCAGGGGTTTCAAGAACCTGCGTATCATTCATTGTGATGGCAAAAATGTTTTTGACTCGATGAATGCAATGACCGAAGCACGTAAACATGCCATTGAGAATAATGAGCCCGTTATTGTTCATGCCACTACCATTCGTATTCATTCGCACTCCAATTCTGATAAACATGAGTTGTACCGCGATGAAAATGAGCGCCATTGTGCACGCATCAATGATCCTTTCGACCGTTATCGCAAAACACTTGTGATTTCAGGCCGCGTAAGTGAAGAGGAACTTGATGAGATAGACAAAAAAGTCAAAGAGGAAGTTTCAAAAGCACACAAAAAAGCTTTGGCAGCTCCTGATCCTGATCCGGAGAGCATTTTTGATTTTGTAATTCCCGAAGCTTATGCTGCATCAAAGTATCCAGAAGGCATTCACGATCAGAAAACCGGAGAGAAACTAAAACTGATACAGGCATTAAACTCCACGCTTAAAGCTGAATTCCGCCATAACCCTGATACTTTTATGTGGGGACAGGATATTGCTAACAAGGAAAAGGGCGGCATCTTTAACGTAAGTAAAGGATTACAGCAGGAATTTGGCATCGAAAGGATTTTTAACGGACCGATTGCTGAAGATTACATTGTTGGAACTGCCAACGGAATGAGTCGCTTCGACAAGAAGCTGCGCATTGTGATTGAAGGTGCAGAGTTTGCAGATTATTTCTGGCCGGCCATGGAGCAGTTTGTTGAACTAACGCATGATTACTGGAGAAGTAATGGCGCTTTTGCACCCAACGTAACAGTTCGTCTGGCTTCAGGAGGTTATATCGGTGGTGGACTTTATCATTCACAAACCATTGAAGGTTCGCTGGCAACTTTTCCCGGAATACGTATTGTTTATCCGTCTTTTGCTGACGATGCAGCCGGATTGTTGCGCACATCCATTCGCAGTGAAGGTCCAACCATGTTTCTAGAGCCAAAAGCACTTTACAACGACCCGCTCTCTGAAACCTATGTGCCTGATGATTTTGAGGTTCCATTCGGGAAAGCCAGGATTCGCAGAGAAGGCAAGGATCTTAGTATAATTACCTACGGAAATACCACGCATATGAGTCTGGCTGTGGCTGAAAGAATTGCCTCAGAAACAGGAAAAAGTGTTGAAGTTCTTGACCTGCGTTCAATAATTCCTCTGGATAAAGAAGCCGTTCTTGCTTCAGTACGAAAAACCAATCGTGCATTGGTGGTTCATGAAGATAAGGTTTTTGGAGGTTTCGGTGGCGAAATTGCTGCCATGATTACCGAGGAAGCTTTTGCATCACTTGATGCTCCTGTAAAGAGGGTCGGCTCAACTTTTACTCCTGTAGGATTTAACCGGATTCTTGAAAAAGCCATTCTTCCTGATCACGATCGTATATTCAAAGCAGCAATGGAAGTGCTGGAATTTTAAGTCCTGCTCTTGCATGGTCTCATGCCTGAAAAAAAATTGTGATAACCGAAAAGCTCTGACAATTTTAAACCAATAAGATTGAAGCCCTGTATTTTGCAGGGCTTCTTCAATTTTCAGGTAGCTTTCATCCTGGAAACAGAGGGAATTATCAAAATACAATTAGAATCATTTCTTGAAAAAGTCTATTTTTGTCCAAAATACTGAAAATTATTCGTTTATCATGAATCTTTCCCATAATGCTTGTGTGGGATTTCATGATTTAATATTCATCAAAATTTTTTCTAATGAAAAAACTACTTCTAATCTTAATGGCTGCGATCATGATAACAGCTTGTAAAACAGGTGGTGAAAAAACCACTGTGAGTGATAATCCGTTCTTTGCAGAGTTTGACACCCCTTTTGGTGTTCCGGCTTTCGACAAGATTGAAAACAAACACTTTTTGCCTGCAATTGAAAAGGGAATTGAGGAGCAATCCGCTGAAATTGAGGCAATTATTAATAATTCTGAAGCCCCTGACTTTGAGAATACCATTGCAGCATTTGATTACAGCGGAGAATTGCTTCGCAATGTTACCAGTGTGTTTTATAACTACAATTCTTCTAACACCAGCGATGAGATTCAGGCATTGGCTAAAGAAATAGCCCCAAAGCTTTCAGCTCATTCCGACAATATGAACCTTAATCCGGCACTTTTCAGCAGGGTTAAAGTAGTTTATGAGAACCGTGAAACCGAAGGATTGGATGGCGAGCAGCTTATGCTTCTGGAGAAAACCTACAAGAATTTCGTAAGAGGTGGTGCTGCATTGGACAGCGTAAAGCAAGTTCGTTTTCGTGAGATCAATCAGGAGCTTTCAATAGCTACGCTTCAGTTTGGCGAAAATGTGCTGGCTGAAACCAATGAGTTCAAGCTGGTTATTGACAAGCAAGAAGATCTTGCCGGACTTACTCAGGGTTTAATTGACCTTGGTGCTGAAACAGCAAAATCGGCAGGAATGGAAGGCAAGTGGGTTTATACCCTTCACAATTCAAGTATAATGCCATTTCTGCAATATTCGGCAAACCGTGAATTGCGCGAAAAAATATACAATGCTTATATTAACCGCGGCAAGAACAACAACGAAAAGGATAACAAAGAAATCATTTCTAAAATCGTGGCACTTCGTCTGGAACGTGCCAATATGCTTGGTTATGAAACTCATGCAGCCTTTATTCTTGAAGAAAACATGGCAAAGGATGCCACTCAGGTTATTGATTTTCTCCAGAAATTATGGACTCCCGCTTTAAAACGTGCCAAAAGCGAAGCCAAAGATCTTCAGGATATTATTGCACGTGAAGGTGGCAAATTTAAACTTGAGCCATGGGACTGGCGTTATTATGCTGAAAAACTCCGGAAAGAAAAATATGACCTCAATGATGAAGTGCTAAAGCCTTACTTTTCGCTTGAAAATGTTAAGCAGGGAGTTTTTACTGTTTGCAATAATCTATTCGGCATTACCTTTACTGAAATCAAAGACATTCCGGTTTACCACCCGGAAGCCACTGCATATGAAGTTAAGGAAGCCAATGGAGATCATATCGGTGTGCTTTATATGGATTTCCATCCGCGCGAAAGTAAACGTGGCGGAGCATGGATGAGCAGCTACCGCAAACAATATGTGAAAGATGGCAATATGGTAAAACCTGTGATTACCATTGTTTGTAATTTTACGAAGCCTACAGCATCGCAACCTTCATTATTAACATTTGATGAAACCAGCACTTTCTTCCATGAATTCGGACATGCACTGCATGGATTACTTTCAAATTCTGTTTATTACAGACTTTCAGGAACTTCAGTATCAAGGGATTTTGTGGAATTGCCATCGCAAATTATGGAAAACTGGGCTTCGGAGCCTGAAGTACTGAAATTGTATGCAAAGCATTATGAAACCGGAGAAGTTATCCCTCAGGATCTGATTGACAAATTGCAGAACAGTGCTTATTTTGATCAGGGTTTTGCTACAGTAGAATATCTGGCAGCTTCCTTCCTCGACATGGGTTACCACAATATGTCCAGTTTTAATTTGAAGGATGTCAACGATTTTGAAAAAGCCACGCTTGCTTCCATCGGCCTGATGCCTGAAATTACTGCACGTTACCGCAGTACTTACTTTAATCATATTTTCAGTGGAGGCTACTCATCGGGTTACTACAGTTATATTTGGGCTGGTATTCTCGATGCGGATGCATTTGAAGCTTTCAGGGAGAATGGGCTGTTTGATCAGGCAACCGCAACTTCGTTCAGAGAGAATATTCTTGAGCGCGGCGGAACTGAAGACCCTATGGAACTCTATAAGAAATTCAGAGGGGCAGAACCAGATATTACTCCATTGCTGAAACGCCGCGGATTGATATAGTTTTGCTTGTCAATGAAGAAATAAAAAACCTGCTTTCAATGAGAGCAGGTTTTTTATTTTAGTAACTAATATCGATCAGATTGAGACAATTGCAGTCCGCTATTCAAGTGTTTTAAAACGGGAAATGTGCCAGGTTACTCCTATGCCGATTGACATAAGCATCAGCCATATCCACCAATTGGAAGGCGAAAAGATAAAGGAGGTGGTTAATGTTACATACAAAAATGTCAGGCTATAAACTTTATTTCTCAAAGTGATTCCTTTTTTCTCCTTGTAGTTCCTGATGAATGGGCCTAAATATTTATTGTTCATCAGCTTATTATGAAGTTTGTCTGATGATCTTACAAAACACCAGGATGCAAGCAAAAGAAACGGTGTAGTAGGCAACAGGGGAAGAAATATTCCTAAAACACCTAAAAGGATTGAAACAGATCCCCCGATAATGAGTAAACCTCTGACTATCGGATTCTTAGGACCTCGTGTTGGGATGATCTTATCTGGCATCAGGAGTTTTTTTATTTTACAAACTTAAACATTCATTGTTGTGATGAAAAATGTACTTTTAAAATGGCTCAGATTAAATTTAGCTTAAAATTCATTGGCTGTAAAACAATTCATGCCATTTGATTGTATCTTTAACACACATTAAGCTAAGCAAGAATCTCAAAACAGCACGGAGCGTAAGTAACTCCTGGCTGTTTTTTTATTTTCATATAAATCAGAAGATTTTCGAATATTAAAATCCTTGTTATCAAAGGATTTACGCCTCTGCAGCACGGTCAAGAAAATCATTCATTGGCGGGGGTATTTATATGCCTCAGCCCGATGTACTGAAGAAGTTAAGGCAGGAAGTTTATTTCAATGCACCTGAGCTTCGCGCCATCTTGTCAGAGAAAAAATTCAAAAGTACTTTTGGCGCACTTGGGGATTGGGATAAGCTGAAACGACCTCCTAAAGATTTCCCTGCAGACTTCGAACATATTGATCTGCTTATGTACAAAAGTTATGCAGTAGGTCACAACCTGAAAGATGAAGAAATATTGGAGGACAGTTTTCCTGAGAAAATTCTGGAAGTCTGCAAAACCATGAAACCTTTGAATGATTTTCTTGACCGTGCTGCAGAGGCGTAAATCCTTTGATAACAAGGATTTTAATATTCGAAAATCTTCTGATTTATATGAAAATAAAAAAACAGCCAGGAGTTACTTACGCTCCGTGCTGTTTTGAGATTCTTGCTTAGCTTAATGTGTGTTAAAGATACAATCAAATGGCATGAATTGTTTTACAGCCAATGAATTTTAAGCTAAATTTAATCTGAGCCATTTTAAAAGTACATTTTTCATCACAACAATGAATGTTTAAGTTTGTAAAATAAAAAAACTCCTGATGCCAGATAAGATCATCCCAACACGAGGTCCTAAGAATCCGATAGTCAGAGGTTTACTCATTATCGGGGGATCTGTTTCAATCCTTTTAGGTGTTTTAGGAATATTTCTTCCCCTGTTGCCTACTACACCGTTTCTTTTGCTTGCATCCTGGTGTTTTGTAAGATCATCAGACAAACTTCATAATAAGCTGATGAACAATAAATATTTAGGCCCATTCATCAGGAACTACAAGGAGAAAAAAGGAATCACTTTGAGAAATAAAGTTTATAGCCTGACATTTTTGTATGTAACATTAACCACCTCCTTTATCTTTTCGCCTTCCAATTGGTGGATATGGCTGATGCTTATGTCAATCGGCATAGGAGTAACCTGGCACATTTCCCGTTTTAAAACACTTGAATAGCGGACTGCAATTGTCTCAATCTGATCGATATTAGTTACTAAAATAAAAAACCTGCTCTCATTGAAAGCAGGTTTTTTATTTCTTCATTGACAAGCAAAACTATATCAATCCGCGGCGTTTCAGCAATGGAGTAATATCTGGTTCTGCCCCTCTGAATTTCTTATAGAGTTCCATAGGGTCTTCAGTTCCGCCGCGCTCAAGAATATTCTCTCTGAACGAAGTTGCGGTTGCCTGATCAAACAGCCCATTCTCCCTGAAAGCTTCAAATGCATCCGCATCGAGAATACCAGCCCAAATATAACTGTAGTAACCCGATGAGTAGCCTCCACTGAAAATATGATTAAAGTAAGTACTGCGGTAACGTGCAGTAATTTCAGGCATCAGGCCGATGGAAGCAAGCGTGGCTTTTTCAAAATCGTTGACATCCTTCAAATTAAAACTGGACATATTGTGGTAACCCATGTCGAGGAAGGAAGCTGCCAGATATTCTACTGTAGCAAAACCCTGATCAAAATAAGCACTGTTCTGCAATTTGTCAATCAGATCCTGAGGGATAACTTCTCCGGTTTCATAATGCTTTGCATACAATTTCAGTACTTCAGGCTCCGAAGCCCAGTTTTCCATAATTTGCGATGGCAATTCCACAAAATCCCTTGATACTGAAGTTCCTGAAAGTCTGTAATAAACAGAATTTGAAAGTAATCCATGCAGTGCATGTCCGAATTCATGGAAGAAAGTGCTGGTTTCATCAAATGTTAATAATGAAGGTTGCGATGCTGTAGGCTTCGTAAAATTACAAACAATGGTAATCACAGGTTTTACCATATTGCCATCTTTCACATATTGTTTGCGGTAGCTGCTCATCCATGCTCCGCCACGTTTACTTTCGCGCGGATGGAAATCCATATAAAGCACACCGATATGATCTCCATTGGCTTCCTTAACTTCATATGCAGTGGCTTCCGGGTGGTAAACCGGAATGTCTTTGATTTCAGTAAAGGTAATGCCGAATAGATTATTGCAAACAGTAAAAACTCCCTGCTTAACATTTTCAAGCGAAAAGTAAGGCTTTAGCACTTCATCATTGAGGTCATATTTTTCTTTCCGGAGTTTTTCAGCATAATAACGCCAGTCCCATGGCTCAAGTTTAAATTTGCCACCTTCACGTGCAATAATATCCTGAAGATCTTTGGCTTCGCTTTTGGCACGTTTTAAAGCGGGAGTCCATAATTTCTGGAGAAAATCAATAACCTGAGTGGCATCCTTTGCCATGTTTTCTTCAAGAATAAAGGCTGCATGAGTTTCATAACCAAGCATATTGGCACGTTCCAGACGAAGTGCCACGATTTTAGAAATGATTTCTTTGTTATCCTTTTCGTTGTTGTTCTTGCCGCGGTTAATATAAGCATTGTATATTTTTTCGCGCAATTCACGGTTTGCCGAATATTGCAGAAATGGCATTATACTTGAATTGTGAAGGGTATAAACCCACTTGCCTTCCATTCCTGCCGATTTTGCTGTTTCAGCACCAAGGTCAATTAAACCCTGAGTAAGTCCGGCAAGATCTTCTTGCTTGTCAATAACCAGCTTGAACTCATTGGTTTCAGCCAGCACATTTTCGCCAAACTGAAGCGTAGCTATTGAAAGCTCCTGATTGATCTCACGAAAACGAACTTGCTTTACGCTGTCCAATGCAGCACCACCTCTTACGAAATTCTTGTAGGTTTTCTCCAGAAGCATAAGCTGCTCGCCATCCAATCCTTCGGTTTCACGGTTCTCATAAACTACTTTAACCCTGCTGAAAAGTGCCGGATTAAGGTTCATATTGTCGGAATGAGCTGAAAGCTTTGGGGCTATTTCTTTAGCCAATGCCTGAATCTCATCGCTGGTGTTAGAAGAATTGTAGTTATAAAACACACTGGTAACATTGCGAAGCAATTCTCCGCTGTAATCAAATGCTGCAATGGTATTCTCAAAGTCAGGGGCTTCAGAATTATTAATAATTGCCTCAATTTCAGCGGATTGCTCCTCAATTCCCTTTTCAATTGCAGGCAAAAAGTGTTTGTTTTCAATCTTGTCGAAAGCCGGAACACCAAAAGGGGTGTCAAACTCTGCAAAGAACGGATTATCACTCACAGTGGTTTTTTCACCACCTGTTTTACAAGCTGTTATCATGATCGCAGCCATTAAGATTAGAAGTAGTTTTTTCATTAGAAAAAATTTTGATGAATATTAAATCATGAAATCCCACACAAGCATTATGGGAAAGATTCATGATAAACGAATAATTTTCAGTATTTTGGACAAAAATAGACTTTTTCAAGAAATGATTCTAATTGTATTTTGATAATTCCCTCTGTTTCCAGGATGAAAGCTACCTGAAAATTGAAGAAGCCCTGCAAAATACAGGGCTTCAATCTTATTGGTTTAAAATTGTCAGAGCTTTTCGGTTATCACAATTTTTTTTCAGGCATGAGACCATGCAAGAGCAGGACTTAAAATTCCAGCACTTCCATTGCTGCTTTGAATATACGATCGTGATCAGGAAGAATGGCTTTTTCAAGAATCCGGTTAAATCCTACAGGAGTAAAAGTTGAGCCGACCCTCTTTACAGGAGCATCAAGTGATGCAAAAGCTTCCTCGGTAATCATGGCAGCAATTTCGCCACCGAAACCTCCAAAAACCTTATCTTCATGAACCACCAATGCACGATTGGTTTTTCGTACTGAAGCAAGAACGGCTTCTTTATCCAGAGGAATTATTGAACGCAGGTCAAGAACTTCAACACTTTTTCCTGTTTCTGAGGCAATTCTTTCAGCCACAGCCAGACTCATATGCGTGGTATTTCCGTAGGTAATTATACTAAGATCCTTGCCTTCTCTGCGAATCCTGGCTTTCCCGAATGGAACCTCAAAATCATCAGGCACATAGGTTTCAGAGAGCGGGTCGTTGTAAAGTGCTTTTGGCTCTAGAAACATGGTTGGACCTTCACTGCGAATGGATGTGCGCAACAATCCGGCTGCATCGTCAGCAAAAGACGGATAAACAATACGTATTCCGGGAAAAGTTGCCAGCGAACCTTCAATGGTTTGTGAATGATAAAGTCCACCACCGATATAACCTCCTGAAGCCAGACGAACTGTTACGTTGGGTGCAAAAGCGCCATTACTTCTCCAGTAATCATGCGTTAGTTCAACAAACTGCTCCATGGCCGGCCAGAAATAATCTGCAAACTCTGCACCTTCAATCACAATGCGCAGCTTCTTGTCGAAGCGACTCATTCCGTTGGCAGTTCCAACAATGTAATCTTCAGCAATCGGTCCGTTAAAAATCCTTTCGATGCCAAATTCCTGCTGTAATCCTTTACTTACGTTAAAGATGCCGCCCTTTTCCTTGTTAGCAATATCCTGTCCCCACATAAAAGTATCAGGGTTATGGCGGAATTCAGCTTTAAGCGTGGAGTTTAATGCCTGTATCAGTTTTAGTTTCTCTCCGGTTTTCTGATCGTGAATGCCTTCTGGATACTTTGATGCAGCATAAGCTTCGGGAATTACAAAATCAAAAATGCTCTCCGGATCAGGATCAGGAGCTGCCAAAGCTTTTTTGTGTGCTTTTGAAACTTCCTCTTTGACTTTTTTGTCTATCTCATCAAGTTCCTCTTCACTTACGCGGCCTGAAATCACAAGTGTTTTGCGATAACGGTCGAAAGGATCATTGATGCGTGCACAATGGCGCTCATTTTCATCGCGGTACAACTCATGTTTATCAGAATTGGAGTGCGAATGAATACGAATGGTAGTGGCATGAACAATAACGGGCTCATTATTCTCAATGGCATGTTTACGTGCTTCGGTCATTGCATTCATCGAGTCAAAAACATTTTTGCCATCACAATGAATGATACGCAGGTTCTTGAAACCCCTGAAGTTATCGGCAGCCCTCCAGTTGGCAGTTTGATCGCGTTTGTGCACAGAAATTCCGTAATTGTTATCCTGAAAAACAAAAATCACCGGAAGTTTTTCATTACTGGCTCCGTTGATGGCCTCATAAACATAGCCTTCGCTGGTTGAGGATTCGCCTTGTGAACTAATGGCTACAGCCTGTGCGTCATATCTCTTTATTGCCCTTGCAACCCCCACAGCGTGAAGTGTGTGATTGCCGGTTGCAGATGACACATTGTGGATATTCCATTCGGGCTTTGCGAAGTGGTTTGACATATGACGACCACCACTGGCCAGATCGGTTGCTTTGGAAATTCCGTTTAAAATGATTTCTTCTGCATTTACACCTGCCGAAATGGCGGTGAGCATATCGCGGTAATAAGGGAATAAATGGTCTTTACTCTTTTGAAAAACCTGACCTATGGCCAGCTGAATTCCATCATGGCCTGCATAGGGTGCATGATATGACCATCCTAATGCCTGCTTGAGGTAGTTGGGTGCGCGCTCATCTAATTTCCGCCCCAGCGACATGAGATAATACCAGTTTTTAAGAGTTTCTTTATCGGTAATCTTAATTCCGAAAGACTTGGTTCTTTCCATTGTTTTTATTGAAAAATTGGCAAAAATGAAGATCAAAAATCAGTCCATATAACAACCCTTGGTCATGTTTGTTCACCTTGCGAAAAGTCAAATGCTTAAAGTCTTCCTCGTGCTTATTATCTTCAAGTTGTCATGGTATGTATAGTAAAAATTAACACATCTAAAGTTCGGTCATGAATTAGGTCATTGTCATATGTGTAAATAATTCACTTCCAAAATGGATCTATATACCTTAATTTCAGCCTATTGGGCATCTTTTCTTCATGTTTCGCATTTATTTTTATCTTATTAACTATCGCGCGATTAAATACAGTACCTTTGCACGCTCAATTGTAAATGTATTTATGCTTAATTTTCAAGAACTTGGCTTAAACCCTCAATTAGTTGAAGCGGTTGAAGCCCTCGGGTTTAAAGAACCCATGCCTGTGCAGGCAGAAGTAATTCCCGTACTCATAGCCACCCCCACCGACTTAGTAGGACTTGCTCAAACCGGAACCGGAAAAACAGCCGCATTTGGCCTTCCTGTGCTGCATCACATCAATCCAAACCTGAAAAAGGTTCAGGCGTTGGTATTGTGTCCAACCCGTGAACTTTGTCTTCAGATTTCAAGAGACCTGAAAAGCTTCGCTCAATTTATGCCCGGAGTCAGAATTACTGCCGTCTATGGAGGCGCCAGTATTGAAATTCAGATCAAACAGCTGAATGAAGGTCCCCAGATTGTTGTGGCTACACCGGGTCGTCTTAATGACATGATCCGACGCAAAAAGGTTGACCTCAGCAAAGTAGAATGGCTTGTGCTGGATGAAGCCGATGAAATGCTCGATATGGGATTTCAGGAAGAAGTGGACACCATTCTGGAAGAAACTCCTGATGAGAAACACACTTTACTCTTTTCTGCAACCATGCCCGAAGAGGTGGAACGTATTCTCACAAAATACATGACCAACCCTGTTGTGAAAACAGTTGGAAAACGAAATACCGGAACTGCCAATGTAAAGCACATTTACTACATGGTTCAGGCAAAGGATCGTTATGCTGCGCTGAAAAGGCTGGCCGATTTCAACCCTAGAATCTACGCGATTATTTTTTGCCGTACCCGTATCGAAACACAGGAAATCGCTGATTCTTTAATCCGCGACGGATATAATGCCGACTCATTGCATGGCGACCTTTCGCAGGCAGCGCGCGATGGTGTTATGGCTCGTTTCCGCAACCGTACCCTTCAGATGCTTGTTGCAACTGATGTTGCTGCCCGCGGACTTGACGTAAATGACCTCACCCACGTAATCAATTACAACCTGCCCGATGATACCGAAATCTACATCCACCGCAGTGGACGTACCGGCAGGGCTGATAAAACAGGAATTTGCATCTCCATCATCAACCTGAAAGAGAAATTCAAAATCAGGCAGATCGAAAAGAAAGTCGGACGTGAATTTGGCAAAGCCAAAATTCCTACCGGCGTGCAGGTTTGTGAAAAGCAACTTTTCCATCACATCGATCGCATGGAAAATGTTGGCATTGACAGTGAAATTGAAACATTCCTTCCGGTGATTCTGCGAAAACTGGAATGGATGGATCGTGAAGAGATTATCAAACGATTTGTTTCACTTGAGTTTAACCGTTTCCTTGAATATTACCGCGATGCCCGCGATCTGAATGTTGAAGACGACAATCGGAAGGAACGCGAACCCCGCGAAGAACGTGGCATCCGCTCAGACAGAGGCCCCCGCAGTGAACGCGGTCCACGCGAAGATCGTGGCCCCCGTGAAGAACGCGCACCCCGCGATTCAAGAGGTGGTGATTTTACCCGGCTTTTCATCAGTGTCGGACGCAAAGACAAAGTGCTGCCTCCTCAGATTATTGGTCTTATCAACGAAGTTACCCGTACCCGTGAAATCAGAATCGGCCGGATTGACATTCTTGACAGCTACTCCTTTGTTGAAGTTGACACAAAATCTGTGGCAAAAGTTCTGAAAGCATTTGAAAGTGATAGTTCCAACCCTCGTGGTGTACGCATCGAAACTGCTTCAGAACGTGAATTTGTGCCTGAAGACAAAAAAGGCAAACGCCCATTCACTACCGACAAACCATTTGCTCCTAAAAATAAGTTCTTTAAGAATAAACCTGAACAGGATTCACCCTGGAAAAAGCCACCCCGCAGAAGTGGTCCTGGCAGTTTCAGAAAAAAATAATCTTCAGGCCTGACATACTGACATAAAAAAAGACGCTGAATGGCGTCTTTTTTTATGTCATAGGGTAGAAAGTTTGTTTTTCTACTGCGAAAGAAATCTTTCCGATTCAATGGCAGCCATACATCCGGTTCCGGCTGCTGTAACTGCCTGACGGAAAACGTGATCCTGAACATCGCCGGCGGCAAAAACACCCGGCACATTGGTTTGTGTAGTTCCAGGAATGGTTTTGATGTATCCGTTTTCATCCAGATCGATCTGACCTTTAAACAGTTCAGTATTTGGAGTGTGGCCAATGGCTACAAAGAAGCCCTGCACCTCTATTTGCTTAATTTCACCGGTTTTGACATTTTCAAGTAAAGCTCCGGTTACGGTTTTACCATCTCCCACAATTTCCTTGGTTACATGATTCCAAAGCACCTCAATATTGGGGGTGTTCAGTACTTTTGTCTGCATGGCTTTACTTGCGCGGAGTTCATCACGACGAACAATCATGTAAACTTTACGACCCAGCTTGGCCAGGTAAGTAGCTTCTTCACAAGCGGTATCACCTCCGCCAACCACAGCCATATCCTGACCGCGGAAGAAAAACCCGTCGCAGGTTGCACAGGCTGAAACTCCGTGTCCATTGTATCTGGCTTCTGACTCCAGTCCCATCCATTTGGCAGTGGCACCGGTAGCAATAATAACGGTTTCAGCAAGAAGGGGCTTGGTTTCATCGGCAACTACGCGAAAAGGGCGCTCAGAAAAGTCCACTTTTGTAATAATGCCCCAACGCATATCGGTGCCAAAGCGTTCGGCCTGGCGCTGCATGTCAATCATCATATCAGGACCCTGAACACCTTCCGGATAGCCCGGAAAGTTATCTACTTCGGTGGTAGAGGTCAATTGACCACCTGGCTGCAAACCCTGATAAACAACTGGTTTGAGATCTGCTCTTGCAGCATAAATGGCCGCAGTATATCCGGCAGGCCCTGAACCTATGATCAGGCATTCTACTTTTTCAACTTCTTCGCTCATTGTATTTAATTATTATTGATTTAGTCGTTTTAAGAATCCAATTGAGATCCCAAAATTAAGGTTTTGCTGCCATATGCCCAAAACTATGCCAGTTTTTATTGAACTATAAATCAACACATTAATATATCGCCATTTTGACATACAATGCCAAAGCAGAATATTTGTGAGAAACATGCGATGAGTATGAAAACTTTTGTATTTTTGCACCGTTAAATCGTGCCTGTTTACACAGGAGTTCTTAACATAAGGCACGGGGTGTGGCGCAGTTGGCTAGCGTACTTGCATGGGGTGCAAGTGGTCGCCCGTTCGAGTCGGGCCACTCCGACCTGATCAATAAGAGGTTTACATTTATTTGTAAGCCTCTTTTTTTTGACTATTCACCTCTTGTGATTTAAGCATAAAAAAAAACCGGATCTCTCCGGTTTTCTTTTAGTTATCAATGATCCTTTTTTGCGGGGTGTGTTTACTTACGGCCTAGTTTTTCGAGAATTTTATCAGCTTCTTTGTGATGATAGTTCTGTTGGTCGGCCGCAATCTTGCGGAATTGTTCAACGGCAAAATCAATTTGCTCGTTTTTCAGGTAGCACAGCCCGAGATACCATTCGGCATGTTCCACATAGAGGTTGTTTCTGTCTTCGATAATGTACCTGAATGCTTTTGTGGCATCTTCGATACGATTGGTCTCGATGTAGGAAATACCATTGTAAAACCATACTGCGATATTGGAGCTGTCCTTATCTAGTATTTCAGCAAAAAGAAGCGATGCCCCCTGGTAATCTTTTTGTTGAAATTTAAGAATAGCTTCCACTATGTTAGCGTTGCCTGAACGGGTGAGTTCAATTGTACGTTCGGAATCGTAGTACATACTGAACAACTTCTCGGCCGTGTAGGAGCGCTGCTGAGTCAATAACAGGGCTCCACCAGCAATTACCAGTACTGCAATAGCTGCGGCTGCGGCCATCTGCCACCTGCGTGGCTGCATTCTGACAATTTTAGGTGAAACATCCTGCTGCTTCGACTCGTTAAATACACTGATCAGCTTCCTCCGGAACTCAACAACATCTTCATCCTGAAGAATGTCATCGATATCCTTATCAAGCTTCAGCTCTGCCGATAGTTCTGCATTGGAATGTAATTCCTTGCCAAACCACCGGAGTTCATCCTCTTTCATTTCCCCGGCTATAAATCTTTCGATCAGCTGGGAATACTTGAGTTTATTTGTCATCGGACAGGAATTTATGGCACTTGGGATCATTGATAATTCTCTTTTTTAATTCCTCTTTGCAGAGGTATTTTCGTGTTTTCGCGTACTTTTCTGTTTTGTAACCCATTTCTAATGCAATTTCTTTCAGAGATTGTTTTTTCATGAACAAGAGCAACACCTTTTGACAATCCTCACCCAAGGTAAGGAAATGTTGCTGGTAAAGCCTGTATTTTTCCATCTCATCTTCCTGAAACTGATCTACTTTGTCAGGTAGATCAACATAAGTTTCTACATCGCTAAACTCACGAGCATATTGCTTTCGCTTGGTTAGTTTCTGAAGCCATATATTTCTGCATACAGAATATATGTAAGTGCGAAAAGAACAGGTCAGATCTAATTCATGGTCCCTGATTTTTTTAAAAACTACAATCAGTCCATCCTGAAATACATCTTCAGCATCTTCATCATTTCCACTATTCTTTACTACCAGGTAACGTATCATCGGAAACATCTCCTGATACATATACTTGATGATGTAATCACTCCGTAAGCGCAGGCCTTCTATGATTGCTTCATCAGAGTAGTGGATCATAATTCTGTTACTTTATCCGGATTTAACAAAAAGGTAATACCATTTCATCACTTTTTTTGAGAAAAGAGTTATCAACAATCCTCATATTCTTGTTAATTTGCTGTATTTGAACATCTTAAAACATTTAATCAGATTAAAACCAAGTTCACTATTCTCAGTTTGCAATAACAACAATCCGGACTGAATCTTAACCTCTTTAATCCTATAATAATAGCATTCCGGTTTAAAAGTAATCCGTGTTTCTCAATAATTTCTCAAAAATACTGCATTTTAGGTCTGTTAAAAATATAAAACGCAAAAAAAGCAAATCTATATGATTTTTTTTCTAAAGTTTATACGCCTGATTTACTGATAGTTAAGAATATGTTAAAAAATAAATGATAAATTTTTCACTTAATTGGTATTACCTTTTTAAAGTTTCCGGATAAAGTGTTGAATAAGTGACTCTTGTACTCTTAGCAATAATTTTAGCTTTGCAGCAAGAAAAAAAGTTGATTGAAAAAGGATTTTGGTTCTTTTGAATAAAATCCAAAGGATTTTTTCAAAGTTATTCCGGGAAATGAAAACCCCGTAATAATTTACAAAATAACACCACAGCTGATCTGTTTAATTTTTGATTCCAAAATCAAAAAACGAAAAAATAACCACAAACAAACCCGATTATTAACAACAAAACCCCGTGAAAAAATGAAAAATTTTACAAAAAAAATTTTAATGATGCTAACAGTTGCTCTGTTTATTAACGGGCAGTCTTTTGCTCAGAACGAATTAACTGGTAAGGTCCTGTATCACCTCAACAACAACAAACCCATTTCCCAGGTAACAGTCACTCTGATAGACTCGAATGGATATATTGCAGGCGTTACAGCAACTGATCTTAGTGGCTCCTATAGTTTTTCAGAAGTACCAACCGGTATTTATTCTATAGAAGCATCTACCGACATCATGGCTGGTGGTATCAATATGGCTGATGCAAATAAAATAAAACATCACCTGAGAGGTAATCAACAACTAGATGAATTTGAGCAGCTTGCGGCTGATGTTGATTTTGATGGCCAAATTACATGGGCTGATTATGACGCCATAGTAGACTGGCACATGCAGGGCATTCCCTTTAACTCTGGACATCCATGGGTATTTATGACGTTACAAAACATTGAACATACTTATACTGAATTAAAAACCCTAACCAATGTACCTACAGTAGGAGGTTCAAGCTCGGGAGATGTAAACGGAACCTTTGTTCCTACCACCCGCGATTTGGCTGAATCTATGGTTAAATACACACAAAAACCAATAAGCAATGACTTCAGTGTTGAGATTTTTGCAACTGATATCATAGAAGCATCTGCCATGGGTTTAATTATCAATTACCCTGCAAACATGGTAAACATCAGTAACATTACCAGTCAGTTGGGCGAAATAATGGCAGTTATTAAAAACGGGCAAATACGAATAGGCTGGATTAATGAGTCTGTTGATAATACCCCAATCGATTCCGAATTACCTATTCTGGTAATCAGCGGAAACACAACCGGCTTTTATGATGGTAGTGAAATAAAATTCAAGGTTGATCCTACCAGCCATTTCTGTGATCAAAACAGCAATGAGATTGCAACACGTTTCAGTCTGCCAATACTCACCCAGACGGAAAATTATCTTGGAATGAACTACCCCAATCCTTTCAGAGGAATTACCACAATTGATTATTCAATCCCGGTCGATGGGAAAGTAAACATCAGCCTCTATAATCAGATGGGGCAACTCATCAGAGTGTTGATTGACAGTCCGGAAAATAACGGCATTCATTCTCTCCGATTCGACAGTGAGGGGCTTGAGCCGGGAATATATTACTATACACTTAAAACAAGTGGAAGAATTTCAATCAATGAAACTAAAAGAATGATCATTACACGTTAATAATCATGCTGGTTTTGTGGTAAACAGGGGGCTGACGAGCCCCCTGTTTTATTTTTAACCATATAACTACATATAATTTATCTGAAGTAAACTCTGGGTGAATACCCTGATTGATTTCTATCTGGAAACACTATTGTACGTAAAACTGAGTCTATTTTTCCGAAAGTTAGATACTACCGCCTTTCAGTTAAAAAATAATCCAAAGAACTTGTAATCTGTAATTGTATTTTTTTACATTTGTACCATGGCAGGATTTAACTCCGCACCCTCAAATGCTATTAAATTGTAATATACTTTTACCCTTGAATCTCAAACAGGCTCTTCATCTCCTTGTTCTGGCATTTTTTACTGTAAGCTGCACCAAAATTACAGACAAAGACAGCACCAGGAGCCCTGAAAAAAAAATTGTTACCCGCAGCCATACCGACCTTTTTAAATTGGCCGAGCAGTTTCATCAAAGTTTTGAGTACGACAGCGCATATAAATACTTTGAACTGGCTTTAAGCAATTATCAGAAAACCAACAATTGGGATAGGTATATACATACCCTAATCCGGATGGCTGATATTGAAAGAGTGAGAAGTAATGGAAGCAATGCGAGGCAATTGATACACTCAGCAGAAAACACCCTGCTTGAAAAACTAAATACCAATAAAAGTCTGCTGGCAGATATAAAACACAAACAGGGTGTATTACTAATGGACAAAGGCAGTTACGACAGCGCCCTGATGATACTGAATACCAGCATTGAAACCCGTATTCAGGCAAACGGGAAAGAAGACACACTTCTGGCAATGACTTATAATGCTACCGGAAATATCTATTTTCATACCAGAAATTATCAGCAGGCCATTTCAGCATATACCCGTGCTTATGAGCTCGAATTAAAGAGAAAAAAAACCAATGATGCTGACCTTGCCATGTTTATTCAGAACACTGCCATAATTTATGCACAGGAAGGCAATTATGAAAAAGCAGGAGAAGCCTTCAACCGATCCATTGAAATTAATGAACGCATTTTAAAACCAGACGATCCATCGCTCGCAATGTCATTCTTAAATATGGGAAGATTGCTTGTACTTGCCTATAAAGAAAATGACGCTATTTTATACTATGATCGTGCAGAAAACATTCTCACCAACAGATTGGGTGCAGAGCACATTGACCTGAGCAGCCTTTACATGAACAAAGGTGGAATATATGTTCATCTGGCCGATTATGAAAAAGCATTAAGTTACTTCAGGAAGGCGCTTTCGATTGCCGAGAAAAACTTTGATGAAGGACATGCTCTTATTCTTTCGCTGAATATGAACATTGGCTATGTGCTCGAAAAGAAAGGAGAGTTCGCCAATGCACTTCGTTATTATCAGGCCAGCATTCCCTCAGACGAAAATAATCCGGCAGTAATTAAAACATATATCAATATGGCAAGTCTTTACGCTGCCATGGACGAACCTGAAAAAGCTGCTGAATTATACAAAAAATCTATCACTCTGGCCGATAAGCTGCTCGGCACCAACCATCCTGAAACCGCGTTGCTTTATACCCGTTATGGCTACTTTCAATTGAGCAGCTACCGTGATGACCTCGGATATAAAATGTTCAGCAGTGCTCTAAAAAGTTCAATAGCAAATTATGGAAGTGATAGTCGGGAAGTCTCTAATAATCATCTGCACCTTGGACACTATTACATGGCCACTCCTGATCCGAAACAAGCGCTGGACCAATACCAAAGGGCAATCGTTGCATTGATCAGTAGTTACAATACTACAGACTTCACAACCAACCCCTCCGAAAAAGATCTTATTCCTGATCGTTACCTTATAAATGCCCTGAACGGGAAGGCAAATGCATTATTTACGCTGGCTGCGTCATCAAATGACATACCCATGCTTCAACATAGTCTTGAGACCTACAAACTTTCGGTGAAAGTAGTGGAAAAACTCCGTTCAATGTATCAGAACGAAGAAAGTAAGTTACTGATATCTGAAGATGAGCGAAAGACTTACCTCGACGCAGTGAAAGTGGCCACAGAGCTATATAAAATTACTGATGATTCATTTTATGCTGAAGAGGCTTTCAGGTATTCTGACAAAGGAAAGTCTGCAGTTTTGCTGGCATCGATGATGGATGTTGAAGCAAGGCAGTACGGAAAAATTCCTGAAAATATTCTCAAACTTGAAAATAAACTCAAACTTGAGCTGAGTTCCTATGCAAGATATATTTATGAAGAACAACTCAAACCTGAACCTGCCAAAGACAGAATCAGGCTTTGGGAGTCACTGGCATTCGATCTTGAAGGGAGATACGACAGTCTCATTAAAGTTCTTGAGCGGGTATATCCTGATTATTATAGTCTTAAGTACAAAGAACCTGTTCTGGATATCGAAAATATAAAGCAGAATCTTGAGCCTGGCAGAACTTTAATTGAGTATGCACTCACCGATACATTATTGTACATTTTTGTACTTAATCAGGAAAAGTTTGAAGTAATTAAACATAAAACAGGGAATGACTTCAGAGAAAACATAAGAACGCTGACCTCTTCAACCACTGCAAACGATTTATTAAGTATTCGCAAAACTGACTATCTGAAGTATGTCAATGCTGCGCATTCATTGTACCTTGACTTACTTAAACCGGTCAAGAGCATCAACGATGATAAAAAACTGATCATAATTCCTGATGCCGAAATCGGATTCATTTCGTTTGATATGCTTCTGACTTCTCAGGCTGATACCACGACCATGAACTTCAGGAACCTCCCCTTTCTTATCTATGATCATATCATCAGTTACAGCGCCTCGGCTGCACTGCAATACTCCGACCTTCAGAAAGCCACCCGAAGACCAGTTAAAAATTTACTGGCAATGGCTCCATCATATCAGAATCTTACCAACCTGAAAGATGATGGTTTTGTTGATGAAACCGGAAATACAGTATATCTGCTTCCCATTCCGGGAGTTGAGAATGAGATACGTGAAATCAGAAAAGTACTCTCCGGGAAAACGCTTAAGGGCGAAAAAGCAACTGAGCAATCCTTTAAAAACATTGCTTCGGAGTACAATATACTTCACTTCGCCATGCACACCCTGATCAACAATGAGAAACCCATGCTTTCGAAGCTTGTGTTCTATCAGGATGCTGATTCAACTGATGACGGCATGCTCAACACATATGAACTGTTTGGGATGGAACTGAATGCAGGGTTGGCTGTGCTGAGTGCATGCAATACAGGAACAGGAAAACTGCTCAAAGGCGAAGGCATCATGAATCTGGCTCGTGGCTTTGTATATGCTGGTGTTCCAAGTATTGTAATGACGATGTGGTCGGTTGAAGATCAGGCGAGTGCGCAGATTGTAACAAGTTTTTACCAATACCTTGACAAAGGCATGCCAAAAGATGAGGCGCTGCGGCAAGCCAAGCTCGATATGCTGGCCGAAGGAAATATGCTGAGATCTCACCCCTATTATTGGGCTGCTTATGTTACCATCGGTGATTACAGTCCGATGAAACTGTTTAAACCCATCTGGCTCAATATATTTTACCTGGTAATTGCACTGGCTTCCATTGTTTCTATTGTTTCTGTTTTTGTCCGGAAAAGAAGTCATGCTTTGAAAGTTGAAACGGACACTTTGCCTCCCTCTGCTGATTAATGCCTATTTTTGCCGAAAATTAAAGAAGTGATTTACCCCGATAGCTTTGAGATCAAAACCGGATTTGACCAAATCCGTCAGATGCTGCAACGACATTGCCTGAGCAGCCGCGGAGCTGAACTTGCCAGGCAGACTGAATTTACTGATGGCTTTGAAAAAATCAGCGAATTAATTGGTTCTGCCGATGAAATGCTTTACTTACTCCGGTTTGTTGGGAACTTTCCTGCTCAGGATTATTACGATTTAACTGAAGAATTGCTTCGTATCAGACTTCCGGGCACATTTACTGAACCTGAACACATGTCCGAACTGCGGCTCTCACTCATTGCCATTACCGGGATAATCCACTATCTGCAAAAACTCGATCAGGAACGCTACCCCTATCTTCATAAAATGGCTTTGGCCGAAATTCCAGATCAATCAATAATTAAGCAGATCGACAAAATTCTGGATGATAAATCGGAAATCCGCGACAAAGCCAGCGACAACCTTTTCAGCATTCGTAAGGAAATTGGCAGCCGGGTATCTGGAGTTGACAGGCGCATAAACCAGATTATGGCTGCAGCCAGACGTGAAGGCATAGCACAGGATGATGCTGGATTGACAATACGCAACGGCCGCCTGGTGATTCCATTGCCGGCATCAAACAAGCGCAAACTGGCCGGATATGTACACGACACTTCTGCTACCGGCCATACTGTATATATTGAACCAGCTGAGGTTTTTGAGATCAACAACGAAATTCAGAACCTCAGGGTGGAAGAAAGGCAGGAAATCACGCGTATATTGATAGACTTTTCTAATTTCCTGCGGCCTTTTATCCCTGATCTGTTAAACTATTATGAATTTCTTGGGCGCATAGATTTTGTTAGGGCCAAAGCATTGCTGGCCATTGATATGGGCGCTGTAAAACCGGAACTCAGCAATGAACCTGTTATTCAATGGCGTAAAGCCATTCATCCATTGTTAATGCTTGCACTCAGGCAACAAGGTCGTAAAATTGTTGATCAGGAGATATCTCTCAATAGCGAAGAGCGGATAATGGTCATTAGTGGTCCCAATGCCGGAGGTAAATCTGTGTGTCTGAAAACTGCAGCACTTCTTCAGTACATGCTTCAGTGCGGTTTGCTTATCCCTGTGAGTGAAGACTCAAAAGCAGGCATCTTCAGTAAGATCTTTCTTGAGATTGGTGATGAACAATCCCTCGAAAACGACCTGAGCACCTATAGTTCACACCTTATTCATATCAGGCATTTCATTGAACATGCCGATAATAAATCCCTTATACTGATTGATGAATTTGGTGCAGGAACTGAACCCCAACTGGGAGGTGCTATGGCCGAAGCCAGTCTCGAAAAGTTAAATGAACAAGGCTGCTTTGGAATAATTACCACTCACTATACAAACCTGAAACTGATGGCTGATAAATTCTCCGGAATTTTTAATGCAGCCATGCTTTATGACTCCCTGGCTATGCAGCCGCTATTCAGATTAAGTCCGGGAAAACCGGGAAGCTCCTTTGCATTTGAAATTGCGCGGAAAATAGGCTTCCCGGAGCAGGTGCTTGCCGTTGCAACTTCAAAAATCAGCCAGACTCAACTCGACTTCGAAAAGCAACTCGCTCAGCTGGAAGTAGATAAAAAAATAATTGACCAGAAAAAAACTGATCTGAAAGTTGCTGACGAGACTTTGGCCTCGTTGGTCAGCCGTTATGAAACCCTGCTCAGCAGTCTTGAAAGCCGCCGGCAGGATATGCTTAAAGAAGCCAAACAAAAAGCGCAGCAACTGCTCGATAATTCAAACAAACTGATTGAAAACACCATCAGGGAAATAAAGGAAAGCAAGGCTGACAATGCAATTGCACGCGACTTACGCGAGAAACTTGCTAAGGCAAAGGATGCGCTTCTCTCCGAAGGAAAGGAAGAAGATACTCCTGAAACCTTTATGGTAAAATCGCAAAAATCCATTCCTTCCGAAAAACCAACTGGTCCATTAAAACAAGGGAGCCTTGTAAAAATTGAGGGTCAGGACAGTATTGGAAAGATTGATGAATTAAAGGGAAAACAAGCTACTGTTTTGTTTGGTTCAGTAAAACTGAGAACAACCATTGACAAGCTGATTCAGGCGACGTATGCTGAAATCAGGACCTGGGAGGCCAATCAGAAGTTTAGCAAGCCATCTGCCAGTGTGATTCACCAGTTGAATGACAAAATGGCCGACTTCAGGATGTCGATTGACATTCGTGGCAAAAAAGCAGATGAAGCTCAGCAAGCAATTGCCCGTTATATCGATCAGGCCATTTTACTCAGAGTCAATGAAGTGCGCATTCTTCACGGGAAAGGTGATGGAGTGTTACGCAACATTCTGCAATCATACCTTCGCGATACGCCTGAAGTAGTACGGTATGAAGATGAAAGCATCGAACGTGGCGGACATGGAGTAACGTTGGTTTATTTCAGGTAAAAGGAAGGATAACCGTTTCCCATGTTTCTACTGAACCTTAGCATGGCATTATTGTTGATATGCAGGAACCTGAATATTAAACCTCAAAACATGACAGCATCAAATCATAGCAATGATCTTATTTCCAATGTAAAAATCTGGTTAACCTCCCGTAATACCCTGAAAAATCTGGCCGGACTATTGGCGGGTATTTTTGGAGGATATTTATATTACCGTTTGGTGGGTTGCAATTCCGGTGGCTGTGCGATCACTTCAAATCCATACATGAGCATGCTTTGGGGAGGCTTAATGGGATACCTGTTGGCCGATATTTTCAAATTAAAGGAGAAGACTCCACTCTCCGAAAATGAAGAAAAGTAATCAGGGTAGTCTTCCTATTTACCTTTTTTCTTAGCAATAAGCCCGTACGACATTTCAATCCATTGCTTTAGTATGGTATCAGAAATTGAACCATCAATCTCCACGGTATTCCAATGTTTTTTGTTCATGTGATACCCTGGCTTAACTGCGGGGTATTGTTCACGAAGTTCGATTGCATGTTCGGGGTCGCATTTCAGATTTACCGACAAAGATCCTTCCAGATCAGTTAGGGCGAACATCTTGTTATTCACTTTAAATACAAGGGTAGTCTCATCAAAAGGGAAATGCTCACTTACCTCCGGCAGAGAGAGACAATAATAACGGAGTTCTTCAATGTTCATAGGCTGTGAAGTATAAAGTTTACCCACCTGAGCAGGGTCGGAAGTAAACCACAAATATAAAAATTTATAAGCGAATGACGGGGTTTGATTTTATAAACCTTACATGGGGAATAACAAAAAAATATCTCAGGTCAAAAACCTGTGAGAGCTATCAGAATATAAAAACAAGCAAACTAAATTGACTCCAAATTGATGGTTTAAACGAAAAGTTATTCACAATTTCGCCATTTCAATCGATTGCGTTGAAACAGAAATCGCACACTTCCACTACATTATACTACTGAATATCTGATTTTTGGCTAAATAAATCCCCATTTCATGTGAGTAATTTATACTTAGCGTATGTTTGAATTTTAAATTAAGTATTACCTTTGTATGCTTTGCCGGCAACCGAGGCCGGTATCAGGGATATAAAAGGAACATTATCTAAATCTTCGGATATGTCATTAACCAAAAAAACATCAGACCTCAAAAAGAGGATGCGTGATGCGTTGATGGGCGGTGGCCAGGTAGCTATTGACAAGCAAAAAGCCACGGGAAAAATGACCGCCCGTGAGCGAATCATAGCACTGGTTGACCCCAAATCGTTTCACGAGTACGACCTGTTTGTAGAACATGCGGGTAAAGACTTCAACATGGGCGACAAGTATTTGCCCGGCGATGGAGTTATTACCGGAACTGGTACCATAAATGGGTACCCGGTATGTATCTACGCCCAGGACTTTACTGTGGCCGGTGGCTCGCTTGGCTGGATGCACGCCAAAAAGATCACCAAAATTATGGATCACGCCATGAAGCTGAAGGTTCCTATTATTGGAATTAACGACTCTGGTGGAGCCCGAATTCAAGAGGGGGTAAATTCGCTTGCCGGGTATGGTGAGATATTCTACCGTAACACCCAGGCTTCGGGCGTTATTCCTCAAATCAGTGTAATCCTTGGCCCTTGTGCCGGAGGTGCTGTTTACTCACCTGCCCTTACTGACTTCGTTTTTGTTGTCGATAAGATTTCGAAAATGTTTATTACCGGCCCCGAAGTTATCAAAACAGTTTTGGGCGAGGAAATTTCAATGGAAGAGCTGGGCGGTGCCCGTGTTCAGAGTGAAATTACCGGAAATGCGCACTTTTTCGCATTAAGCGAGCAGGAATGTTTCGAGCAGATCAAAACCCTTTGTAGTTTCATTCCTTGGAACAACATTAAAAAAGCCGAAGCTTTCCCCAAAAAACCACCACGCACCCGTACCTACAACATCGACAGTATTTTTCCTACCAATCCACGTCAGCCTTATGATGTAAAGGATATAATCAGATCAATTGTTGATGACTCGGAGTTCTTTGAAGTTCAGGCAATGTTTGCAGCAAATATCGTAATCGGGTTTGCCCGTTTGAACGGAAACAGCGTAGGTTTCGTTGCAAATCAGCCTCTGGTTCTGGCCGGCGTTCTCGATGTTGACTCATCTGATAAAGCTGCCCGTTTTATCCGCTATTGCGATGCATTTAATGTACCTTTGGTTACTTTGGTTGACCTTCCGGGATATCTTCCGGGTGTAGATCAGGAACATGCCGGAGTTATCAGACACGGTGCCAAAGTTCTGTATGCATACTCGGAAGCTACAGTTCCCAAAATGACCGTAATTCTGCGTAAAGCTTACGGTGGAGGATACATTGCTATGTGTTCAAGTCACCTCAGAGCCGACTTTGTTTTTGCCTGGCCAACCGCTGAAATCGCGGTTATGGGTCCGGAAGGTGCTGCCAATATTATCTTCAGGAATGAAATCAAAAATGCCGAAAATCCTGAAGAAATGCGCAAACTCAAAATCAAGGAATACAAAGAGAAATTCGCCAATCCATATGTGGCAGCAGCCTATGGCTATGTTGATGCAGTAATTGAACCTGCCGAAACACGAAGTATGCTCATTCACGCACTGGAAATATCTGCAGAAAAAGTTGAGGTCCGCCCGATTAAAAAACATGGAATTCCACCGTTTTAATTCATCGTTATGGAAGAAAACAAAGAAACGCCGGTATTTAAAACAATAATTATCGACAACATCAAATACAAGACTACGCTCACCAAAAAATTTATGGCGCGTAAGTCTTATGAGCCTATCAATTTTAACAAAGTTTACTCTTTTATCCCGGGCACTGTTCGTAAAGTGTTCGTAAAAGAAGGAGCCAAGGTTAAAAAAGGAGCCCAGTTACTTGAACTGGAAGCCATGAAAATGGTGAACAACATTACAGCTCCTGTTGATGGTATCGTAACAAAAATTAATGTAAAATCAGGAGATCTTGTTTCGAAAAGCGTTTTGCTGGTAGAAATGAACTGATTTCAATGTTATTCAAGGAAAGCGGGGCAGTAATGCTCCGCTTTTTTTATTGTCAGATGTCTGCGGATACTGCGAATAGAAAGGGCTTTTCTTAAGCTTATTATTTTTTTGTAATGCTATTGGCAAAATCATTACATTTGACCAATATATCTGATTTTATAATGACAATACAACCAAACCATACAATAACAGAGGATGCGATTGATTTTAGCGGCAATGATATGCTCAAACTTGCTGCGGATTACGTTCGTTTTACAAATACGCATATTTTTCTCACCGGGAAAGCCGGCACGGGTAAAACAACTTTTCTGCGCAAAATAAGATCGATGACCCATAAGCGCATGATTGTGGTTGCGCCCACCGGAGTCGCTGCTATTAACGCAGGCGGGGTTACTATACATTCCTTCTTTCAATTGCCATTTGGCCCTCAATTGCCCGAATCAAATACGCCCGGCAATGAGTTCGATTCGGAAAATGCGAAAACAGCAGCAGCCCGGATGCAAAAAATTAACCGGACAAAGATCAACATCATCAAAAGTCTTGATCTGCTGGTTATTGATGAGATAAGTATGGTAAGAGCCGATCTGCTCGATGCCATCGATTCTGTACTTCGTCGCTACCGCAACAGGCATCTGCCTTTTGGTGGTGTGCAATTGCTAATGATCGGCGACCTGCAGCAACTGGCTCCGATTGCAAAGGAAGAAGAATGGCAATTGCTCAGAAATTATTACGAAACGGTATATTTCTTCAGTAGCCGTGCTTTGCAGCAATGCAAATATGTCAGCATTGAGCTAAAGCATGTTTATCGTCAGGCTGACAAATATTTTATTGATCTGCTGAATAAAGTACGCGACAATCAACTTGATAATGAATCGATTGAGTTGTTGAATAAAAGGTACATCCGAAATTTTGAAATTCCTGAAAACGAAGGATATATTACCCTCACCACACACAATTATCAGTCTCAACAGATTAATCAGCAAAAGCTGGCCGGACTCAAAGGAAAACTTCTAAAATTTCAGGCTGAAACAGAAGGCGATTTCCCCGAGTACGCCTACCCTACCGACTTAAGTCTGGAACTAAAAACCGGAGCACAGGTAATGTTCGTGAAGAATGACCCGGATGTTGAGAAGCGATTTTTCAATGGAAAAATTGGGAAGCTTATCAGAATTGATGACGAAAAACTTATTGTTAAATGTCCGGATGATGAGGATGAAATTGAAGTGGAACCGCTTGACTGGCACAATTGCCGGTATTCAATAAATGAAGAAACCAAGGAAATAAAGGAAACTATAGTGGGTACTTTTACACAATACCCGCTAAAACTAGCCTGGGCGATAACTATACACAAAAGCCAGGGGCTTACTTTCGAGAAAGCTGTGATTGATGCAAATTCAGCTTTCGCACACGGGCAGGTTTATGTGGCTTTAAGCCGGTGTAAAACGCTTGAGGGGCTGGTTCTCAGCTCTCCCATTAGCCGCACAGCAGTAAAAACAGATTTTGCCGTTGGTGGATTTGTCAGCCGTATTGAAGAGAATCAGCCCGACGAAAACTCGCTCAACCTTGCCAAAATTCAGTTTCAGCAATCACTTGTCAGCGAGATGTTCACTTTCGATGTTTTACACCGATATCTGAGTCGGATCCTCAAACTGATCAGTGAAAATTCCGGTTCAGTTGATCAGCCATTTGTTGATTCCATAGAAAAAAAGGGCACTCTGCTGAATAACGAAATCGTTGAAGTTGCTCAGAAATTTCAGCGGCAACTCCTGCAGTTATTTATCAATAATGAAGATATTGAGGTCAACCAGACTTTGCAGGAACGCATACAAAAAGCCTGCACGTATTTTCATCCAAGGTTGAAAGAAATCTTTTTCAAACAAAAAATTGAACCTGAAACTGATAACCGGGCATTGCGGAAGCAGATAAATGACACCATTGACCGCATGAATCAGGAAGCCTGGGTGAGATTGTCATGTCTTAATGCGTGCAAAGATGGATTTCGCACCATTGAATATCTGAAAGTCAGGGCAATTTCTTCCATTTTTGAACCGGTTTTTGAATCCAAACCGGCAAAAATTTCGCCTTTTTCGGGTAACTCAGAAAAGAAGCTGTACGATCTGATTAAAAACTGGCGCGATCAGATGGCTGATGAAATGGGCGTTCCGTCCTATCATGTTTTGCCTGTAAAAACCATCAAAGCCTTAACCTCTGATTTACCTCACAATATGGCTGATTTGAAAAAAATCGCTGGAATTGGCAAAGTAAAAGCTGCTGCTTTTGGTAGTGAAATTTTAAACATAATTGCTGAACACACCGGCCGGAAGCCTGATCTGACAACTTCTGAAGCAGATGATGAGTTAGAAAGCAAATCCTCAAAATCAGTAAAACCGGTTAAAGGTCAAAGCTTTGAATTAAGCCTGAAAATGTTTCGCGAGGGCATGAGTGTGTCCGAAATTGCAGCAGCAAGGAACATGGCCATCAGCACCATTGAAGGCCATCTGGCAATGTTTGTAAAAAGAGGTGAAATTGAGCCTGCCGGACTGGTTGAACCGCAAAAAATCGAGTTGATTACCAAATATTTCACCGACTCGAAAAATCCCAAACTTGGTGCTGCAAAAGCTGCACTCGGAGATCAGATTACGTTCAGCGAAATAAAAATTGTTCTTAATTCGCTCTTTTTTCAGGGATTAATAGAGGAGTTGAAAGAGGGAAATACTTAGTTTCCTTGCTCAATAAATTCCTGATAAGCAGTATTGTTCTCTTCAATAAAATCAAGAATACTGTCTCTTCCCAGGCCATTTTCAGCAGAACTCAGAAACATGGTTGGCAACTCGTCCCAGGTTTCAGAAAGCTTGGCTTTAAACGCTGCAATGTTTGATGCCATTGTATTTGACGTGAGTTTATCGGTTTTGGTAAAAATCAATGCAAATGGCAGCTGAGCTTCGCCAAACCAATCGATAAAATCAATATCCGATTTTTTGGGTTCAATGCGTGAATCGATAAGTATAAAAGTATTCACCAGACTTTCTCTGCGGGTAAGATAAGTACGTATCATCCCCTCCCATTTTTCTCTTTCCTTTTTCGATATTTTGGCATAACCGTATCCCGGAAGATCGACCAGATACCAATCATTGTTGACAATGAAATGGTTGATGAGTCTTGTTTTTCCCGGTGTAGAAGAAGTTTTTGCCAGATTTCGCCGGCCAAGCAACATATTGATCAACGACGATTTGCCTACATTTGACCTTCCGATAAATGCATACTCAGGTTTGTCGGGGGCCGGACATTTCGACGGATCGGGGTTGCTAACCAGAAAATCAGCATTTCGTATGATCATGATTACCTTTCGGATATTGTTAGGTGTCGTTCAATCTTAATTTCGTAAATATCGGCAATGGTTACAATAATTCCCGACTCTTCAACCTCCCCAAAATCATCATTGAGCGATGTGCCGAAAAACTTCATTGTGGAAGACAGGTTCATATATGCATTGACCAATGGCGGAATGTTTTCACCCAAAGAACGCACCTGCTGAATCAGCAGTTTATAATCTTTCTCGTAAATTCCATTGGGAAAAGCCTGTTCAAGTTCAGTTTCATCGGTTTTGAGCACAAGCGGAACTATCGGATAAACCAACTTATCGTGATCAGCAAAATATCTCTTCATAAACCAAAGGATAAGATCGCGGGCTCTGGTATTGTAATCAGGATACATGGTAATCTTCCCGAAGAAATACTTTGCATCCGGATAAATATGAACCAATGCTCCAAGTCCGTCCCATATATTATCAAGCGAATACATTCCTTTACGGATATTGTTAACCGGCTGATATGCAGGCTGAACAAAAGATCGTCCCAGTTCAATGGTATAGGGCAGATATTCTTCAACAAATTTGTCGGAATAGTGAAACAGTTTGAAGGTTGGCGTGTGGTATTCCCCGTCTTCACCTTTTGTAAGGGTTTTACAGTGCAAATATCTGTACCCTCCGATAATTTCTTTGTCAACCGGATTCCAAACAATCAGTTGTTCGAACGGATTTTCGCAGGTATCATAATGGTCAAGGTCGATAGAAAGACCCGTTCCACCACCGGCATCACGAAAGGTTATTTCGCGCAACCGGCCAATTTCACGCACAACATTGGGTGAATTATGGTGATTGAGAATGTATATGAGATTGTTTCCGGCGTTGGTTTTCCGGATTAGTTTGTCGCTGGTAAGTTCTGACTCAATTGCCTCCCGGTCAACCGGAGGAATGATCTGTTCCATTTTCTGGCTCATAGATTTTTTAGTCTGCATTAAAGATTAAATCCGGATCCTTTTCCAATTTGTAAACGTGCGATCTCAAAAGTTCAGCCCATTTCTGGTCGCTGTGCTTTTTGGTGAAAGTGCTTAATTCAACTGGTTTCCCAAATGTAATGACGATGTCTTTGTTTTTTTGTTTAAACATTTCATCCACAAGAAAGAGCATTTCAATGTTTGCTTTCAGTCCTAACCATTTGCGGAAGTTGGCTAAGTTATAAAAGAAACCTGAATTACGCCCACTGATATGCACCGGAAGAATATCGCGGTTATACGCTCTGGCTTTGCTCAGAAAAGTCTTTTTCCATTCCAGGTCAAGAATTTCGCCGCCTGTTTTGCGTGAACACAAACCTGCCGGAAAATAAACTATTGTTTTGTCAGAGGCGAATGTTTCGTTGAAAACAGCAATGTTTGTGGCATTAGAGCCATGCTTATTTACAGGAATAAACAGTGAACGCAGGTTGGGCAAATGCATCAGAAAATCATTTGCCGGAGAGACAATATCGGGTCTGATTCTGCCAACAGCCTGCATAAGTGCGATTCCATCAAGTCCTCCCAAAGGATGATTTGCAACCACGACAAACCGCTCCGATTTCAGAAGATTTTCTTCGCCTTTGACAGCAATATTGACTCCAAAATCATTTAGAATTACTTCAAAAAACTCAAGTCCATACTTATCCTTATGCTTATTCAGTGCCTTATTCAACTCATCCTGATGGACTATTCTTTTGAGATATCTCAGCAAAAACCCAGGCAGGTTCCTACGTAAACGAGGACTCTTGCCTTCTATAACTTTATCAAGATCAATGAATCTGATATATTCCCCCTCGGGTACGGTCTCGTTTACTTCCATGTTTCAGGTGTAAAATTGTGTTCCTGAATTTTTAACAAATTTACAAAATTCGATAATTGATTTACCGGCGACTTAAAAAATCAAGAAAAAGTCATCATAATTCGCCAAAGGTTAGAAAACAATAATAACCCAAAATAATTTTATAACACTCATTTTCAATATGTTAAATCACTGAATCGGATATATAAAACACCATTTCTGCAAAAAGTTATTAACAGTAGTGGTAAAAAGTGGTAAAAAGTGGTAAAAACCATCTATATTTACACCACTAAAAACAACAAAACGAATAATGACGGAAATAATTGGCGTTCACGACTGCAAGGTTGATGTCAAGGGCAGATTGATGCTGCCTTCGGCACTCAAGTCGCAGATTGATGCCATAATCTCCGAAGGCTTCATCCTGAAAAGGAGCATTTTTCAACCTTGCCTTGAATTGTATCCCCGTCAGGTGTGGAACAAAGAAATGAAACGGGTAAACAAGCTAAACCGCTTTATCAAAAAGAATAACGATTTCATCAGAATCTTTATGGCGGGCGTACGTGAAGTTGAAACTGACTCTACCGGACGTTTGCTTATTCCGAAAGATCTGGCAGTTTTCGCCGGAATATCAAAAGACATCGTACTGTCATCTGCACTCAGTATCATAGAGATATGGGATAAGGACAAGTACGAAGCTTCAATACGCGACAACATTGGCAGCTTCTCTGACCTTGCCGAAGAGGTGATGGGACAAATGAATGACGACGAATAAATAACTGAAAAATGTATCATAAGCCCGTAATGCTCAGCGAATGTCTGGATGGACTCGCCATTAAGCCCGAAGGCACATATGTAGATGTGACTTTTGGAGGCGGTGGCCATGCACGTGCCATACTTGAACAGCTGACTACCGGCAGACTTGTTGGCTTTGATCAGGATGCAGATGCACTTTTAAATTCAATTGACGACAGCCGCTTTACGCTGATAAACCAGAATTTCAGGTTCCTCACAAACTTTCTGAGGTTTTTTAAAGCATTTCCGGTGGATGGAATCCTGGCTGATCTGGGTGTTTCGTCGCATCAGCTTGATCAGGCAGAGCGCGGTTTTTCGACCCGTTTTGATGCTGATCTCGACCTGAGAATGGATAGAAAATCGAATCTGACCGCAAAGGAAGTCATAAACCGATACCCAACCGAAGATCTTATAAAGATAATGCGCGAGTATGGCGAATTGCCAAATGCATACCGCATTGCCTTAAAACTGACCGAAGCCAGAGGAGCAGGAGCCATCAACACAACTGCTCAACTCAAAGAAATCCTGCAGCCATTTGCAGAAAGAGGCAAAGAGAATAAATTTTTCGCCAGGATATTCCAGGCACTTCGCATTGAAGTAAACGGTGAGCTTGATGCATTAAAAGAAATGCTTCTGCAAACCACAAAAACCATCAAGCCGGGCGGGCGACTGGTGGTGATGTCATACCATTCGCTGGAAGACAGATTGGTTAAAAACTTTATGAAAACCGGAAATTTTGAAGGGACTGTGAACAAGGACTTCTTCGGAAATCTGCATGCGCCATTCAAACCAATCACCCGTAAACCTACCATAGCAACTGAAGAAGAAGTCCTCGAAAATAACCGTGCCCGCAGTGCGAAGCTCAGGATAGCAGAGAGAAACCATGACGAAGATTAGCGATCATAAAAATACCGTCAGGCCCAAACCTGTTGAAAAACCCCTTAAAAAGAAGAGGTCTTTCAGGGCATTCAACGTGCTGAATCAAAAAGTCAATGTTGGCGGATCATTGCACAGTATTGTTGATGGAAGCTTTCTTACCCGTGATAACCTGACTACACAAGTACCATTTATACTTTTCCTGACATTGATGGCCATTTTTTATATCGCCAATTCTTACAATGCTGAGAAAACAATGATTGAAATATCAAAAACCAAAAGAGAGCTTGAAGAGCTGAGGTATGAATACATCACCACGAAATCAGCCCTTATGTATCACAGCAAGCAATCGGAAGTTGCCAATAAATTAAAAAACACCGGCGTAAAGGAATCAGTAGTTCCTCCTGTAAAAATTCATGTAAAAGAATAAACTGATGGACAATAAGGGCGAAATATTAAAGAAAGTTTACCTTGTCTATTTTGTCATGGTAGTGCTTGGCTTGTCAATACTTGGCAAGGCGGCCTACATTCAGTTTGTTGAAGGCGATGAATGGCGCGAAAAAGCCAAAAAGTTAAGCATCAGATACGAAAATATAGACGCCACCAGGGGCAATATTCTGGCTGTTGACGGAAGTTTAATGGCGGCATCGGTTCCCATTTTTGAACTGCGTATTGATGCAGGCAACACCCATTATAACGATGAATTCTTTTACGAAAATGTGGACTCACTCGCCTGGCATATGGCAAATCATTTCAGAGACCGCAGTAAAAAAGAGTACAAACAATTACTGGAACAAGGCCGTAAAAAAAACAATCGTTATTTATTGCTTAAGCGTAACATAACTTACAGTGACCTTAAAAAAGTAAGAAAATTTCCGATTTTCAGGCTTGGAAAATACAAAGGCGGTTTGATTGCCCAGGCGAAAAATAAGAGAGAGCTTCCATTTAAATGGCTTGCTTTCAGAACCATAGGCTGGGACAAAGACGGATCAGAAAACGACATTGGACTTGAAGGCGCATACAGCCACCTGCTTGAAGGTGAAAGCGGACAGCGCCTTATGCAGCGCATTGGTAATGGTGTGTGGAGGCCATTGAATGACGAAAATGAGATTGAACCAAGAAACGGACATGATATTGTAACATCCATTGACATTAATATTCAGGATGTAGCAGAAGATGCTTTGATGCGGCAATTGATCGCCAATGAAGCCGATCATGGTTGCGCCATTCTGATGGAAGTAAAAACCGGCTTTATTGTTGCCATTGCAAATCTTGGTAAAAACAAAGAAGGTTTTTATGAAGAAAAATACAACTACGCGATAGGTGAAAGTTCAGAACCTGGATCAACATTTAAACTGGCTTCTTTGCTGGCGGCACTCGATGACGGACTGGTCAGCCTCAGCGACACTGTAGACACCCAGGGTGGAACAGTAATGTTTGCGAACCGGACCATGAGAGATTCCCACAAAGGAGGTTATGGCCGCATCAGTGTTCGCAAAGCATTTGAAGTATCGTCAAATGTGGGCATTTCAAAAGTCATTCACAAAGCATACAAAGACAAGCCACAGCAGTTTATAGATGCGCTTTATGCGATGCGACTGAATCAGCCACTTGGGCTCGATATTCCCGGAGAAGGAAACCCTTCAATAAAAGACACCAAACATAAATACTGGTCGAAAGTATCGCTTCCCTGGATGTCGATAGGATATGAAGTGGCACTCACTCCATTGCAGACGCTGGCCTTCTATAATGCCATCGCCAATAACGGTGTAATGGTAAAACCGCAATTTGTGAAAGAAATAAGATCAGCCGGAAAGGTTATTGAAACCTTCGGTCCTGTAATTCTCTCAAAATCCATCACAAAAAATCCCGAGTCAATAGCCATGGCGCGTTCGTTACTCGAAGGAGTAGTTCAGCAGGGAACGGCTACACATTTAAAAAATCCGGTTTACAAAATCGCCGGCAAAACCGGCACCGCTCAAATTGCCCAAAACAATGCGGGGTATAATAAATCAAATTACAAGGCATCATTTTCAGGCTACTTCCCGGCTGAAGACCCGAAATACTCAATGATTGTGGTCATTAACAATCCCAGCAAAGGAGTTTACTACGGAGGATCAATTGCAGGGCCGGTTTTTAAAGAGGTGGCTGATAAGGTTTACTCTACGCGACTTGATTTCGCCGCCACCAAATCAGATTCTTTACTCCGTTCAGCACCGGTATATGCATCAGGAAATGCCAAAGAACTGCAAACCATTTTCAAATTGCTCAGCGTCCCGGTTTCTGCAGAAATGGATCAGAATGAATGGATTGCCTGCAGGGATAATAATGGAATTGCTGAAACTGTAAACATTGAAACAGGAGAAGAAATAATACCTGACGTAAGAGGCATGGGAGCTAGAGATGCTGTTTTTTTACTTGAATCGGCAGGAATAAAAGTACAGATGAATGGCAAGGGAAAAGTAAAAAAGCAATCGCTGCCCGCCGGATCAAAAGCTGTAAGAGGGAGTAAATGTATTATTGAACTGGGCTAAAGTGCAGAAATGAAAACACTGAAAGATCTATTGTATCGTTGCAGGATTGCCAGGATAGCCGGAAGTACGGATATACCTGTGGATGAAGTTATTTCCGACTCGAGAAGAGCTGAGAAGAACAAGGTATTTATTGCTGTAAAAGGCACACAAACCGATGGCCACATATACATTGCCGATGTAATCAGCAAAGGCGTTAAAGCCATTGTGTGCGAAACCATTCCCGATAAAACCGAACCCGATGTCACATACATTGAGGTAAAAGACAGCGCTGAGACACTGGCTATTATGGCCGGTAATTATTTTGATAACCCTTCCTCGGAAATCCACCTTATCGGGATAACCGGCACCAATGGAAAAACTACCATTGCAACCTTATTGTACCAACTGTTTTTACAGGCGGGTTTCAAAGTTGGTCTGATTTCTACGGTAAGAAATATGATCAACAACCTCGAAATTCCGGCCACGCATACCACTCCCGATCCAATGGCACTGAATCAGTTGCTGAGGGAAATGGTTTTGGACGGCTGTGAATACTGCTTTATGGAAGTGAGTTCACATGCCATAGTTCAGCAGCGCATTGCCGGGCTTAGCTTCAGGGGTGGTATTTTTTCAAATCTCACCCACGACCATCTCGACTATCACAAAACATTTGATGCCTATCTCAAGGCGAAAAAATCATTTTTTGATAAACTGCCATCAACAGCATTTGCACTTACAAACATTGATGACCGCAATGGACAGGTAATGGTTCAGAATACCAAAGCCGTTGTGAAAACCCTGGCAGTTAAAAAACAATCCGATTTTCATTGCAGGATTCTCGAAAATCATTTTGATGGTTTGCAGCTCAGCATCAATGGAAAAGAGGTTTGGTGCAGGCTGGTTGGAAATTTCAATGCCTATAATTTGCTCAGTATTTATGCTACTGCTGAAATGCTTGGGTTAACTGAAGAAGAGTGCCTTACCGGACTAAGCCGACTTGTGCCGGTTGATGGCAGGTTCGAGTATATGAAATCACCTACCGGTGTGATCGGAATTGTTGATTATGCGCACACACCCGATGCACTGCTGAATGTAATATCAACCATCAATGCCATCCGCGAAGGCGCCGGAAAACTCATTACTGTTGTGGGAGCCGGAGGAAACCGCGATAAAACCAAGCGCCCCATAATGGCTTCGATTGCAGCCGAAAACAGCACCCTCACCATTCTTACTTCCGACAATCCCCGTAACGAAGACCCGGATGAAATCCTTAAAGAAATGATGGCAGGCGTTACTGTTGACCGGAAAAAAGCAACACTACTGATCAGCGACCGCCGGCAAGCCATCCGGGTTGCCTGCACAATGGCCGATAGCGGTGACATAATTCTGGTAGCGGGCAAAGGACACGAAACCTATCAGGAAATAAAAGGTACAAAACATCACTTCGACGACCGCGAAGAACTGAAAGAAGCATTGGCAATAAATAACAACCAAAATCAGTAAAAACTGGGCTTATGTTGTACTATCTGTTTGATTTTCTTGATAAAAGCCTGGACTTCCCCGGAGCCGGAATGTTTCAATACATTTCTTTCAGGGCCGCGCTTGCTGTCATTACATCACTGATAATTTCACTCTTGTTTGGCAAAACGCTGATCAATTATCTGCGAGGAAAACTTGTAGGTGAGGAGGTGAGAGATCTGGGTCTTCATGGCCAAAAAGAAAAGCAGGGAACTCCTACTATGGGCGGATTGATTATCCTCAGCGCGATCATAATTCCTACACTTCTTTTTGCAAAACTCAACAACATTTACATCATTCTTATCCTGATTACTACCATTTGGCTGGGTTTTATCGGATTTGTAGATGATTATATCAAGGTATTCAGAAATGACAAAAAAGGACTTGCAGGAAAGTTTAAAATCCTTGGTCAAATTATCATCGGACTTGTGGTTGGATTAACACTCTATTTTCATGAAGATGTGGTCATCCGCGAAAAGATATTACAGACTAGCTCGGTTTCGGTTGAATCGCTGAGTGAATTTGAGCAGGTAAACGATCATGGTCAGCGTTTTTCAAGGCAGTCTTCCAAATCCACAAAAACCACTATTCCATTCTTTAAAAACAACGAATTGGATTATGCCCTGTTGCTTAAGCCTTTCGGAAAAAAGGCCATGAATCATGCATGGATAATCTTTGTACCCATCGTAATTCTGATCATAATTTCGGTGTCAAACGGAGCCAATCTCACCGATGGAATCGATGGGCTGGCAACCGGAACTTCTGCCATTATCGGGGTAACCCTTGGCATACTTGCCTGGGTTTCGGGCAACTTTGTTTTTGCCGATTATCTGAACATAATGTATTTGCCCGACACGGGCGAGCTCACAATTTTTGTAAGCGCATTTGTTGGCGCATGTACCGGTTTTCTATGGTACAATACCTACCCTGCCCAGGTTTTTATGGGTGATACCGGTTCGCTGGCTCTGGGAGGTGTGATTGCAGTGCTTGCCATTATGATCCGTAAAGAATTGCTGATTCCGATTCTCTGTGGAATTTTCGTGGCTGAAAATCTTTCAGTAGTCATTCAGGTCAGCTACTTCAAACGAACCAAACGAAAGTACGGTGAAGGCAGAAGAATCTTTAAAATGTCTCCGCTGCACCATCATTTTCAGGTGCTTGGATATGCAGAACCAAAAATAGTACAGCGGTTCTTTATTGTAGGGATCATGCTTGCAGTTTTTACAATCATCACCCTTAAAATCAGGTAAAAAATGAACCACAAACCCAAAATACTGATACTCGGTGCCGGCGAAAGCGGAACCGGTGCTGCGCTTCTCGCGGCCGGTAAAGGGTTTGCTGTGTTTGTGTCAGACAATGGAATTATCAAAGATAACTTTAAAGAACAACTGATTGCCGGCAATATAGAATTTGAGGAAGGTGGTCATGGCCAAAACATTCTCAGTGGTGTAAATGAAATTATAAAAAGTCCGGGAATACCCGATAACGCTCAGATGGTTATGGAAGCCAGAAGTTTAGGGATTCCTGTGATTTCGGAAATCGAGTTTGCTTCCCGCTTCACCAATGCAACCAAAATATGTGTAACAGGGAGCAATGGAAAAACCACTACCACTGGACTGATTCAGCATATGCTCAAACAAGCAGGACTGAATTCATGCGCTGCAGGCAATATTGGAAACAGTTTTGCCAGTGAGGTATTAAAAAAGGAATATGACTATTTCAGCCTTGAGCTAAGCAGCTTTCAATTGGATGGAACTGAAGAATTCAGAGCAGAAGTTGCGATTTTGCTGAACATCACACCTGACCATCTGGACAGGTATGACTACGATTTCAACAAATATGCAGCTTCGAAAATGAGAATCATAAGAAATCAACGCAAAGAAGATGCATTTATCTGGTGCTGTGATGATGAAACCAGCAGAGAGATCATAAAAAGCGCCAAACTTCATCAGGAAATTTACAAAATCAGCTTACACGAAAAAGGGCACGAAGGTGCCTGGCTTGACGGAAACACAATAGTATTTAACATAAAAGGAGAAAAGTTCACTATGACAATCGAAGAACTTGCTTTACAGGGAAAGCACAACATCTACAACTCAATGGCCGCCGGAATAGCAGGAAGCCTCATCGGATTGCGCAAGGAAAGCATTAAAGAAAGCCTTGGAAGTTTCGAAAACACGGCACACCGGCTTGAGTATGTGGCCAATATACATGGCATTGAGTTCATCAACGATTCAAAAGCCACAAATATCAATTCGGCTTGGTGGGCGCTGGAAAACCAGCACAAACCTGTCATTTGGATTGCCGGAGGAATTGACAAAGGCAACGACTACTCCAAGTTATTTGAAGTGGTTAAATCAAATGTAAAAGCACTGGTTTGTCTTGGCCTTGACAATGAGCTTATGATAGATGCTTTCAAAGATATTATCCCTGTAATCATTGAAACGCAATCAGCCGAAGATGCTGTAAATCAGGCATATTACCTTGCCAGCAACAACGATGTGGTATTATTATCGCCTGCATGTGCAAGTTTTGATCTTTTTGAAAACTACGAAGACCGGGGCAATCAGTTTAAAAATGCGGTAAAAGCCCTTTGAAGAAACTCAGATTATGAAAGCCATTTTAAGCAGGATAAAAGGAGACAAAGTGATATGGGCAGTGGTGTTCCTGCTGTCGATATTCTCGTTGCTGGCGGTTTACAGTTCCACCGGAACACTTGCCTACCGCTATCAATCGGGCAATACTGAGTACTACCTGATAAAACATATGGGCATTCTGCTGCTTGGCTTTGTATTGATGTATCTGGCTCATCAGGTCAAATACAAATACTACGCCCGCATTTCGCAGCTTGGAATTTACATTTCAGTTCCCCTTCTGGCTTATACACTCCTGTTCGGCACTTCGATGAATGAAGCCAGTCGTTGGTACACACTCCCTTTGATCAATATAACTTTTCAGCCTTCCGACCTGGCCAAACTTGCGCTTATCATTTATGTCGCCCGCCTTCTTGCAAAAAAGCAAAGTGATATCGATGATTTCAAAAAAGGATTTGTTGCCATTCTTCTTCCTGTGGTTCTGATCACCTTACTGATCATACCAGCCAATTTCTCAACTGCAGCGCTGATTTTTACCACATGCCTTGTGCTTATGTTTGTTGGTCGTGTTAAAATCAGGTATCTGTTGATGCTTGTCGGGGTTGGAATAGTGGCTTTTATTTTATTGATAACAGTTGCAGTGAACTCTCCCAAACTCAGCGGACGTTTTGGAACCTGGCAAACGAGAATTGAAAGTTTCAGAAGCGGCGACAGTGATGCCAATTATCAGGTGGAACAGGCCAAAATTGCTATTGCTACCGGAGGAATCGCCGGAAAAATGCCAGGCAATTCCACACAAAAAAACTTTCTGCCCCACCCCTATTCTGACTTTATTTTTGCCATCATTATAGAAGAGTACGGCTTGATAGGAGGCACTGTGGTTGTATTTCTATATTTAATACTGATGTTCAGGGCTGTAAAAATTGTAATCCGGAGTCCGCGGAATTTTGCCGCCTTCCTCACCTTTGGCGTGGCCTTTAGTCTGGTATTTCAGGCGATGGTGAACATGATGGTTGCTGTAAATCTACTTCCGGTAACCGGGCAAACATTACCCCTCATAAGTATGGGAGGAACATCCATTTGGTTTACCAGCATTGCCATAGGTATAATTCTGAGCGTAAGCCGGGAAATTGAGGAATCAGAAAACCTCGAAAAAGAAGCAAAAACAGAAAAACAAACAAAACAAACCGAACATGCCATTGCCTGAAACAAGGATCATTATCAGCGGAGGAGGAACCGGAGGTCACGTATTTCCGGCAATTGCTATTGCGGATGCATTGACTTCACTAAACCCTGAAGTAAAAATCCTTTTTGTAGGTGCTGAAGGCAGGATGGAAACCGAAAAAGTTCCGGCAGCTGGCTATGAGATTAAAACACTTTGGATCAGCGGACTACAGCGCAGATTAACATTCAAAAACCTGCTTTTCCCGATTAAACTGGCGCATAGCTCCCTCAAAGCAAGGAGTATCATCAAAGAATTTAAACCTCAGGTGGTTGTTGGCGTGGGCGGATATGCAAGCGGACCTACAGTAAAAGCAGCAGCTTCGATGGGAATTTCCACGTTGATACAGGAGCAGAATTCATATCCCGGAATCACAAACAGAATGCTGGCCGGAAAAGCAAAAAAGATCTGTGTTGCTTACCCAGATATGGAGAAATATTTCCCGGCATCAAGAATTGTACTGACCGGAAATCCGGTAAGAACTGATATTATTTTTGCGGAAGCCAAAAGAGAAGAAGCACTCAATTTTTTCAGACTTGACCCGCAAAAACCAGTCGTTCTGGTGATTGGCGGAAGTCTAGGAGCCAGAACCATCAACAACAGCATTCATCGCTCGTTGAAGGAATTTGCAGATGCCGGACTTCAGCTGATCTGGCAAACAGGTAAAACTTTTGCTGAGATCGCGAAATCAGCGACAATTCCATTTGATGATTATGGAATAAGAAATTACGACTTCATCACACGTATGGACTTTGCCTATGCTGCTGCCGATATTGTTGTGTCGAGAGCAGGAGCTTTATCGGTTTCGGAACTTTGCATCACCGGCAAACCATCCATTTTGGTTCCATCGCCGAATGTGGCTGAGGATCATCAAACCAAAAACGCTATGGCGCTGGTAAAAAGAAATGCTGCGGTTTTGATTCCGGATAACCGTGCAGATTCAGAACTCGCTGATGGTATCATTTCTCTGGCCTTCAATCCAGCAAAAAAGAACGAATTGAGCAATAATATACGCTTACTTTCGAAACCGCAGGCTGCGCTCGATATTGCAACCATAATTTTGGAACTCACTCAAAAATAGCATAAACCGTGGAAACTAAAAACCTGAAAACCGTTTATTTTCTTGGCATTGGAGGAATTGGCATGAGTGCACTTGCCCGTTACTTTCACGCTGCCGGATGTATGGTTTCGGGTTATGATAAAACGCCTACAACCCTCACATCACAGCTTGAAGCCGAAGGAATAAACATTCATTTCGAAGATCGGCCCGACCTGATTCCTGCAAATACCGACCTGATTATTTATACACCAGCCATTCCTAAAGACCTTTCCGAATTTGTGAAAGCGACCTCGGGAAAATTCAGTATTAAAAAACGGGCAGAAGTGTTGGGCGATCTTACCAACAGCAAAAAAACCATTGCTGTTGCCGGCACACATGGCAAAACAACAGTTTCCACCATGATTTCGCACATCATGTACAATTCAAAAGCCGGATGCACTGCATTTCTGGGTGGAATTTCAAAAAATTACGACTCAAACCTTTTGCTGAATCCAAAAAGTGAGCTGATGGTTGCTGAAGCCGATGAATTTGACCGTTCATTTCTCAGACTTTCACCATGGCTTGCGTTGATTACATCTGCTGATGCCGATCATCTTGACATTTATGCCGATCATCAGGATCTGAAAAATACCTTTACTCAATTCACTCAAAGGGTTGTTCCCGGTGGTGTTTTGCTGATCAAATCGGGAATCGGAATTGAACCAGACCCTGATCCGGAGGTAGAATTTTACACCTATTCTCTCGATAAACAGGCAGATTTTTATGCAGAAAACCTCCGCATTGAAGATCATCGCTATCATTTTGATCTGGTGGTTCCGGAAGGTCGGATTTCAGGTTTATCACCGGGACTTCCCGGATTATTCAATGTTGAAAACAGTGTAGCTGCCGCTGCTGCAGCCTGGTTGAGCGGTGCGTCTGATGAAGAAATCAGAATTGGTATAAGCTCATTTTCAGGCGTTAAAAGACGTTTCGACATAAGAATAAACACACCGGGCTTACTTTATATTGATGATTACGCCCACCATCCTGAGGAGTTGAGCGCATGCATAGGTTCGGTGCAGAAACTTTATCCGGGAAGGCATATTACAGGAATTTTTCAGCCACACCTCTACTCCCGTACCCGCGATTTTGCCGAAGGTTTTTCAAAAAGCCTTTCAATGCTCGACCGTGTTATTCTTCTGGAAATATATCCGGCAAGGGAAAAACCAATTGAAGGAATAAACTCTGAGATGTTGCTGAAAGGAATAGAATCAAAGGAAAAATTTCTTTGCGGACGGGAAGAGGCAATGCGATTGATTGCGCGGAATCAACCTGATATTTTGCTCACTCTTGGTGCCGGCGATATTGATCAGATGGTTGCACCTATTGAAGAATTATTCACCAAAGCCCTGAAACCATGAGAAGGATTTTAAACCTCATCCTGAAAACGGTACTTGTGGCAGGAATTGTGGTACTGTTCATTTTTGCCAACAAAAAGCAGGATCAGACAACATGTCAGGAATTTGTAATTGAACTGGATTACAACGGCGGAGATGCTTTGGTCAGCCGCATTCATGTAAGACAACTCGTAACGGATGCAGGCATTAAAGTAAAAGGTGAGAAACTTGGAGAGATTCCGATGGCTCAGATTCACAAAGCAATTGAGGCAAGTCCCTTTGTAAAAAAAGCGAATCTGACCATGGATGTCAATGGCAAGGTTAAAGCACTTGTGATTCAGCGCAGCCCGCTGGTGAGGGTTATTGACAGCAAAGGCGCTCATTTTTATCTCGATTGCGATGGCAAAAGGGTGCCAATCAGTCATGAGTATTCAGCACGCGTTGTGGTTGCCAATGGAAAGATTGAATCGGAAGCACAGGAAGCACATGAAATTACTCCCCGTCAGAAAACTGAGGAGTATAGAAAGTTATCGCATGACCTGCAAAAGGTTTATGTGACATCAAGAAATCTTAAAAATGATGAATTTTTAAGTGCCCTTATTGAACAGGTTCATCTGAACCAATCGGGCGAATTGGAGTTGATTCCTAAGATAGGAGAACAAATTATTCTTCTGGGAGACACCACACACATCAAAGAAAAGCTTGAGAAATTGAAAATTTTCTATACCATGGGAAACAGAAACGAAGCCTGGGCCAGTTACCGGGTGATCAATCTGAAATACCGGGATCAGGTTGTTTGTAAAAAATCAATAAAATAATATGGAACCTTCAGAAATCGTTGTCGGATTAGACATTGGGACAACCAAAATTGCTGCAATTGTTGGGCGCAGGAACGAAAACGGCAAAATTGAAATACTGGGATTCGGTAAAACCGAATCTATTGGTGTAAAACGCGGAGTGGTTGCCAATATCGATGATACCGTAAAAAGTATTGTTGGTGCTGTAAAGGAAGCCGAAAACACCTCCGATACCAATATTGTTACTGTCAATGTAGGCATTGCCGGCCAGCATATAAAGAGCATTCAATACCGGGGTTCAGTGATCCGCCCCAACAGCGAACTGGAAATCAGTCAAAACGATATTGAAGGTCTGACCGAAAATATGTTCAAACTGGCGATGAATCCCGGTGAGGAGATCATTGATGTAATTCCTCAGGAATATACTGTTGATGGTGAGAGTGGAATCAGGCAGCCCAAAGGAATGCTCGGACATCAGCTCGAAGCCAACTTTCACATCATCACCGGGCAAACCATGGCGGCCCGAAACATTTACAAGTGTATCAAAAAGGCCACCCTTGAAGTGGATTCGCTGGTACTCGAACCGCTTGCATCGGCTGAGGCTGTGCTGAGTGAAGAGGAAAAAGAAGCAGGTGTTGTACTTGTTGATATTGGTGGCGGAACAACTGATATTGCCATTTTTCAGGATGGAATTATACGCCACACGGCTGTTATTCCTTTTGGTGGTGATATTATTACCGAAGACATCAAAGAAGGATGCACCATCATTAAGAAACATGCCGAAGATTTGAAAGTTAAATTTGGTTCAGCCCTTGCCAGCGAAAACCGCGACGAGGAAGTTGTGGCAATCCCGGGCTTGCGTGGTCGTCCGCCAAAAGAAATTACTCTTCGTAATCTCGCATCCATCATTCAGGCCAGAATGGAGGAGATTATTGAGCATGTGTACTTCGAAATAAAAAATTCGGGTTTCGAAAAAAAACTGATTGCTGGTATCGTTCTTACAGGTGGTGGTGCTCAGATGAAACACATCACTCAGCTCACCGAATTTATCACAGGCATGGACACACGCATTGGATATCCCAATGAGCACCTTGCTCCGGGTTTGCCCGAAGAAATGGCAAGCCCAATGTATGCAACAGGAATCGGGTTGGTAATCATCGGACTGAAACGGGTTGAGAAGGATGCTCAAAAAGTTGAAAAACCTGTAGTCAAAGCCAAAAAACCGCCAAGAGGTTCGTTTTTTGATGCCATAAAAAACTTCTTTGACGAAGAAGGAGTGAACTAAGATATTAACAGAAGACCTGTTGATAAAATATGCAAATTCAGTGCAAACAACACAATTTAAACAATTAATTTAGGAGATCTAAAAAATGCCAGATATGCTCAAATTTGATTTGCCAAAAAATCAATCATCCATCATAAAGGTGATAGGCGTAGGTGGAGGTGGAAGCAACGCAGTTACGCACATGTTCAAGCAAGGAATCCGCGGTGTGGATTTCATGATCTGCAATACTGATTGCCAGGCACTTGACACCAGTCCTGTACCGCTCAAAATTCAATTGGGAAACAAAGGTTTAGGCGCCGGATCTATCCCTGAAGTTGGCCGCGAAGCCGCCGCTGAAAACATAGATGACATCAGAAAAGTACTGGAGAACAACACCAAAATGGTGTTTATAACGGCCGGTATGGGTGGTGGAACAGGAACTGGTGCAGCACCTGTAATCGCTTCACTTGCCAGAGAACTCGGTATTCTGACTGTTGGAATTGTGACTTTGCCCTTTTCATTTGAAGGCAGAAAACGAACCCAGCAGGCAAAAGCGGGTATTGAAGAACTGCGCCGGTCAGTTGACACACTGCTCATTATCTGCAACGATAAACTAAGAGAACTTGAAGGAGATCTGAAACTTTCAGAAGCATTCTTCAAAGCCGATAACATTCTGGCTGTTGCAGCCAAAGGTATTGCCGAAATCATTACGGTTACAGGTTACATCAATGTTGACTTTGAAGATGTAAAAACAGTAATGAAAGATAGCGGCAAAGCCATCATGGGATCGGGAATGGCGTCGGGCGAAAACAGGGCTCTTGAGGCAGTTCAGATAGCCATGAGTTCTCCGCTGCTGGATGACGCAAACATCAGGGGAGCAAGCAATATTCTGCTCTATATTTCTTCGGGCACTTCAGAAATTACACTGGATGAAGTAATGGAAATCACTGATTACATTCAGCATGAAGCCGGCTCAGGTGCAGATATTATCTGGGGTAACGGAACAGACGACACACTGGACGACAAAATCAGCATTACCTTGATTGCCACCGGATTTGATTCAATTTCCGGGAAACAAAATGAAATAAGTAAGCCTGAGGTTGTGGTATATCCGCTCAATCAGGACGATCCTCGCAAAACTGTAAAAACTCCGGAACCGCCAAAATCAGCGCCTGCGGCTATCGAAGAAATTACGTTGATTAACAAACATCACACACCTGCTGAATCTGTGATGGAAGAGCCTGTGCAGGAACGGCCTGTCCCTCAGGAACCTCAGCGAACTTTTACCTTCGAATTGAAAAATAAAACAGAAAATAACACTTCCAATCAGCCTGAAGAAAACAATCCTACAGGAGGTTTTACTGCCATTCCGGTTAAAACGGCCAAAGAAAAAGTTCCGGGTTTCGATTTCCTGAAAAGCTTCAAACCAGAAGAAACAGACGATTCAGACACTGATCAAGCTCAGATAAAACAGGAAGAAAGAGCCAACGACAGATATGCAAGGATGCGAGATCTCAGCTACAAAATTGCAACGCCCGATGGGCTTGTTGAAATGGAAAATCAACCTGCATACCTGCGCAAGAAAGTAGAACTGAATGAACCTCCTGCTTCAAAAGATTCTGAAGTATCCAGGTATTCATTGTTCAAAACCGAGAATAACTCTGTTGAAATGAGGCAGAATAATTCGTTTTTGCACGATAACGTTGACTAAAACACAATTCATGAGCTTAACGGAAAAGATTAACGAGGACATAAAGAAAGCAATGCTTGCCCGTGAAAAGGACAAGCTGGAAGCCTTGCGGGCGGTAAAATCCGCGCTGCTTCTCGAGTTGACCAGTGAAGGTGGTGGAGGAGAAATTTCTGTGGAAACAGAAATAAAAATCCTTCAGAAGCTTGTGAAACAGAGACGGGAAACCGCGACAATTTACACGGAGCAAAACCGCGCCGACCTGGCAGCGACTGAAACTTTTCAGGCCGATATTATATCTGTTTACCTGCCTTCTCAAATGACTGCTGAAGAACTAAAGCCCATCATACAAACTATAATAACAGAAACCGGAGCCAACAGCATTAAAGATATGGGTAAAGTGATGGCTGCTGCTTCAGGTAAACTTGCTGGAAAAGCTGACAATAAAACAATATCCCGGATAATTAAAGAGCTACTGGGAAACTAAAAACCACTTGATTCATATTGACAAAAAAGCCTGCATATCAGGCTTTTTTGTTTTTATGCACCCTCCGGAGTGAATCATTTTCTGCAAGGATTGTTAAAAACATTCAATTGTATGCTTTTTTTGTAATTCCTGAAATTTATACTGATTCCAGATAATACAAATAAATCATCATATTACCCTGATTATTAGTACTCTGAAATGTTATGATATCATCAGATACCAGAAAACAATCATCTTATATTATGCTTCCGTTTTGCAAAATATTTAAACTTCATTAATTTCACCCCCTTATAAATCAATTTTTCCAAATTTTAAAAGATAACCTGATCATA
>Ga0351973_1005_pt1 | contig 74124 bp, 58 predicted proteins | sample BONcelFGM3001E14_FD_206745 | JGI IMG/M metagenome (GOLD analysis project Ga0351973, IMG submission 206745) | Enriched cells from coal bed in the Powder River Basin, Montana, United States - BONCAT cells FGM rep3 HSBNCT.FGM.300.1.E14 ...
AAGCGGATAACGCATTTTTTAAGTATTTCCCCAAAAAACATGTCCAACTATTGAAAAATATATTTCGCAGGCGAATCAAGTTTGATCGGAGGTCGGCTGAATGTTACTCCATGGCTTTTGCCGTTATCCACATACACTCAAAATGTCTCTGTTACCATTAATATGCTGGAGAATGAATATCAGCCGGATATTTGTTGCTTACAACAATGCGCTGACTGAAATATCTTCGTCCAGTTCTTCCCAGTGGATGCCTGTTCCTTTTCCGATCAGGCGCCATTTCATTCTTTTTTCGTCACTGGCGTCGCGAAGTTTGGGAAACCATTCGAGGGGGATCCCGATTTCCCGGCCATCGATTAGCCGTATGTGCATCATGTCGGCGTCAAACCATATGTCTGCCGCCAAAGCGTCCTTTGTCTTATTCTCCAAAATACTCATGCCATTACTCCTCGAAAAGGCCCGCATTCCTCTGGACCAGTTTCCTGACGGCGTTCCGTTCCTTCGCGTTGTATCCTATCGATTTCGCCAGTTGAAGCGGATGGAGCCAGAATTTTGCGTACTCGTCTCCTGATTCAACATGAATGTGTGTGGGTTCATTCCCTTGGTTGCTGAAGAAAAAGAACCGGTATTTCCCATCCCTCAAAACCGCAGCATATATAATTATTATACATTCCCCGGCCCACCGCGGCCTGGGGCTGATTGCGGAATATCATGACAGCGGACAACGGCGTTTAAGACTTGTTCCGGACGCCATTGCAAAGGAATGCCAATGATCACTCTCGGAATCGACATGGGCTCGAACACGGTCAAGGCCGTGGCCCTCAAAGACGGCAAGGATATCCTCGCCACTTATGTGGAAAAAACCAGCCACGATATCGACACCATTACACAGAAAGTGGTGGACACTGTTCTGCGCGCCGCGGGCCTTGAACAGTCCGGCATCGCGTACACCATCGCCACGGGCTACGGCCGCGTGAGCTGCACTTTGGCGGATAAAGATGTATCGGAAATCACCTGCCACGCGCGCGGCGCGCATTTCCAACTGCCCAAAGCGCGCACGGTCATTGACATCGGCGGGCAGGACAGCAAGGTCATCACCCTGGCCGGCAATGGCCGCGCCCTGGACTTTGTGATGAACGACAAATGCGCGGCCGGCACGGGCCGGTTTCTGGAGGTCATGAGCCAGGCCCTGGGCGTGCCCCTGGACGACTTCGCGGATTTCTCGCGCCGCAGCACCCAGGCCATCCAGATCAGCAACACGTGCACGGTGTTTGCCGAGAGCGAGGTCATCGGGCTCATGGCGCGCAAGCAGAGCCGCGAGGACATCATCGCGGGCCTGCACGCCAGCATCGCCAGCCGCGTGTTCGCGCTCAGCAACCGCCTGCGCGTGGACAACGATGTGGCCCTCACCGGGGGCGTGGCCAAAAACGGCGGGGTCAAAGACGCCATTGAAAAAGTCTCCGGCCGCATCCTGCACGTGCCGCCCCACCCGCAGGTGAACGGCGCGCTCGGCGCAGCCATCATCGCATTTGACCAGGCTTGCAAATAAGCCTCAACCCAGCCCCTGCTTTGCTATTCATTTTCTGCAATTTGGATTGCGCGGCTGCGGTTTCGCGGCGGCGCCCGGCTTCACGCCACAGGGAAAATCCACCCGAACACGATTTTATAAAACACGAATGCCACGATGCCGGAACTTATCGGGGTGCTCACCCAGCCAATCACAATCTTGAGCAGCACTTTTGTGTTCACAGACTGCACGCCCTTGATGAGGCCGATGCCCAGCACCGCGCCCACAATGGCCTGCGACGTGCTCACGGGCACACCCACCATAGCGTAGATGTGTACAGTCACGGCATGGGCCAGCACGGCAATGAACGCTGTAAACGGCTCCAGCGGCACAAGGTTCTGGCCCACAGTGAACATGACCCGCTTGCTGTATGTAACCACGCCCAGGCACACGGCCGCCGCGCCCAGGGCGGCGAGCACTCTCGGATCCATATTGTTGAAAGGCGCGAGCGGCGCGAACACACCCACAACATTGGCGATATTGTTGGCCCCCAGCGCGTAGGCCCCATAGGCCCCGGCCACTATGAGCCCACCGCTTTCCAAACTGTCGATCACATGCAGACCCACGCGATCCGTGGTCCAGTCCCAGATGCGGCCCAGGACCAGGTATAGAATCACGGATATGATCATGGCGCCTACCGGGGTGCCCACCCAGCAAAGCATGATCTTGGGAAGGCTGCCCCAGTTCGGCCTGTCGCCCAGGGCAAGGGATATGCCGATAATGGCCCCGACCACGGCCTGCGAGGTGCTGACGGGCAACTTCAGGACCGTGAGAGCGGCCACGGACAACGCCGCGGTGAATGCGGTGGTGAATGCGGACTGGATGGTGACGCCCGTGCTCAGGCTGCCGAGAGTATGAATGCCTTCCGAACCTTGTAGAAAAGCTCCGAGGGTGACAAATATGCACAAATAGATCGCGGCCGTGCGAAACCGCACGGCGCGTGCGCCCACAGCGGTTCCAAACACATTCGATGCATCATTGGCGCCAAGCGCCCACCCGAGAAACGCGCCCCCGAGAAGCCATGCCCAAGACAACACTGGTCTTTCCCACCCTTTCCTGAATCAGGTCTTGCGCTTAACCGCGATGATCTCAAGGCGGTCGGAGGCATTCTCGGCACGGTCCGTGATGGCGCACATGGTGGTAACCAGTTCGCGCAGCATCATGCGGTGGCCATATGCTATTTCCATCTGAAAAATGCGCCGGATAAGCCGGCGTTCAAGCTTATCGATTTCCGTTTCAATATTTTCCACTTCCTGGGCCTGCTCGCTGGCCTGCTTGAGATTTTTAAACAGTGTGGAAATGGCTGCCGTGAGAGCCCGTGTGCACGTCACGGTAAGCTTGAGAATTTCACGAATGTCCGCGTGCAGTTCTTCAGGCACCTCGGGCCCCACCAGGGCCACGAAATTAGCCAGATCCTCAGCCTTGTTCGGCACTTTGTCCAAAGCTTCGAGCAGGGTGAAGATATCGCCCCGGGCGCTGGGCATAAGCGCGCCCGAAAACAATTGCTGCTCGATCTCGCGCCGGTGGCTGTCGCACTTGGATTCGCTCTTTCGAACCCTTTTGGCAACCTTCTCCACATCGTCCAAATCCTTGCCCGCGAAGAACTCGTCCATGGTGTCCACGAGCGCATCGATAGTTACATCGACTTCCTTGCAGTAGGCGTCGAGCGCCTCGTTAAGGTGTTTCTTCTTAGTAAAGATTTCCATTGTGAAGCCCCCCGCTGGTTTTCTGTGCCGGCGGGCGCATGCGCCCGCCAAACAATTAATTGTACATTAATGAGAATATGTGCGACAGGCCAAACTGAAAGGGGCCGCCCGGAGCCGCATTTCAACCATCTATTGAGCCCTGCCGTAGCGGCGGAATGCGGCGAACATGGTGAGTTGCTGCGCCCAGGTGATGTTCACCGCCCCGGGCTGGCCATAGAACATGCCGATGTATCCGCCGCCCCGGGCCAGCAGGCGCAGCAGCCTGCGGGTTTCGCTGTATATCTTTTCCCGGTCCGCCCCTGGCAAGGTGCGCTGCATGTCCAGCGGGCCCATGAAGCACGCGCGGCCCCCGAAACGATCCGCGATTTCCTCAAGGCCCATGAACGCGATGTCGTCTTTCTGAAACACGTCCAGGCCAACCTCCAGAAAATCGTCCATTATGTCACGGATGTCCCCGCATGTGTGAAGAAAGAATTTCATGCCGCGGCGGTGCGCGGCCTCGAACAGGGTTGCGTAGCGCGGCTTGTAAATGGCGCGCCAGGTATCGGGCCGGATGAGCAGCCCCTGCTGCATGCCCCAGTCGTCGGTCATGATCACCCCGTGCGCGCCCGCGTCCGCATAGCGATCCACCAGGGGGATCAGCCATTCGTCCAGAAGGCGGTCGGCCAGGCGGCCCGCTTTTTCCGGCTCAGCCACTGTATCCATGAGCATATTGCTGAACCCGCGCAGAAAATGCGAGCGCTCCCAGATGCCGTTTTCCAGATTGCCCAGCACAAAGCTGTCCCCGGCCAAAAGCTTTTTATACAGCGCAAAGCGCTCCAGCCGCCCCGGCGCATGCGGGTCCGGCAAGGGAAAGGATTCCAGATCCTCCCAGCGTGCGAGCGGGTGGCCGACCACCTCGCCGATGCCCGGACCCACCGGGCTTTTCCACACGCATCCGAACTCATCCTGGCGTTCGCGCCCTTCGGCCATGAGGTCCCGCGGCATGGGCTTTTTATATTTCCACCCGCCTATAAAATAGGCTTCGGGATACACATTCGGATAGTAGGGATCGTCAGGCTGCCAGTCGCGCGCGGGCATTATGGTCATGGCAAAAATATCGCTCACGCCCGGCGCATACGCGAAAAACGGCGCGCGGTCCGGCCCGCGGAACTCTATGGCGCGCAGCACGCGCTCGCGTCGGGTCATCATAAACCACACCTTTCCAATAGGCGCAAATGCTCTGCGCAGCCCGATTATATCATATATCAGCCCTGTGATTGCGATCTTCGCGCACTGCGGCCAGTTGCCTGCCGCCTGCAATTCGTGCCATAATGTCAGCACCATATAAGGGGATAGAAAACACATGGAATCGTTCTATAAAAATCGAAACGTACTCATCACCGGCGGCCTGGGGTTTCTTGGCAGCAACCTGGCTCTGCGGCTTGCCGCACTCGGCGCAGAAATCACGCTCGTGGACACCTTCCTGCCGGGCCACGGCGCAAACTGGCGCAACATCCAGGAAGTGCGTGACAGGGTGAGCGTGAACATTTGCGACATCCGCGACGAGCACGCCATGGCCCGCATGGTTGCCGGCAAGCAAACCATCTTCCACATCGCCGGCCAGACCAGCCACACAGACAGCATGGTGGACCCGTTCCTGGATATTGACATCAACTGCCGCGGCAACATGGTATTCCTCGAAGCCGTGCGCAAACACAACCCCGCCGCGCGCATCGTGTACGCCTCCACACGCGCCATCTACGGCGCGCCCGTGTCCGTGCCCGTGACAGAGTCCGTGCGCCCCAACGCCACCGACATCTACGGGGTGAACAAGTACGCGGGCGAAGCCTACCACATGATTTACCACCGCGCGCACGGCATACCCGTCACCGTGTTGCGGTGCAGCAACGGCTACGGGCCGCGCGCCCAGATCGAGCACCCCAAATTCGGCATCCTCAACTGGTTCGTGGGCCTGGTGCTGAGCGCACAGAAAATCAGAATCTTCGGCGACGGCGCACAACTGCGCGACTACACGTATGCAGATGATTTCATCAATGCTTTCCTTATGGCCGGGATCAAGGACAGCGCTATCGGGCAGATCTACAACATCGGCGCCACATCGCAAATCAAGTTCGTGGACATGGTGAAAAAACTCATCGAAATCGCGGGCCAGGGAGAATACGAACTCGTGCCATGGCCGCCCGAGTACAAAAAAATCGAAGTCGGCGATTTTGCCTACGACATCACCAAAGCGCAAACCGAACTCGGCTGGAGCCCGTCGACTGATTTTGAAACCGGACTCTCAAAAACATTTGATTACTACCGTGAAAATCTGCAGCATTATCTTCCGGCGGACATCGCATAAGCCCTGCGTCCCGCAATTGTTTCACTGGGTTTTCATGTATTCTGAATTTCTTTTATAATTGCGGTAAGAGGTACAACCAATGCGATTGCCAATAACTTTGGATCTTGATTCGGAAACCGGCTGGTATGTGGCCACATGCCCTTTGCTTCCTGGATGTGTTTCACAAGGTGAAACGCGTGAGCATGCCATTGAGATTATCCAGGCGGCCATACAAGGCTGGCTTGAAGTCTTCCATGAACGGTTTGAAAACGGAGAATTCGGCACCCCGGACAAAGACATAGAGGTTGCGGTGTGACCCCCAGGCTTCCGAGAATATCAGGCGCGGATGCAGTCAAGGTATTCCAGAAAGCCGGGTTCACAAACGCAAGACAAAAAGGATCTCACGATTATTTGTTCAAACAGGGACATCCACTGGCCCTGTCAGTACCACAACACAAAGAGCTGGCGCCCGGCACATTACATGCGTTAATAAAAAAAGTAAATCTCACGGTAGATCAATTCACCGAGTTGCTGTAGCCCTTCAGAACAAAAGCAATTTTTCTCCAACTGAATATTCCTGTTCATTGTCTGTACCCTGATCGTGTATAATTGCGTGAAATCGTTCTGCACTATCGAAGACGCACGATGAGGTGCCCCATGAACCAGTCAGCGCCCGGCGTGGAGTTGCGTAATATTACGAAAATCTTCCAGGATCCGCAGCGGCGCGAGGTGGTGGCGGTGAACGACATTTCGTGCACGGTGCCCAAAGGCGAACTGGTGACACTGCTCGGTCCCAGCGGGTGCGGCAAAACCACGCTGCTGCGCATGATCGGCGGGTTCGAGCATCAGACCCGGGGCGATATCTTTATCGACGGACACAGCACGGGCCTGGCGCCGCCCAACAAGCGCAACACATCCATGGTGTTCCAGAGCTACGCCCTGTTCCCGCACATGACCGTGTACAACAACGTGGCCTACGGGCTGCGGCTCAAAAAAATGCCGGCCGCTGATATCCGGAAAAAAGTCTCGGAAATGATGGATGTGGTGGGGCTGTCGGGTATGGAGAACCGCGCGCCCGGACAGCTCAGCGGCGGCCAGCAGCAGCGCGTGGCCCTGGCGCGCGCGCTTGTAAACGAGCCGTCCGTGCTCCTGTTCGACGAGCCCCTCAGCAACCTGGACGCCAAGCTGCGCGTGCAGATGCGCGATGAAATCCGGCGCGTGCAGAAACATCTGGGAATTACCAGCGTATATGTGACCCACGATCAGGAGGAAGCTGTATGCATTTCAGACCGCATCGTGGTGCTGCGCGCCGGGGCCATCGAGCAGATCGGCACGCCGCAGGAAATCTACGAGCGCCCGGCCAGCCGGTTCGTGGCCGACTTTTTCGGCAAGGTGAATTTCGTGCCTGCTGAAATCACGGCCGTAAACGGCGACATGCTCACCGTGGACCTTCTGGGCGCATCGATCCGCGTGACCCAGCCCGGACACGGCCTGGCGGCCGGGCAGAAAACCGACGCCGTGCTGCGCCCCGAAGCCGCGAGTGTGCAGCCCCAGGGCGGCATACAAGCCACTCTGGCCAAAGCCGTGTACATGGGCCATGTGGTGGAATACACCGTGGAAGCGGGCGGGGTGAGTGTGACCGTGGCCGAACCCAACCCCAAGGTGCGCGGCGTGCTGCAGCAGGGCGCCAGGGTCGGCCTTCACGTGGAGCCCGCGGCCCTGCACCTGCTGCCTGCCGAATAATTCCCGACTTATATCCACAAGCCTTTGCATGATTCTGCCTCAGTACTGTATGTGATCCTGTGCGGCATGCCATTATACTTTAAGAAACGGGTGGATGTGCTATAATATTTAATTGTGAAAAAAGGTGGAAAATCCATGATGAAAATTCGAATTGAAATAACCCTGCTTGTAGCCTTGGGTTTCGCGCTTCTGCTGTCCACGGGCTGCCCGGCATCCAACGCCAAGGCGGGCAAAACGCCGGAAAAGCCCAGGGAAGCCATTTCCAAAGCCCTGGACAAAAATCAACCTGTTTTCCTGTACTTCTACGCCGAACGCATCAAGAACAGCAAAGAAGACATGGACACCGTCAAGAAAACAGCCGCGCAGAACAAGGCCCTGTTCATCCCCGTGGAAGCCGAGGAAGACGTGGATCTGCGCTATGACTACGCCGTGGAATTTGTCCCCACGGTCATTGTGCTCAAACCAGGCGTGGGCGTAGCCGATGTATTCGTGCGCGATGTGCCCGCAGACAAGCTTGCCCGCACTCTAAAAAAGGACTATAAAATTCCCGGCCGATTGAAAGACATCAATGCGGCGATTAAAAGCAAAAAACCCACACTTCTGTTCTTTATGGCTGACTGGTGCGGATACTGCCAGCGCGTGCTGCCCGATGTCAAAGCGTTTGAGCGCGATTTCGGCGACCAGGTAGAAATCGTCACCGTGGACCTGGACACCCTGGCCCGGGGCGATGTAATCGATTACATCTACTCCGTGGAAGGCGTGCCCGTGATGGTGGCCCTCGGCAAGACTGGAGCCATACACAAGCGCATGGGTTACGGCGGAGACGCTTATAGCATGTTCAAAGAAGTTTTTTCTGAATTGGGAGTCAAGGACAAAAAGAAGTCCGGCAAGAAATCATGATGGACCTGGTTGAGGAAGCCGCAAACCTTATTCGTAAATCACGCATGACCGTGTGCCTCACAGGCGCCGGCATCAGCGTGCCCTCGGGCATCCCCGACTTCCGCAGTCCGGGCTCGGGCCTGTGGGAAACCGTGGATGTGCTTGAAGTGGCTACCATCGACGGCTTCACCCGCGACCCGTCCAAATTCTTCAAATTCATGGCCCCTGTGGCCGAAACACTGCAAACCGCCAAACCCAACCCCGCACACACGGCGCTTGCCGAACTGGAATCCCGGGGCCTGCTGCGGTGCGTAATCACCCAGAATATCGACAACCTGCACCAGGATGCCGGAAGCAAAACCGTGTATGAACTGCACGGCAACACCAAAAGCGGGCACTGCCTCACCTGCCATGCCACGTACACGCCCGAGGATATGCCTGATCGCGCGCCGGACGAGGTGCCTTTCTGCCGGTGCGGCGGGGTGATCAAGCCCGATGTTGTGCTGTTTGGAGAACCCCTGCCCTTTGATGCGCTGTCCCGTTCCCAGCACGACGCGGCGGCCTGCGATGTGATGATTGTGGCCGGATCGTCCCTCACCGTGGCCCCGGCTTCCATGCTGCCGCAAATCGCACACCAGAACGGCGCGCGCATCATCATCATCAATCTCATGGAAACATACATGGACCACCGCGCGGCCGTACTGCTGCGCGAGAGTGTGGACGAGGCCCTGCCCGCCATCGTGGCAAGGCTCTGATTCCGCGCCGCATCACCGGCGCCTCACATGCCTATGGCTCAGAAAAAAAAACGCATCCTCATCGTGGACGATGATCGCGACCTGTGCGACCTGTTGAGCAAATACCTCCAGGTCCACAGCTACGATACCGACTCCGCGTACTCCGGCGAACAGGCCCTCAAAAAGGTGCCGCGCAAGGATTACGACCTCATCGTGCTCGATATCATGATGCCCGGCATTGACGGCTACGAAGTCTGCCACCGCCTTAAAATGCGCCGCCGCTTCAACCACATACCCATCCTCATGCTGTCTGCAAAGGACACGGACCAGGACAAAATCGTGGGCCTGCAAACCGGGGCCGACTCGTATATCTTCAAACCCTTTGAAACCGCGGCCCTCCTCGAGTCCATCCAGGAAACCATGGAACGGGTCAGCCGCAAACGCGCGGAACTGGGCATTGAAAACGAAATCTCTTTCCGGTTTCTCAGCCGCTTTTCCTACCTCGAAAAAGTCAATGAACTCGTGAGCCAACTCTTCACGCGCACCCCGCTCAGCGCCGATGAAATCTGGGAACTCAAACTGGCCCTGCACGAAATCGGCATCAACGCCATCGAACACGGCAACAAGATGGACCCCCAGAAAGCCGTGCATGTGCGCTGCGCGTTTTTCGAGGACAAGCTTGAATTCACTATCGAGGACGAAGGCGAGGGGTTCTGCCCGGACACCGTGCCCGACCCCACGCGGGACGAGGCCCTGCAACGCGAGCGCGGCCGCGGTATCTACCTGGTCACTCAAGTGGTCGACGACATCCAATATGTGGATAAAGGATCCCGCGTGCGCCTCACAAAACTCTTTAACAACCAGGCCCGGCTCAAACACGATTGAATTCCCCCAAAGTGTGATGCAGTCTGCAAATCCGCGGCATGCCCGGCAAGGCGCGGGCTGTCAATCTTTTCGTTTAAATACCCCGCCACAGCCCACGATCCATTTTGCGCTATTTCTTTGAAATCCGTATAATGGATTCCATGATTTGCACAGGTTGATCGGATTCTGTGGTTTTCCGGCCCCACGGGAGGGTGTCATGAGGCGCCTCGCGTTTACTTTCGCTCTTGTCCTGCACTTGGCCTTGCACGCCATTTGCCCGACCGCTGCATCGCAGCCAACGTCCTGTGAAGAAACCGCGGCCCGGGCCGCAACTCTTCTGGATCAAGGGCATTACGCCCAGGCCTATTCCGCATTCTCTGATGCCCGCAACTGCGCGCTCCAGGCGTCCGGCGATGTGGACGGCCCGGAATCCGCGCGCCTTCTCAATGCTCTGGGCCAGGCCGCGTATGAAGCCGGCGACTACCAGGCGGCCTGGAACTATTTCATGCAGGCGCGGGATACCCTCACCCGCCTGCATGGTGAAAAGCATCCGGATGTCGCGCAAAGCCTGCTGTGGCTCGCACGCCTGGCTTTCGACGACGGGGATAATGATCAGGCCGAATTTCTTTATACCAGCGCCGCGTCCCTTTCCGTGGAAAACCATGACGCACGGCCACAGGCGCGCGCCGCGAGCGGCCTGTGCAATGTGTTATTCGGCAGGGGCCGGTACCAGGAAAGTCTGGACTGCTCCCTGCAAACCCTCGATATAACCCGCGCCGCTTTCGGAAATGATTCCGAGGAATTCGCTCTGGTTCACCTTGACATCGGGGTCATCTTTTTTAATATCGGCGACTATGAATCCGCATTCAAGCACCTCGGGGCCGCGCGCGATATCCTGCTCCGGGCATATGGCGCAGAGCACCCCCGCATAGCGGTTGCCCTGGAGTGGCTCGGCTACGGCTATCTGCTCAATTCCGAACTTGAATTGGCTGAAAAATCCATGCGCCAGGCTCTGGATATGCGCCGCGCATTTCTGGGCGAAAATCACCCGGACACAGCCGGCTCCTACTCGGCCCTGGGCTATTATTACCTTGAAATACAGGATTATGCCGCAGCGCGCGAGTACTACACCCTGGCGCTTGAACGGGTCCTGAAAATCTACCCTCCGGACAATCCCGTGGTTTCGGACGCTTACAACAACGCGGCCATGGCGGAACAGTACAATGGCAATCTGTCCGGCGCCCTGGCCTTTCTTGAAAAAAGCCTTGGCATTGAGATGGCCCTGCACGGAGAGAACCACCCGGGAACCGCGCTTGTGCTGGCCAACATCGCATTTGCCGCCGGGCAACTCGGCGACTACGCCAAAGCCCTGCACTATGGCCGCCGCTCCCTGGACGCACGCCTCAACACCCTGGGCCCGGACCACCCCGACCTGATTAAAAGCTACAGCAACCTGGCTCTGGCGCTCCAGCAGACCGGCCGCCTGGACGAGGCGGAACCCCTCATGGCCCAGGCCCTGCGCATCGCCCTGCTCGCATTCGGCCGCAGCCACCAGGTCACGGCGGCGCAGTTCAATAATCTCGGCTATCTTTACGAGATGCGTGGCGACTACGACCGCGCCCTGGAAAACTACAACGAGGCGGCCGGCATATTCGCCGCCATTCTCGGACCCCAAAGCCAGGCAGTGGCCACCGCGTGGAATAATATCGGTGTGCTGTATTCCAAAATGCGCAATCCCGAATCCGCCCTGGCCTATCAACTCAAGGGCCTGTCCATTCTGGAAAAAACACTCGGTGACGATGATGCGCTCCGGCCCACTCTGTACAACAACATCGGAACGTGTTACCTGGACGCGGGCGACCCGCAGCAGGCTCTGGACTATTTCAACAAAGCACTGCGCATCAGAACAGCGCTCCTTGGCGAACGCCACCCGGACACAGCCATTGTTCTGGGCAACATGGCCCTGTCATACGATAGTCTGCGCGATTATGAAAATGCCGTGTCCCTGGGCCATCGCCAACTGAATATCTACATGGATGCTTTCGGAGAATCCCACCCGGACACGGCCCTGGCCCTCAGCAACCTGAGTTCGTTCTACAACATGGCGGGAGACGCGAAGCACGGCCTGGAGTATGCGCAACGCGCCGTGGCGGCTCTGTGCGCGGGCAAGGCCGCGCCCGGGGCCGCGGACTGCATTCCGAGCGGTACGGCCATTTCCGCCCTGCGCAACGGGGCCGCATATTTCTCAGACTTGAAAATGTATGAGGAATCCGTGGCCTATTACCTCACGGCCGCAGACCTTCTGGACCGCCTGCGCGCGTCCCTGTCCGGAGACCTGTCCAAAACCGCACACGGGGCCGAGCACTACGCCATGTTTCCCTATGGCATAGCAGCCATGGTGAACCTGTCCACACAAAAAAACGATTTGTCTTATTTGTATCAGGCCGCGGATTTTGCGGAGCGGGGCATCGGGCGCGTTTTTCTCGAAATGCTGAGCCGCAGCCGCGCCACCGTGGACGGCGGCCTGCCGCGCGAAGTGCTCGCCCGGGGCCAAACCCTGCGCGCCACGGTCGGCGATGCCGCGGCTGCGGTGGCCGCCGAGGAATCCAAACCCCGCGCCGGGCAAAGCCAGTCCGCCCGCAGCCAGGCCTATGAGGCGCTTCTGGACGCCGAAGCCGCGCTCGCAGCGTTCAACAAACAGTTGCTCGCCGATTACCCGGACTACGCGGAACTCATGAATCCCACGCCGCGCCCGCTTAAAGACATGGAGCCCGAACTTCTGAAGCCCGGCGGCGCGATACTCGAATATTACCTCGGCCAAGACGCGTCGTATCTGATTTTCGACTCAAAACAAACGCTCGCTATCCGCGCTCTGCCCGGAGCGGACACCATCGAAAAACTCGTGGACCTGCACCGTGCGCGCCTCACCGACCCGTCCGTGTCCGCAGACGCGCTCAAAACCGGCGCACGTCTTTACGAATTGCTCATCAGCCCCATTGAAGATCTTCTGGGAGATGTGGACCACCTGCTCATTGTGCCAACGGGAAATCTATTCTTCCTCCCGTTTGAGACACTCGTATCAAAATCCGGGGATTCAGAACAGTTCCTTATCCAGCGGGTTTCCATCCGTTATGCGCCAAGTTTGAATGTGGCGTATCTTGTTGCTGAAAGAAAAAGCCGGGGAAAAGATCGGCGGCAGCATGTGCGCCGCGTGTGGCTCGGATACGGCGACCCGGTGTACAGCGCCGGGGATGCGCGCAGCCGCGGGCTGGAGGTGAGCGCCGAGACGCAGGACATGTCTTCGGCCTACACACGCGCGCTTGCCGGCGACGATGCGCCCGGCGCCCGGGCCGGCCTGTGGCTGCGCCTGCCGGGCACCGAAGACGAGGTGAAAACCATCTCCGCCCTGTTCCCGCAGGACGCGGCTGAGGTGAACCTTGCCCTGGATGCCACGGAAGCCAACTTCAGGGCGCAGGCCGCGGCAGGCAGCCGCTATATCCACATGGCCACACATGGGTCCCTGGGAGAGGGAGGTGCGCGGGAGCCCGCACTGGTCCTGTCCCTTGTCGGAAACAGCGGCGGCGGCCTGGACGGATTCCTCACAATGTCCGATGTTTTTAATCTCAAAGCGCCCGCGGACCTGGTGGTGCTGAGCGCGTGCAAAACCGGGCAAGGGCGCATGGTGCGCGGCGAAGGCGTGGCCGGCATGGCCCGCGCATTCCTGTATGCGGGCGCAGACGCACTGGTCATAAGCCTCTGGAGTGTGGCCGACAAGGAAACCCGGGATTTTATGGTGGGCCTGTACGAGCGCCTGCAGGGGGGCGCCGACCCCGAATCCGCCCTGCGTGATGTCAAACTGGCGTTTTTGGACCAGGGGCTGCCCCCTTACTACTGGGCGCCCTTCGTGTTCCTGGGCGGGTACTGATTGCAGCGCGCGTCTTTGCTCTTTTTCACGGCCATCCATATAATTAAAGGCAGAAGCACATTGGTGCTCCGGGGTTTTTGCCTCCCGGCCGGAACACAGGAACCGGGAAGGTGCTGCTGCGTGTCCCGGGGCATTTCTGGACCCGCCCCGCGCAACACGCACGGGAGGGCTGCATGCAATACCGATTTGCCACAATATGCCTCGCCCTCTTCCTGCTCGCAGGCGCGGCTGCCGCGATCCCGGCTTCCGCACAACAACTCCATACCAGCACACTCATTCTTCGCCAGCCCCCGGACACGGTGTACGGGCGCCAGGCGTGGCGCGACTGGATCAACGCGCAACAGACGCCGGTCATCAGCAAACTCGAAACCCTCAAATCCTCGGGCCAGGTCATCGAATACAAGACCCACTGGCTCATCAACAGCGTGCGCGTCACGGGCACGGCTGCTGCTTTCGAGCAACTTTTGGCCATGCCCCAGATCGTGGGCCAGGACACGGAATCCACGATTCCCCTCCAGGGAATTCCGCCCCCGCCCCCCGAACCCCGCGTGGCCCTGCGCGACTCCACGGGCGGCGATGAGGAGTATTTCCAGATCCGCGATTCATTCGCCTACGAGGCCTGGGACAAATATGACCTGCGCGGCCAGGGCATGACCATCGGCATGGTGGACTCGGGCATCGACCCCACGCACCCGGACCTGGCCGGCAAACTCGCGGGCTTCAAGGTCTTCAACGAATTCGGCGAAGACGAAGGCATTCCCGCGGGCGATGATTACCCCACAATTCTCAACGGCAGCGGGCACGGCACCAGCGTGGCCGGAATCCTGGTGGGCGGAAACGCCTCGGGCCATTACATCGGCGTGGCGCATCAGGCCAAAATCATGGTCTCTTCTTTCAACGTGCACTCCACGGTTCAGACCGACAAGGCGTTCCCGTCGCGCGAGGCCCTGATTACAAGCCACGAGTGGCTGGCCGACCCGGACGGGGACCCTGCCACGGACGACGGCGTACGCGTGATCTCAGGCTCCTGGGGCAGCCTCCAGAGTGACGCCTACATCCCCTACGCCAAAGCCATGTACCAGAACGGCATCCTGCTCGTGAACGCCAACGGCAACAGCGGACCCGGCTACGAAACCACGGTGTCCCCGGCCAATATCCCCGAATATGTGATCGGCGTGGGTGCGGCCGGGCCAGGCGCGGAACGCGGCCTGCTGAGCATTAAATCCTACTCCAGCCGCGGCCCCGCCAAGTGGTACACCGACGAATTCAAAGGCAGCTACATCAAGCCGGATCTCAGCGCGCCCAGCGGCAACAACTATACTTCTGAAGCGGGCGGAGGCTATACATCTTTCGGCGGCACCAGCGCGGCCACCCCAGTGGTCGCCGCCACATGCCTGCTCCTGCTCCAGGCCGACCCCGACCTCACTCCCGGCCAGATCATGCAAATCCTCCGCGACACAACCAATGTGGATGATGCGGGCGGTTCATTCCTGGATATTCCCAACAACACCATTGGTTACGGCTTCCTGGACGCGGGCCGCGCCGCGGCCCTGGTTGTGGAACCCGGCACGGTTTCTGTAACCCTGGACCTGGCTGGCGCACCCCGCGCGCGCGTGCGCATCCGCGGCACTGGATTCGTGCGCCAGGTTGCATATGGGGACACTCTCGAATTCAATTACGCGCCCGGTGACTACACTCTTGAGGCTATCACGGAAAATCTTAACTTCAAGACATTTGACTTCACCGTGACAGCGGGCCAGACCACCACTGTTACAGGCGCCGTGGACGGCGCGGCCGCGGATAACGGCCTGGCTGTGACAAGCCAGTCCGCGGGCCTGACCCCATGGTACGTGATCGCCGACGGCCAGAGCCAGGCCAAGGTGGACGTACAGCTCATGAAGCAGGTCTCCTATACCGATGGGGTGACAACACGCTACCGCACCGCGCCCGCGGCCGGAATCCAGGTGCGCCTGCGCCTCGACGCCGGGGACGTCACCATTGCCCAACCCACGGCCACGCTTGACGGCAGCGGCCAGGCCGCGTTCGACGTGACCGCCGGAACCACTCCGGGCCACGCCACCATGACCCTGCTGTGGATCGACCCGGACACGTCCGCGGAAAATGAAATCGAAACGTACACAATCAATCTGCTGCCCCGCAGATACATGCCCCCGCTTATTTCCAATGTCACGCACAGCCCCACGAACACGCCCTCGGACATTCCCGTGTGGGTGAGCGCGGACATCACTTCCGCGGACGCCACGACCTTAACGCCTTTACTGCACTATTCCACGGACGGCGGCGCAACATTCGCCACAGTTGCCATGGCCAAGGCCCTGGGCGACACATACAACGGCCGCATTCCGGGCCAGCCAACGGGCGGCACAGTCAACTACTTCGTGTCCGTAACCGACAACTTCGGCAACTGCACCACGGAATCCGCGGGCGTGGTGCGCGACTGGACCGACACGGCCGCGTTCAAACAGGACCTGTCATACGTGCCAAATGATGACACGGGCGAGGCGCTCTACAACCAATTCCCGATAGAGGAGAGCATCACCCTGCTCGCCGACCCCCTGCCCGAGCGGCGCGACGTATACGGCCCCCTGGGCGCATCCCACGATATCGAATATTTCTATTTTCTCCTAAAACTCAAATACGTGTTCGACAGCGCCGACGACATGCTCAATCCCAAAAACGCTTTCGCATACGGCGTTCAGTTCTGGGGCGGCAACACAAAGGAATGGGAAATCTCGGCCTTCTACCTGCCAGGCGCAAACGCCGTGGCCGAACTCAACCTCAACCCGCTCGGCCTGGTCACTCCCTACACATCGTACGAAACCGATCGCGGCGTGGCCATCAACTTCGGCGACGGTTCCGATCTCATCTACCGCGTGGAGCGCGCGCGCCTGTTGTCGCGCATGCAGGACAACAGCCTGGTGTTCTCGTTCGGCTCCATCGCCGCCAATATCGAGCGGCTCACCACCGTGGAGATGGACGTCACCAATCTGCACCGCTATTATCCGCGCGAGCACTTCTACTCCGTGCCCGGGGGCGAAACCGCAACCACCCTGGAGCCGGGCTGGAACCTGGCCGGCGCGGGCGTGCTGCGCTCAAGCACCAACCCCGCGTCCCTCACCACGGAAAACAATTCCATCTGGACCCTGGGCGCGGCCTCGCTTTTCGTGCATAAAAGCGACCCCGCATTCAACGCCACCGAGCCGCAACAGGCTATATGGATTTATTCGGATTCTTCCCTGCAGGCCGCGGCCCTGTCATCCAGCGCTGCCGTGGACATTTCACTCAACCAGGGCTGGAACATTTTCGGCAATCCGTTCGCCGCGGAACTGCCCTGGGGTGACACGGTTACATTCACTGACCCGGCCACAAGCGACCAGAAAACCTTGAGCCAGGCCTTATCATCCGGCTGGCTCTCAGGCCTTCCGTGGTATTATTTCCAGGGAGCTTTTGTGCAACTCGCCCAGGGTAACAGCCTGGCCCCGGCCCGGGGTTATGCCATCAAAACGTCCAAACCGCTGACCATGCACCTGGCGCAATAGAATGTGAAATTAGATACTTATGGGAATCATCCACAATAATTCCATGAGGCAATTGGCCGACATGCTTTTTGTCGGGCAATTGCCCGGTAAAAGATTTGGGGAGATTCTCAAGAGACACTTTTTCAAAAGGGTCTCTTGAGTCGTCGAAGACGCTTTTCATAACTCTTTTTCATTCCCCATCAATCGCAACTTTATAAACCCCGTTCCCGTTCAAGCTTGTGACATACAATGCGCCATTCCAGATGGTGGGTGAAGCCGGGGACGTGAGGCCGGATGCCACCACAGTGGTGTTGCCATCCGCGTCTATAGCTACAATATCCCCCTTGGCGTAGGATGCCACATACAGGGTTCCATCGGCGGCGCGCACGATTCCATCAACCATCTGGATGGCCTTGGCAATGGTTTTCTTTTTGCCCTTGTTTTCGCCTATGAGCGGGGTCACATACACTTTGCCGCCCGTGGTGGAATTGATATACAGCATGGTTTCATCGTCACTCAGGGCCAGCCCGTTCGCATAAGGAATTCCGCCCACAAGCTCCTCGGGTGCGCCGTCTTTGAGGATAACCACCCGGCCATTGTCGGTTTCAGAAATGTATACAGTGCCGTCAGAGGCCACGATTGCAGCGTTGGGCGTTTTGAGCTTATCGGACACTGTTTTCTGCTCTACCCCATCCTCGCCAAACGTGAGGGAGACCGCCATGCCGTCTGCATAAAGCAAAACGTACAGGGTGTTATCCTGGCTGCACGCCATGCCCGCAGGGCGCGCAAGGCCCTCGGCCACCACGGCGATCTCGGTGTCGCTCAAAATTTCATAAACCGCGCCTCTCTCGTTTTCAGCTACAAACAAGCGGCCATTCGGACATGCGGCAATGCCTTCAGTTTTGTCCAGCTTCTCACCGAACAGCAATTCCCAATTCCGGTCCGCTGCGCGAACCGGCAGCGCGGCCCCGCACACAACCACAGCCGCCGCAAGAAGTGTCAAGATAAGTCGTCCCTGAATTTTCATGCCTCTACTCCTCCCAATGCGCTTATGCCGCCATTATACCAAAGTCGCGCCCTGCATGGGGAGGACCAAGTGCGATATAATGAATGCCATCAATACGTTCGGGGGGGCTCATGAATCATCGCATTTTCGCAATATCATTCCTGCTTGTAACCATTTCAATCGCTTTCCTTTTACCCTGTCCGGCGCCAGCCGCGCAGGATCCGGATCTCGACCAGCTCATTTCACAGATGACGCTTGATGAAAAACCCGGGCAGCTATTCATGCCGGGAATACAGTGGCAGCAAATCACGGACGCAATCCGGCAAGCCCGTAATTCTCGCCCTCCTGTCCGTGCCCTACGACCTGGACAAACTCCAGAACATCGGCACAGCCATAGCCGCATACAACCCGCGCAGCGTATCACTGGAAGCTTTGGTTGAAGTGTTGTTTGGGAAAACGGAAGCTAAAGGGAGTTTACCGATTGATGTTAATTTCGTAAAATAGAATTGGTGAGATACTATGATATTAATTTACTGTCTCGAAAGGATTACCATTTAATGGGATTAATTGAAGACATTCAAAAAGAACTCTTGGATCCTGAATATAGTTTGTCTAACATATTAAGAAAAACGAAAATTGTTGCATATGAAATACAGCATGATGCATTGAAACAATGGGTGGGTGCAGAACTAAACGGTTACAGAGGAACGTCTTTAGAAACGCCATCATACAGAGTTTTCTATGTAAATAGTATAGGCAATTTCAGTGGTGCTTTTGGAGCTGCTATAAACAATTGCCCAGTCCCAACGATTAATCTACCGAAAGATATTAAACATTGTTTAGAAAACCATGAAGAAAAAAGTGGTATCAAATCATTAGAAGATCTAACACTTGAACAAGGAAAAGGAAGAAAGTCTCAATTCTTGATTCCATGGCCTGCAAATCTCATTGCCCAACATGCAACTGATTTCCTACAGAATTATTCTTTAATGCAAGCATGGCAATGTATTGGAAGAAATCAAATTGTTAGTATCATTGATACAGTCCGAAATCGATTATTGGATTTTATTCTGAATCTTAAGGAAGAATTTCCAGAAATAGAAAAAGATGATCAATATTCCGAACACATTAAGAATGAAACGGTGTCGCAAATATTTCAAACATTCGTTCTCGGAGACAACAATGTTGTTGCTAGTGGAAGCAATATTTCTCAAAGAGTCAAAATGAAAGTTCGTGAAAATGATTTGGACTCTTTGATGGATTATCTTCATTCCTTGAATATTGCTACAGAAGACACACATAAATTAAGAATGGCAATCGAAAAAGATGGAGTGCCAAAACAAAAAGACCTATTAGGGCAAGGAGTTAAAAGGTGGATTTTGAATCAAACAGAAACTGCTCTTGATAGAGCTACAACCACAGCGTATGGAGTAATAAGTGGTTTAATCGTTCAAGCACTCTGTATGTATTATGGTTGGGCTTAATTAAATTATTTTTATCCGGGCGTTACTCTATGGCTCTCTTCTTCTCTGTTAATACCAAGCCCCTCACATGTCATTGCGAGGAACGAAGTGACGTGGCAATCTCAAGAAGTTACGCAAAGCTCTTGAGAAACTCTGGTGCCAAACCGACACTTCTTGAGATTGCCACGTCGGCCAAAAAGCAAGCCTCCTCGCAATGACAACTTATGAGCCTCGTGCAAATAAATAGCTCCTGAGAAAACAATAAGACTTTATTCATTTGTGCTTTGTTTTGCGTCGCTGTTATATATTGGCTTAAGGTCAAATTTTTTAATCACTCTGCCCTTCACTTTATTGTTTTCGCAATTCTCTGCTCATTCGTCAAACCTGCATCTTCTTCATATAGTTGTTCACGAATCCGCCCAATTTCCTTCATGGCTTCCGGTTCATTGTAATCCATGATCACATACCAATACTTTTCCTCTGCTCCCTTTTCGCCCGCGTTGTCACACCTGAGTCTGCAACTGCGCTTCGGCGTCCACCACGTCGCGGTAGATGAGCTTGACGCAGCGGTCCACTTTGTCGCGGAACATGGGCTCGTTGATGGCGCGTTTCATCTGGCGCATGAAGTCCACGATGAGGCGGAAGTTGCGCACCAGGTCGCCGTCGTCCAGATTGGCGGCGCGCAGGTCCTCGAAGTTCGCGCCGCGGCACCAGGCGATGACCGTGTCGGCCATGCCCGTGTCCAGGGGATCCACGCGGTTGGGCAGCCCGGCCTGCTGCTCGAGCTTGCGCAGGTGGCGCACGGTCACATCGCCCTGATCAATAACCCATTGCAGATTCTTTTCCCTGATCCGGCGCCGGGGCATGCCGCGGCGGGACTCGAAGATGATGCACGACACCAACAGGCACAGGCCTTCTTCGTCCAATTCTTCGAACATGCCCTCGAAATATAATTCTGTAAACTGAAGTTCGTACCCGAAAATCTGGGACGCGATTTTGCCTCTGGGCAGCAGGCCTTGTTCGTTGAGGTAGTCGAGGTTCTGGAGCAGGTCCAGGCGCAGGCGTATGCCCGCGCGCTGGGTGTTTTCCACTTCCACGGCTTCGTCGCCCATAAGCTCCATTTCACGCTCGTAGCTCTTGATTTTCTTCATAGTTGCGATACAGCTTTTTTTACGCTTGCATTGCTGGCACGCAATGTCATTGAGCGAGTTTTTCACGCCCTCGATTTTTTCGCGCAATTCGAAACTGCCGCGCTTCTTTTTGCCATGGCGGCTTTTGTTGAATTTATCCGTGTATTTAAAGAATTCCTTGCGCAGCTCCAGGAACCGCTCCATCTGCGAGAAATCACCCTGCACGCAATCGTATTGGCGCAGGCGCTCCACGTCTTCGCCGACCTGCCGCATGTGTTCGCGCAGCAGATCCACCTGGTACACATTCTTGTAATTGTTGAAGCTGCGTTCGCACACATCGTATATTTTTTCTCCAAACCGGTCATAGAGATTGAGCAGGCTGGAGTAGGACAGGCTGAACTGGGATTCGATATCTTCGACCTGGCGGGCGAACGTGCCCTTGAGCCCCTCCACGCTTAAGTCAATGGGGTTGATGCAGCTTATGGCATAGCCGACTTCGTCGATGCCGCGGCGGCCGGCGCGCCCGGCCATCTGCTGGAATTCGCGCGCGGTGAGGTAGCGGAATGAAATGCCGTCGTGCTTCATCACGTTTTCAAACACAACACTCTTGGCCGGCAGGTTCATGCCCACGGCAAAGGTTTCGGTGGTGAACAGCAGCTTGATGAGGCCCAGGGTATAAAGCCGCTCAAGGATGTCTTTGATTGCGGGCAGCACGCCCGCGTGGTGATAGGCCACTCCGTTTTTCACGAGTCCGCGCATCTGGATGGCGTTGGCGCGCTCTGTGACCCCGAACCGTTCGCACGATTCATCATAAAGAGACAGCGCCTGATGGCGCTCCGGGGGTGTGAGCAGGTTCAGCCCCTTGAAACGCAGGGCCAGGTTCTGGCAGCCAAGGCGGCTGAAATGAAAGAAGATGCAGGGCATGAGGTCTTCGCGCCTCAGGTGATGCACCAGGGGTGCGAAATCCACCTTCTGGCCCCGGCCTTTCTTGCGCTCCTGCATGGTTTCGCTCTCGAGTTTCCTGAGGAATTTCATATCCCGGAAGCCGAAACCGGGCACCCAGATGGATGTGTTGAGCGGCACGGGCCTCTCGGTCTCCACGATGGTGTGGATCTTCTTGTCCCGCACAGCGCGCATCCAGTCTGCAAACTCGGTGAAATTGGGAATGGTGGCGCTGAGGCACACAAAAGAAATGTGCTGCGGTGCGAAGATGATGCTCTCCTCCCACACGGTGCCGCGCTGGATGTCGTTGATATAATGGATTTCATCAAAGATCACGGATTCCACGTTACGGAGCCGCTCGGCCCCTACGTCGAAAATAATATTGCGGAAAATCTCCGTGGTCATGATAAGCACGGGCGCGTCCGCGTTCAGGATCACGTCTCCGGTCATGATGCCGACCTGGTCGGGATAGTCCGCCGAGAAATCCCGGTACTTCTGGTTGCTGAGCGCCTTGATGGGCGCGGTGTAGATAATTTCCTTGCCTTCGCGCAGGGCCTTTTCAATGGCGAACTCGGCGATGACCGTTTTGCCCGCGCCCGTGGGCGCGGATACAATTACCGATTCGCCCTTTTGAATGGCCTCAATGGCTTCAACCTGAAATGCATCTAATGAAAGTCCTTTAAATTCCATAGGGGCTATTAATCCGTTCTTCTTTCTGTAATGGGTTAACAGGCGAAAAGAGAGCAATGTTCGGAGCCGTGCAGATTATCGCTGCACAGCGCATGCGCTCCTCGTCTGATCCAGGTGCGCTTTCACATCCGCGGCGCCGGGTTCCATGGACGCCACTTTTTCCAGCAGGGGCAGGCAGCGCGCGCAGTCGTTGGCGCCGCACTCCAGGAACAGATCCGTAAGGCGTATATCCGGCAGCACCTGAGAAAACTCACGGTACAGCTCCACGGCTTTTTCCGTATGCCCGAGGTCGCGGAACAAGGTCCCGGTTTCGAGATAAAAAACGTAATCCTTTTCAAAACCCTCAAACAGTGTTTTAAGGGCGTAAGCGATATCCTCGTTGCGTCCGCACGCGGCCAGAATGCGGATATAGCGGGTTTGCATACTGATGCTGTCCGGGCTGCTTGTGGCCTGTTCCATGAGGTCCACAGCCTCATCGCACTGGCCCGTATCGCGATAGAGATCCGCCAGCGCCCGCATGATTTCGGGCGCGTCCCGCCCCTGGCCGCCGTCCTCGGCAAGCGCGGTTTCGTAAAATAATATAGCGCTGTCCAGATTCACCTTGCCGCCTGTGAAAATATCAATTTTATAACGCGCGGCATCGCCTTTAATCTTGATTCCGCTCGTGGATTTATACAATTCGCCAAGGAGCGCGTCCACACCTTTTTCGCCGGGGTCGATGGCTTTTGCGGCGCGCAATTGGCGCTGCGCATCCACGGGCAGATGGCAGGCGCCCAGGATGGAAGCATATCCCACGCGCAAACTGAAGTTGGCCGGGCTCAGCATAAGCGCCCTCTGCAGCAGGGGGATGCTTTGTGCGCAATCCGCGTAACGCAGGGACTCGTACATATCAAACAGCCGGTACTCGGGATAAAGCTGCCGCGCCTGGCCATAGATGCGCGCGGCGATGTCCACACGCCCGATCTCGCGGAAAGTGGTGCCCACGGCCTGGAAGAAATCCAGGGTGTAGCCGCCGTCCGGCTGGCGGAATGTCTTGTATGCTTCCTGCATCTGATCCAAAAACAACTGGCGCCACCCGCAGGAATGGTAGCGGATGGCAAGCTCCATATTCACATCAAGGCTCTGTAGGCCCGCATTCGCATCGCGTCCGCTTTTTTTCAAGTAATCCCGCGCATCTTCGAGATAGCCCACGCTGCGCGCGCAGTCGCCCATGGATTCATGAAGCCGGGACAGGGCCCGGTACACTTCAATGTACCCGGGCTCCTGTTCAATCGCTTTTTGGTACATTGCGATTGCGGCGTCCTTGCGGCCGCTCATGGTAAACGCCGTGCCCAGGTTGCTGTACACGCGCGGCTGCTCAGGATCAAGTTGCAGGGAAATCTGAAAAATGCCGATGGCCCGCTCCAGAGCCGGAACCGTATGGCGCCGCAACAGTGTTTCCGCATACACGTTGTACACCAGGGGATCTTCCGGATGCAGGGTAAACACCGCGTATTCCATATCCCGGATCGCGGCTTCTTCATCGCCCTGGTACCATTTGCACGCGCCCCGGTTCACATAGCCCGCAGCGCATGTGGGGCAGATTTCCACGGCGCGGCTGCTTTCCCCGCAGGACTTCTTGAAAAGCGAATCCTGTTCAAACAACACGCCCAGCAGCAGATACAGGTGGCCGCGCTGTGAATGCACCGATGCAATGTTTTCGGCCTCGACCAGATCCTTGACCGACACGTTGCGCCAACGGGGCCTTTTGTCTTCCGCGGCTGCGGCCTGCATTGCCTCCAGAGAATCACCCGCAATAATCTTATTCACCGCCCCATGCGGCACTGTGGCGTATCCCATCTCAAAAGGAATAAATTCAAAGTCAGAATAAAATCCCCTTTCAGCACTGTTGCCAGCGATCATGCGTTGCGCATAGGAAAGGTGGCCAGCCCCTCTGGTAGAAAAAATCTGGTCCTTGCCATCACCCTTAATCTCACGCACCGGGAAGTAAACATCTGGATACGCCCGCCGCAACTGTTCTATTTTCCAGTCAAAACCCAGGAACGAAACCGGGATGACCGCGATTTTCTTTTTCTGAATTTTTTCCGCTTCGCAGGACTGAAAGTACGCCATAATGCCGGGTGTCTGGGATCCGATAAAGAGAATGCCGCCCTGCCCCGTGTCCGCGATTATCCGGTCTCCGAGTTCGTACGCGCCGCCGCTGTGCGCCAGCACGCGCATGTCGGCCAGTTGCGGCTTGGCAAAACAGAATACCACAAGCGCGGTGAACGCCACATACCACGGCGCCAGCAGCAGGAGCCGCTTGTTCCATTTCCAGAACACAGTGCCCCAGAGAATGTTGAATGCGGCCACGCCGATCATCACCCACATGATCCGGGTCTCCATCAGCCTGGGCGCAAAGATGGCGAGAACGGGCACGGCCGCGCCCACAAGGATGCCGGTGATGATGTAGAACAGGCCCAGCCCGCGCGTGGCGCCGCGCAGCAGCCAGCCAATGAGCCACGCGGCAATAATGATGAGGATCAGATACACAGGCAGGCGCAGGGCCTCGGGCTTGCCGTGCTGCACCAGCAGCGTGCCCGCAAGCGTCATGGCCCCGGCCAGCAGCAGCAGCAGCGCCAGGTATGTGCGCCGCACGAACATCACGGCCGCACCCACCGCCGCCACAATCAGCACCAGGATGGATGTCTGCGTAACGAATCCGCCCAGGTCCACGCGCCGCATCAATTCAATTGTTGTGTCCGGGAATGTGGGCGGGTAACCCTTGAGAAACAGCAGGTTGAGAAACTTGGCGGGCGTGTCCGGGCTCCACCAGTCCGCCACAGGGCCGCGCGCCGAAGCCATGGGCAGATATGCGAATAAAAATGTGGCCGCGGCAAACACAAACAGGCCCGCGCCCAGCACGGCCATGGACGTGCGAAACGCGGCCGCGCGCTTTACGCCCAGAAAAACAAGATACACAACATACGCCACGGCAATGCTGCCGAGCCCGGCCAGGTACCACACGCGCAGCTCGGCCGCCAGGTCGTGCGACACCAGCAGGTTGTACATGGACAACCCGAAGAACAGCAGCAGAGGCACGCCCGCCACACGCTGCACATGCCCCACGCGCAGCGCGCAGTACGCCAGGTACGACACGAATACGAAGTACATCAGAATGTGGTGCGCCATGCCCAGGCTCACCGCGGCCAGGGCGCCCAGGAACCACCGCACATCATCGGTTTCCTCGTGCCGGCCTGTACAGTACAGCAGCGCGCCGAACAGCACCATGTGCAGGGGATACACATCAATAGCCAGGGAGTGGAATGCAAACGAAGGAATGCTCACCAGCAGGGCCGCGCCTGCAAGGGCCGCAAATAAACTCCGGGTGATGTCTCGCAAAAACAGAAGCAGGAGCGCCGCGGCAGCCGCAGCCAGGAACACGCCCATCACGTTCAGCCCGAACGCCGGCGACACCGGCAGCCACGTGAACGGGCGCATGAACACCGAAAACAACGGATAACCCGGCGAGTGCGGCACGCCCAGGGAGCACGCCACCGACGCCATCTCCGCACTGTCGCCCCAGTACAGCGTGGGCGCGGCGCAGTACAGGAACCACCCCATTACGCTCAGGAACACAAGAGACGCCAGGGCGTATAATTTGCGCTTTGAAGACTGCAACCCTAAAAATGTCATGTATCCGATGTACTTCCTTTAATGCGTGAACAATGATTGCCTGTCCCACGCAAAGCGCGCACAGGCTCCGCGCGCGCGGGTATCCATATTAGAAAATGTACCACCGATCAGGGGAATCCGTCCACAGGCTGCACGCAATGGCCATGCGCCGCAGCCGGCCCTCACGCCGGGATCCGGCGCGCACCCTTGCTTCATTTGCAAAAAACGCATACCTTTATGCCATGGCGAAAATCCCAATTCCGGACCGTTTCCCCTCGGCCACTGCGGACCGCGCCGTGCATGCCTGGCAGGAAATCGGCATCGGCGAAATGATGGTGCAGATGCACATGGAGTTCACCGGGCGCCTGGACGCGGGCCGCCTGGCGCGCGCCATGGACCTCGCCATGGACGCCGAGCCCGTTCTGGGCTGCCGCTTTGTGATTGACGGCAAACGCGCCTACTGGCAGCGGCTCGACCCGGGCCAGAGGACCGCCCTTACCGTGACACAGGATGGGGAATCTTTCGAAGCATTCGCCATCAGCCCAACCAGGCCCGGCGCCGGACCCATGGCCACCGCGTGCCTGTGGCAGGCCGCCCGGGGCGACCGCCTGCTCATCAAAGCCGACCACACCGCAGCCGACGCCGGCGGAACAAAGGATATCGCAGCCGCCATTTGCCGCATGTACAACGAATTGTGCGACAACCCCGATTTCCGGCCCGAACCCAATATCGCCGGAAGCCGCAGCTACGCGCAGATCATGAAGCAACTGCCCTGGCGCGCTTACCCGCGCATAATTTGGAATTATCTCCACATTACCAAAAACAATATGTTCCCCGCGAAATCCCACGGCCTGTGGCCCGAGGCAAGCACGAGCGGCCCCATGCAGTACGTTGTGCGCCACATCCCGGCCGGGCAGGCCGCCGCTCTGTCCGCGTACGCCCGCACGCACAACGCCAAACTCAACGACATGCTGTGCGCGGCCCTGCACCGGGCCGTGATGCACGTGGGCCAGTGGGACGGGCGCTCGCAACTGCGCCTCCAGATGACCGTGGATCTGCGCCGCTGGTACATGCCCGGCGGCCGCGCCCAGGCTGTGTGCAACCTCAGCGCCTACGACTACATTCACCTGGGCACGGACCCGGGCGCGGACTTCCCCGCCACCCTGGACCGCGTGGCCGCCATCACGCGCCGCCGCAAAGCCAGTTGGTTCGGCATCGTGGAGCCGTGCCTGCACCCCCTTCTGCGCGCCCTGCCCTATCCCCGGCTCAAAGCCTTTTTCGCCTGGATAATGAACGACGTGATCAAAAAGCAGAACTTCCCCACCGTGCTCACCAACATGGGCCCCATCGACGACGATTCCATAACCTTCGGCGCCCTGCGCCCGGACCGCGCATTCCTGCTCGTGCCGCCCATTTACCCGCCCATGATCGGCATCGGCCTCAGCGGCTGCCGCGGCGCACTCACCCTGTCCGCAGGCGTCCCGCAGTCCACGGCGCCGCTTATTGAGGATTTGTTTGATCAGATCCTCGAAGAATTGCCGGATTGAAAACATGAAAGAGATTCAGATAAACCAAATTACCTTTTGTCAAAAATTGAAGGGTAAAAAGCTACAAAATATTATTGAATTTGATTAAGAATTCCAAATATCAAATACAACTTGACACTACTTCAAAGTGTTTTGTGTTCAACTTCGACCCAAGTCGAACAACCGAAATGACGCGGATTTCAGTGAGGTAATAATGGATTTCTGCAATTCTTAGTTATTACTATTGTCATCAATCCTCAACTTTTAATGGAAATCTACAGCAGTAGTGGGGTTATGGTTTCTACGAAAAGCAGAGGAAGTATTCATCAGGCAAGTACGAACAAGGCAACTAATCCGTCTGAAGTATAGCGACGATCTTCTTGATAACTTCATCAAATTTATCCGGTTTTAGATGCCCGATACGATAAAGGATGATATTCTGGTCGGCGGTGAAAATGCGATTTGGCCTGACGTTGCTACTTTGCTTGAGGGATCCTTCTTTGAAATCGTTATCTTCAACAGGGACGGAATACCTGTCACTGACTTGCTTGCTGGTTATCTGACAGAGGACATAATCGTCCCCCTCAAGGTCTGCGATTATCAGTGCAGGACGCCTCTTTGCTTGAGTCAAATCAGAAAAAGGGAAAGGGACAACAACGATATCGCCTCTTATAAATTTTGCCAAGCCTGATCTTCCTCCGGTCTCAACCAATCTTTTTTTAGAGATGATTCGCTCGCAACCGCGATCCCTGATTTCTCCCTTGAATTACCCGTCTTTAAAAAACGGATGAACTCCAGCACTTTTTCGACATGTGATTCCGGAAGCCGATCAATTTCCTTAATAATTGAATCCTTTCCAGACATTGCTTTCACATCCCTCGCATTTTTAATTGACTTCCATGGCCAGCTTCTGTTTCTTTATAGTCTTATTTTACTTCAATCAGAAATATGTTTCCAGCGCGCGGGTTATATCATTTCTGTGGAGAAGCGGCAGACCAAGAAAACTCTTGCACGGAATTAAGTATGCTGTCCCTGGAATTCCCGCCACCCTGGACCGCGTGGCCGCCATCACGCGCCGCCGCAAAGCCAGTTGGTTCGGCATCGTGGAGCCGTGCCTGCACCCCCTGCTGCGCGCCATGCCCTATCCCCGGCTCAAAGCCTTTTTCGCCTGGATAATGAAGGACGTCATCAAAAAGCAGAACTTCCCCACCGTGCTCACCAACATGGGCCCCATCGACGAAGAGTCCATCACCTTTGGGGGACTGCGCCCGGACCGCGCATTCCTGCTCGTGCCGCCCATTTACCCGCCCATGATCGGCATCGGCCTCAGCGGCTGCCGCGGCGCACTCACCCTGTCCGCAGGCGTCCCGCAATCCACGGCGCCGCTTATTGAGGATTTGTTTGATCAGATCCTCGAAGAATTGCCGGAATGAAAGAGAGGGGATGAAATGTATCGCTTTTTGATAGTTATCGAAAAAACAGAAAACAATTATTCAGCCTATGCGCCGGATCTCCCCGGATGTATCGCCACAGGCGCTACCAAAGAAGACGCTGGCCGCAACATGCGCGAGGCTCTTGAACTGCACATTAAAGGCCTGATTGAAGATGGACTGGCCGTTCCCGAACCCACAGCAAGCAGCGAGTATTATGCGGTTATGTGATGATTAATTCCCTTGCATCTCTCTTATTTGCTTCAATGCATCACTACCCTTGTCAAATTCTTTCAGCAATCTTTTTTTTGCTGCAATTGCTTGCTCTGGCGTCAAATGTAATTCCTTCAAATCGTAAGGCCTTGGATAGCCTTGTTTAAAACAATCGAAATATACATTCAAATTAAAATACAATTTTTCATCTTCAAACTTCCAACCTTGATCCAACGTATAATCAAAAACAACGTGGTGAAAAATACGTGTATAAAGCCGATGCATATGCCCATTTCTTAACTCATGAATTATATCCGCAATTTTTGAAAATTTTTTATTGCTTTCATCCTGGTCGACATATCGTTCAAGGTAATATTGAATACTATCTTTTCCCGTTTTACCCCATATACCCTCTGTCAAAGTTGCAATAACCGACTGAATACCAATTAACAATAACCCGGTTTGTTGATTTTCATATGCCTTCTGAAGCTCCGTGGTAATAAAACAATTCCAAAACATCTCAAGGTAAGACCGTATGATTTCTTCAGGTTCTCCGTTGCTAAAGCGTTTATAACGTTGCTCATAATGTTCCATGATCGCTTGAAGGACCTCTTCTTTTGTTAAAATTGCCGCCCCCTGAAAATCACTTTCAACCCTTTCATCACCAGATAGTAAATATCCCTGGGGCGGCGGATGCGCTTGATGGCGAGTGAAAGCAGGCGACCGGGCTGGAGGAAAAATGAACGGTAGGCTTTTTTGTACATTTCCTCCACGAGCGCGGCGTCGAACCGGCCGGGCATTTCGTAGGAAGCGCGGCCCATGAAATACCCGTCTTCGTAAAGCTGCTGCTCGTCATGGAACAGGAACCGGCCCTGCTCCTTGACCATGCGGTGCAGGTCTGTGCCCGGGAACGGAATGGTGACAAAAAACAGGGCCTGGTGCAGGGGCAGGCTGCGCGCGAACGCAATGGTCTGCTCCATGGTTTCGCGGGTGTCGAACGGCAACCCGATCATGAAAAACCCGTTGGTGAGGATGCCGGCGCGGCGCACGGACTTGATGGTCTCGCGCACCTTGCGCACATCCACTTTCTTGCCAAGCTGGCTCATGACTTCCTGGGATCCGCTTTCCACGGCGATGCACAGGAAATAGAATCCGGCGCGCGCCATGGTGCGGAACAGCTTGTCGTCCCCGTGATCCGGCTTGATGCCGCTGGGAATGGACAGGCACAGGCCCTTGTAGCCTCCGCGGATAATGCCCTCGCACAGTTCCATGGCGCGGCCTTTTTTCAGTGTGAAATTATCGTCCCAGAACTGGATTTCGCGAACCCCGAATTCATGGTACATGCGGTCAATTTCAGCCAGCACATTATCCACGCTGCGGTACCGGATGCGGTTGCCGTTGATAATGTCGGACCCGCAGAAAATGCAGTTGAACGGGCAGCCGCGCGAGGACATGATGGGCAGCACCGGGTTCTTGCGCGTGTGCGGCAGCCGGTACCGGCCGATGGTGCCCAGATCCCAGGCGGGCGCGGGCAGCGCATCCAGGTCCATGATAAGCCCGTTTCGCTCATTGGCGACAACCGCGCCGTTCTCTTTGTATGCGATGGATTTGATATCCTTGAGCGGCTCGCCGCGCACGATGCGGGGCGCGACCTGTTCACCCTCGCCCAGCACCACGATGTCCGCGGCCCGGGGAATCAGTTGCGCGTATTCAATCGTGGGATACGGGCCGCCCATGACAATGCGCGCGCCCGGGTGCGCCCCGCGAATGTATGCGGACAACTCCAGCGCGGGCTTTATGGACAGGATATTGGCGGTGATGCCTATTAGCGGATCCTCGGCCACGAGCGATGCCAGGCGCGTTTTCCAGTCCGGCTCGAAATTGCAGTCCACGTAATGCGCGGGAAGATCTTGATCGCGCAGAACCGCGGCGATGCTGAGCATGCCCAGGGACGGGAAGCGGAAGCCATGATAACAGTCCGGGTTAACGAATATCATATTCCGTGCGTTTGCACTCCGCGTGTTTGTTCGCGTATTCGCGCGCCATGGCCGGGTCGCCGAGTTCAGCATACGCCCGCACCAGGATCTTATACGTGCTGCAGTCGTCCTTCTTATATTGTAACGCCGCCTCCAGATGCCCCACAACGGCGCGCAGATTGTCTTTGTATTCGTCATGACGGCGCAGTTGCTGCGCCAGCTCGGCGCGGTGCAGGCGCCACCCCGCGCGCTCCGCGTGAAGCTCCCACACCAGGGCGCGGAATACCGCATCATCAAACATCATGGCCGCGGCGTCCAGATCCGGGGCCATGGGCGCTCCGGGCTGCGCATCAAGCATGAACAGGGCCCCGTGCGGGGAAAAATCATAACCCGCGGAAAGGCGGGACTGGTTAAACCGGTCCGGGGTATTGATCAGGATCGGCGCCGCCGCGCGATTGCTGTTCAGCAACTTCACGGTCTGGATGTCGATGGCCACGGTGTTCATGGTCTTACCCGCGGCCAGGCGCTCCTGCTCCTCTGCGCCGACTTCGTAAAGCGCGTTCTTTTCCTCGATCAAATCAATCACGGGAATATCCACGGCCGCACCCAGCTCCGCGGCGCGCGCGCGCATGGCGTCCATCCACCACGGAAACGCCATGTAAAGCCGGTAGAACAGGAACGTATCGCGGCGGCTGTTTTCCAGGTAGTGGAAATACATGGGTGGAAACACGGTGTCATCGGCCACGTGGTCCATGAAGATCAGGGCGTCGCGTGGTGCGCTTTCAAATACCGCATCACTATAAATGCGCGGGGTCACGTTCTGCCGCTCCGCCAGGTAATGCCTGTTGCGGCTCATGAGAAAAATCCCGTGCACGGCCGCGAGGGTGAGTATCACGGCCGGGACCACGCGGCGCGCGGTCCTGCCCGGAATCCAGTCCCCGGCGCGCCGCAGCCCGGCCGCGGCGAACAACAGAAACAAGGTGAACGAAATCAGGAAAAAAGATTCCTTTTCGCGCGTGGGATACAGGATGGGAAACAGCGCGGACACGATGAACACGATGAACAGCAGCACGCGGCGCCGCATGCCGTTTTTGGCAAAGAGCAACCCAATGAAAAAAGCCACAACCGCGAATTCCGTGAGCTGCGCGCCGATGGATTCCACCAGTTGCATAAAATTCTTCAACATCTGCGCGGGGATATACTCGCCCACAACCCAGAAATCATATCCGCTCAGCAACAGGCGCATGTTGCGCGCGAATTCCGGGTTGTTCCAGTCAAACAGCGCCGAACGCGCGGAGAACAAAGGCAGGGCGAGATATGTTGTGAGGCCCAGAAACGTAAACAGTCCCGCGAGCAGAAAACCCGCGACAGGCCCCGTGCGCTTGATCACGACCCACAGGGCGGCGAGCCCCACGATGACCGCGGGAATGACCAGGGTTCCGTGGTTGCCCATGCCCAGAGCACCCACCAGGAAAAACAGGATCGCGGGCCGCACATCCTGGCGCGATTTGGCAAACAGAGACACGATCCCCACACAGAACAGCAGATTGAGCGCATAAACCTCCACGGTCACGGCGCCGGACCAGAAGAATGTGGACAGGCCCAGCAGAACCGCGGCATACAGGCCCGCGGCCGCGCCCCGCGCCAGGCGCGCGGCCAGCAGGAAAAACAAGGCCACGCACACGGCCCCGGCGAACGAGGACAGCAGGCCCACGCGCAGGCCCGCGGAACCGGCTGGCGCCAGGGCCGCCAGTTTGCCAAACAGCACATACGACGGATACCCCGTGGGATGCGGCACGCCCAGGAACCAGGAGCAAAGTACAAAATCCGCGCCGTCGCCCCACGCCGCCCCGGGCTGGAAACACCACAGGTAAAGGCCGAACGCGGCCAGGAACACGCCGCTGGCCGCAAGGCACAGGGCGCGCCGCTGCGCGCCCTGTGCGCGCAGAAACGGATCCGGACCCCCGCCCAGGAACCCGTCCAGTTTTCCGGAAACAAGATTTTTTAAAAGCGGCGTGACGATTGCCAGAACCCTTTCACAACAATGTCTTCACGACGACTTCATCACGTAATCGCCCACAACAGTGGCGGCCTGGCGCGCCAGGTGCCACATTTGCCGCGGCGAGCGGATGGCCGCCAGCTTTTTGGCCATGAACGCGGGCCGCAGGTAAAAACTGCGGTACGCGCGGTTAAGAAGATCCACGAGTTCGGGTTTGCCCAGATCCTCGTTCAAAACAGGCAGGGGCGCCTGGCCGCGCATGTATTGCGTCCAGATATCCCGATCCACGGCGCCCTTTTCAAGCAATGCATCGTAATACGCGGCGCCCGGAAAAAGCGTGGCGATATTGAACACCACGTAATCAGGGTCCAGCTTCTTTGCGAAATTCACGGAGCGCTGCACGGCGGCGCGGTCTTCGCCCGGGCTGCCGATCATCAGGAACGCGTTCGTGGATATTCCAATTTTCTTGCACAGGGAAAAAGCGCGCACAAAATGATCGTTGTCCACGCCTTTTTCCATGGCCCCGCGCACGGCGCTGTCCCCGGCTTCCACGCCAAAGGAAATATTGATGCACCCGGCGCGCTTGATAATGCGCAGGATATCCTCGTCCACGGTGTCGGCGCGGGTCTGGCACGACCACGCAAATTTGGGGCCAAGGCGCAACAGGCCCCGGGCGATGGCCGCCGCGCGTTTCTTGTCAAACGTAAAGGTTTCATCAATGATGGAGACAAACCCGTAGCCCTCGGCCTGCACCTGTTCGACTTCCTGCAAAAACGCCTCCACAGGCCGCGGGCGGTAGGAGCCCATGGACTGCGAGCGGCAGCAGAACGCGCACTGGAACGGGCACCCGCGCGCCGAGATTACGGTGGTGGTGGGCACGGGAAGAAACGGGTTGAAATACTTGTTGCGGTTCAGCACAGAACGGTCAGGCGGCGGGTAGTCGCGCACCGCGTTGGCCGGGGCCGGCTCATTCTGCCGCAGCACCCCGTCTTCAACCCACACCAGGCCCGGCACATCCGCGGCGCGGCCCTGTGCGCGCACCAGCAAATCGGCCAGGCCGCACACGGGCAGTTCGCCGTCGCCGACAACCCCGAAGTCCGCGCCCAGATCCGGCACAATGCCCGGATCGCACGACACGTGCGCGCCTCCGGCCACGATGCGGAAATCCAGCTTCTCCGTTTCGCGCAGGGTGCGCAGGGCCTGCACCAGTTCATGGACGACAGGCAGCACGGGAGTTGTGGTAAGCACACCCACGAGCGCCGGGCGCTGCGCGCGCACGCGGTCCAGCAGCGACCCGGGCCAGGTTCGATCGAACTGTGCGTCGGCCACGCCGGCGGCATAACCCTGTGCGCGCAGAGCCCCGGCCATGCTGCATAACCCCAGCGGCGGATAATACAGATAATACCCGCTGCGGCCCGTGCGCCGGCCCGTGACCGAGTTCAGCATGGTAAAATCAAACGGCGGAATAATCAGTAAAACGTCGCATGCGTCCATTCAACACTAAGTATACCCTGTTTCCGCCGGGTGCAAAACGCATAACCGGGCATAACCGCCCGCGCCTGCGGAACAAGACGGTCCCGGTGTTGACACAATGAAACCATGTTCATAAAGTTCTTTTTAGAAGTCTTATTAATTAAGTAGGGCATGATGCGCTTGAAATGCGCCGGGGAGAAACCATGAAACTTTCCACAAGGGCACGCTATTCCATCCGCCTCATGGTGTACCTGGCGGATCATACGGACGACCCGGACAACCCCAAACCCATTCAGCTTCGCGAGATAGCCGATAACCAGAAACTTTCTCTGCGATACCTGGAGCAGCTCGTGATGCCTCTGCGCAGCGCCGGGCTCGTGAAAAGCGTGCTCGGCAAAAACGGCGGATACATGCTTATTCGCCAGCCCCAGGACATCATTGTGAACGAAATCGTGGAAGCATCCATTGGCCACATTCAGCTTCTGGACTGCCTGGACCAGGACGCGGACTGCGTTTTTTCCGATGAATGCGGGTCCCGCCGCATGTGGAATATCATTAATGAGCGCATCGTGGATGTTCTCAAGGACTACACGCTTGCAGACCTGTCTGAAAAAACCATGCGCAGCAAACATTACGAAAAATCCGGAGCAAATACACGGGCCGACAAAGAAACCTGCTGACCGCGCATCGCCACGCGAACGTCATTCCGCACCAGTATTTTTGATTTTCAACTGCACTGTAATCCCGTTATAATCAAGCAGCATGATCAGGAAACATAATAAGGAGGCTTTGCCATGATTAGCGTTTTCAAACAAGCCGTTACAGGTTTGGCCCTGCTTCTCGCTGTAACAATTTCACTGCCTGCCGCCGCAGTCCAGGACAGCCCCGCCGCCGACCCCGCGGCCGTCCAATTCGGGGACCAGGAAAAAGCCCCGGCCGGTTCGCCGGACATGCAAACCCTGGGCGAGGCCATGTGCACCGCCGGCATCACCGCCGACGCCCAGAGCCTGTTCAACCTGTTCGAGCCAGCGCTGTTCGGCGCGCAGATGGAACAAATGAAAGAATTCATGCAGCAGATGGCCGCGGAAAGCGGAACCCCGTTAGAGGATCCCATGGAAACGCTCATCACAGAGTTCAATGAACAGATGAAGGAAACACCGCTTATTGAATGCAAAATGGAAAAAGTGGAAAAAATCGAGTGCTCCGAAGAAACGCTCCAGGCGTACGCCGGGATGAAGCTGGTTCCGGACGCGTGCGGCGCCATGTCCATGACCGCCAAGCTCAAAAACGAGGAAAGCGCAATCACAGATTCGGTTCCCGTTGTGCAGATTAATGAGCGCTGGTTCATCATGCCCCTGATGTAAACGCGAACAGGCGCGCTGATAATTATCAAATATTTTTTTGGTACGCTTTGCGCATGTTCACCTTTGGGAGGCCCGATTCATGAAACATTTGCAAACACTGGCTCTGGCAATCGCCGTTCTGTGCGCAGCCACAGCCACCGCAAAAGCAGGGGATGACTTCAAGCCCCAGGCCGACCCCGCGGCCGTGGCGCCCGTTCAGTCCGATTACGCGGTGGTTGTTCCATCGGGCGGCCTGCCCGCTGATGTGCAAACGCAGAACGCCAACAACAACCTCGACGTGGTGCGCCACGATGGCCGCGTGTTCCTGGCCTTCCGCACCGGCCCCACGCATTTCGCCAGCCCCAACGTGGTCATGTACGTGGTCAGCTCCGAGGACCAGACTAACTGGATTTTTGAAGCCAAATTCGCCCGCGGCACCGACCTGCGCGAACCGCGCTTCCTGTCCTTGAACGGCAAGCTGTTCCTGTACATGGCCGTGCTGGGCGCCAACCAGTTCGACTTCGAGCCCAAGGGCATGATTTACTCGGAATACAATGGCCCGGGCAACTGGGCCGAACCGCGGGAATTCCTGGAAAAGGGCTTCATCCCCTGGCGCACTAAGGTGATCGGCGGCACGCCCTATATGCTCGCCTACCGCGGCGGGGAGAACATCTACGACTTCCAGGAAGGCGCCAGCGAGGAAATCCACTTCCTCACCACCACCGACGGCGTCAATTGGACCGGCGTGACACCGGACAAGCCCGTGGTGCACGTGGGCGGTTGCTCGGAAACGGATTTCGAATTCGCACCCGACGGCGCAATCATCGCGGTGTGCCGCAACGAGATGGGCGACCAGGACGGCTTCGGCTCCAAAGTGTGCCGCGCGGAAAAAGACACGCCCTCGGAATGGACATGTACGCCCGACCCCAAAAAGTACGACTCGCCCCTGGTTTTCAAGCACAACGGCGAGATCTACCTCGTGGGCCGGCGCCACCTCACCAAGTCCGGCAACTACGACCTGAACAAACGCAAGCTGGGCTATAAAAGCGAACTCATGAAATACCAGGTGGACTACTGGCAGAAACCCAAGCGCTGCTCCATATGGCGCGTGGATCCGGCAACACTCAAGGTTTCTTTCATCGAGGATCTGCCCAGCAAAGGCGATACATGCTTCGCATCCGTGATTCCCATGGACGATGATTCGCTGATGCTTTACAACTACTCCTCACCCCCGGACGGACCGGACATCAGTTGGAACCAGGGGCAGCAGGGACACACGCTCATCTATCGCACCCTGCTCACGTTCCCGAAAAAATAACCCGTTTGCTTTATGTCAAAATCACCGGCCGGCCCTTGTGCGGGGCCGGTTTTTTAATGGGGGAAGGCAACATGGCCGCAAGTCCGATTTGTTCTCTCGCTCACGCGGCAATATAATTGTCACCATCTATGAACGCTCTGCGCCGCCACGGCTTCTTCCTTGCTGTCATCTCGCTCCTGGGCCTTGTCGCCGCTTTCGCGCTTTCGCAGGGCACGGCTTCCCAGCAACTTGAAAAAACCGCCCCGTTCGACAACGCGCCCCTGCGCGTTCTGCAGCGCTATAATCCGGATTTCATATTTCTCGGCAATTCCATGCTGGAATCGCGCATCGACCAGGCGCACATGGAGCGGCTCCTGCCCGGCCGCAGCGTGTTCCTGCTCACGGGCAGCGGCGATTCCTCGGCCGCCTGGTTCCTGGAACTCAAAAACTATGTGGCCGCATCGGGCGCGCAACCCGGGCGCATTTTCATTTTCTTTCACGATGATGATTTCCTGCGCCCCATGAAAAACACCACGGGCATTTACCGTCTGAAAATGGATATGATTTCCCGCGAGCATGAGCCGGTGTTGGAAGCTGTGCGCGAGCTTAACCGTACCCCGGAAATGATGATCGACGATCTGGTCGCGGTGCGCAGGGGGTACAGCGCGGCAAACAGGCTGGCGGACCGCGCCGCGTATGCGGCCGCGCACACCCTGGCCGGCGCGCCCCCCGGCGGGCTGCCCGAGTTGCGAAAAAGCATGAACCGCATGTTCGACCTGGACAATGCGAGAACCCGGGCCGCGCAATTCAACTACAGGGATGACTCCCTGTTCAGTTACGAGTATTTCGAGGACGCCATCAGCAACACATTTCTGCCGGAAATTGTGAAACTCGCAAAAACCCGTAACCTGCCCCTGGTGTTCTACTGCGTGGAAACCGCGCCGGACGCGTCGGGCCGCGCGCACCGCGGCGCGGCGCTCCGGGAACACCTTGCGGATATCAGGGAATATGTGGAATCCAACGGTTTTGAATACATGGATATCACCGGAGATCCGGCGCTGTCCGCGCACATGTATTCCGATGATGTGCACGTATCCCCCGCGTACAGAAAAGCTTACACAGATATCTTCGCCCGGCGCGCGGAGGTTCTCCTGCAATGAGTTTCCAGAGCCTGGCGTTTCCTATCTTCCTTGCCGCATTCACCATTGTGTATTACCTTGTGCCGCGGTTCCACATGCAAAACTTCCTGCTCGCGGGCGTGGGCCTGATCTTCTGCGGATGGGTGCATTCCTGGTTTGCCGGGCTCCTGGGATTTGCCGCACTGCTGGCCTGGGCCGGCGGCCTGGCCGTGGCGCGGCAAAAAGACCCGCGAAACAAAAAAGCCGTGTTCGCACTGTGCGTGGCCCTGGCGCTTGGCCTGCTGGGCGCATTCAAGTATTTCAATTTTTTCGCGGACAACATAACTGCGGTGCTGCGCGGCCTTGGCCTGGGCGCCAACACGCCCCTGTGGGACGTCCTGCTGCCCCTGGGCATTTCCTACTACACGTTCCGTGTCATCGGATACACCGCGGATATATACAGGGGCAAGCTGGAGGCGCGCCGCTATTTCTCGGATGTGGCCGCATTCGTGGCATTCCTGCCGGAACTTCCGGCCGGGCCCATCGAACGCGGCGGGGATTTGCTGCCCCAGCTCGACCGCCAGCGGCGCTGGAACCCCGACGCCGCAGCCGACGGCATCCTGCTCATGCTGTGGGGATTTTTCAAAAAACTGGTTATCGCCGACACGGTGGCGGTCTCGGCCAACAAAGTGTTCCTGCTTGCCGACCCCTCATTCCCGGTGCTGTGGGCCGGGGTGTTTGCATTCAGCATCCAGATTTACGCGGACTTCAGCGGATACACGGACATCGCGCGCGGGGCCACGCGCCTGCTGGGCCTCACCGCGGCGCGCAATTTCGATCACCCGTACCTGGCGCCCTCGCCGCGCGCATTCTGGCGGCGCTGGCACATGTCCCTGTCGTTCTGGCTGCGCGACTACGTGTACATCCCCCTGGGCGGCTCGCGGGTCAGCACCCCGCGCTGGGCCTTTAATATTCTTGTCACCTTCGCGCTCATCGGCCTGTGGCACGGCGCCGCCTGGCACTTTGTGCTGTGGGGCGTGTATCACGGGTTGCTGATTGTCGCCCAACGCAGTGTGGCCGGAATTGTGCCGGAGCGCATTCGCGGCTCCCTGCCCGCGCGCGCCCTGGGGATACCCGCTACATTTCTGCTCATTTCCGCGGGGTGGCTCATTTTCCGGGAATCGGACATGCGGTGCCTCGCGCACTATTTCACCCTGTCGCCCGGCGCGGCCCCGGCGTTCCAGTGGCAGGCCGGAATCTTTCTGTGTGCGCGCACAGCCCTGTACGCCGCGCCCCTGGCCGCGCACGCCGCCTACGCGCAATGGCGCGACACCGTGCTGCCCACACCCGCGGCCGCGAAACTCGTCAAAGCCCTGCTCGGCTCGGCCCTGGCCCTGGCGATTCTCGTGCTCCACGCCAATGTGGGCGTGGATTTCATTTATGCGAATTTCTGATTGGAAACCCGGAAAACTACGCTACAAACAAAAAATCCATTAATTCTGTATATTTCATGCAAAGCAATGTGTCCCGAATCAGCCCTCGCGCGCCGCGCGATTCCACGGCGCAGAGAATAAAATCGCCCGGTATTTTTTGTTTCAAATTATCCGGCGAGATCACAGGCGCGCCCACGTGCTTGCTGCCGATCTTTTGGGGGTCGATATCCACGAAACGGCGCACGCGCACCCCGGCTTCGGCCAGTTCCGCGGCCCACCAGCGCCCGCCACGGCCCGCTCCCCAGATCGTAACTTCGCGCCAATCCTTCAAATACCCCTGCATCAGGTAAAACGCCTTGAGTTTCTTGAAAGCAACCAGGGAATAGTCCCTGTGCGTGCGGGACATGCGGCCCGGGGTGTCGCGCCACTCGAACAGGATTTCCGGGACTTTGGCAAAGCGCGCCCCGCCCATGCGCAGCCGCATCCACAGGTCGTAATCCTCGGGCCACCCGCGATTCATGTATCCGCCCGCAACAGCCACGGCCTGCTTGCGAAACATCACGGACGGATGCGCGAACGGGGACTCCACAAAAAAATCCCGATCAATATCCTCGGGCGAGACCACGGAATTGATCCACTCCTCATACAGGGCCATGCCCTCGGGCACAGGGGATCCGTCCGGCGTGAAACTGCGCACCAGGCACGACACCAGCGCAAGGCTCTTGTCGCTGTCAAGCAACTGCTTTTGCTTTTCAAGCCGCCCGGGCAGGCACCGGTCATCCGCGTCCATACGCGCCACGAGCGGCGCGCGGCACTGCGCCAGACCCGCGTTGAGCGCGGCAACCAGGCCCTGGTGCGCCCGCTTGAGCAGCTCGAAACGGCTGTCCTCTTTTGCCAACGCCTCCGCAATCCCGGATGCGCCGTCATCCGACCCATCATCCACGATCACACATTCCCAGTCTTCAAGGGACTGCGCGCGCAGGCTGTGCGCGGCCTGCTCCAGGGTGTCCGCGGCATTGTAAACAGGCAAAAGGATGCTTATTGTCGGCTTCATCACGGTACTATTATAGCGGCATGACAGGCAGTCGTCATCGGCCCCGACGGCAACATCGCCACCAGCGAATACTATGATGACACCGAAAACCCGCCGCTCAAAGGCATGCTCAAATCCGCCACTTCCGGCGCAAACACCAGCACCCCCCTCACCACCACTTTTGAATATGACCTGCACATCCTTTCCCAACATAACAGAGGCAAATGCCCGACCCGTTTTTGGCCGGGAATTTGCCCGCCAAAAAGTTTGAAGGGATTCTCAAGGGGAACTTTTCAAAGTTCCCCTTGAGCCGTCGGAGACTCTTTTCTTTTTCCTTTTCCTTTGCCCTTGCCTTAGCATTTCCTCATCCTCGGCCTAACGCCGGGGAGGCGGGGACACGGATTCACGAATTGTCGAAAAGCTACGTCGAAGATGTAACGGATTGCGGCGCTGCAAATATTCTGCGGCCCGCCCGTCTCATCAAGGGTATTGCTTCGGCGCCGTGCCTGCGGGTGCGCCTCACTGGCAGTTTTACGCGTCATCACCCGCGCACTTTATTACGCCCGGACGTACACAGCGGCCCAGCCGCATTACAGGCCGGCGTGAGGCCCACCTCCTTCCCGAAAAAAAACACAAATCGGGGGTTTAGTAAAACCCCGGCGCCCAGGCCCGCCGGGTGCTGCCATGCGGAAGGAGATCGCATCGAATTGGCCGGGGGGCAAAACAGATTCAGCGTGCGCCGCGGCTGGCGCACTTTGGACGCGTTTAAATGCCGCAGAAAAACCGCGCACCGGAATCCCCGGCGTAGCGGCCGTATCCCCGCCTCCCCCGCGCGCCCGGAGATATCCGGGACTTGTAGCGTGGATGAGGCAATAAATGTATGTAAAGCGCCATGTGGCGCGGAAATGCGAAAGAGAGAAAAGGCAAAGGATTAACGCAGAGGAGCGCAGAGGCAGCGCAAAGGGGCGCAGAGAAAAACATTGTCTTGCCATGGGCCATGATGTGGCCCATGCAAAAACAGCCTTTACTTTGCGGCCTTCGCGTAACCTTCGCACCCTCGTGGATGAGGCAATAAATGTATGAGAAGCGCCAAGTGGCGCGGAAATGGAAATGCGGAAGAAAAGAAAAGGCAAAGGCAAAGGATTAACGCAGAGGCGCGCAGAGGCAGCGCAAAGGGGCGCAGAGAAAAACATTGTATTGCTATGGGCCATGATATGGCCCATGCAAAAACAGCCTTTACTTTGCGGCCTTCGCGTAACCTTCGCACCCTCTGCGTCAATCTTGTCATCATTTGCCTTTATCCTTTGCCTTTGGCCGGTATTTCGGCTTTTGTTTGTGGGGTATAAAAAAATGAGACACAAAAAAGCGGACATGGCGCGGCGCGCTAAATGGCTAAAAATCGTGAATATCCGCATAAATAAAGGGAGAAATAATTTCAGAAAAATTCTCCGCATGCGCAAAAAACGGGTGTGCAAATCGTATTTTTGATTTCAATAATGAGACACTTTTTCAGGGTGTATATATTGAGGAGATTTTATTTAAAGTGAAGCAAAGCAAAGGACACCGCGGAGGCTCGGAGGCTCGGAGTAGTCTTTTCAGGGCGCGGCAGCGCCCCCCATCCTGCCTATCCTGCCCATCCTGTTCCAAACAACCATCCTCAGCAGCAACCAACCCCCTGCCGTCCCGCATACCAAAAAAGGACACCGCTCAACGCCAAAAAGAAATCCGGATGTGGTAGAATACAATCAAAGAAAAAACAGGGCCGGTAAAATATGGGGATTGAAAATGCAGCGAAACACAGGGACTGGCAACGCGTTCCACAACGTGCCTGTCCTCTGTTTTCGCGGTCGCGAGGCACACAACGAATGATGGATACACGCAGTTCAATAATTGCTAATCGGTATGCTGTAAAAGAAGGGCAAAAAACGGTAAGTGTCCCTGTTTTTCCCTATTTTTCCTCTATTATGTTTACTCAGTGGATTGGTAGATTTTTTTCAACATTGGGGTGGTGCACCATGAATGCCATGAGCATTTTAAGCGTAATTATAATATCCCTATATTGTATTGTTATGGCAATAAAAGTCAGCAGTACGGGGTTTACAGATGATACATTTGCATATCTTGGGGGAGGAATACTTGGGATTTCTATGATGTTAATTTTTTCACTACTTGAGTATGGAAAAAGCAAAAAGAAATAGAACAAATAGGGACGTTGCGAACAGGAAATACAGGGACAGATACCATAAAAAAGAAAGAAGTCATAGAAAAATGAGTAATAAAAAAAGTTCAATTTTTAGCAAATACAGTATCTGTCCCTGTATTTCCCTGTATTTCCAATAAATGAAAAAGGTGAGATACTGCTCAATAAAGCTATTTTGCTTCAAAAAGGATCGTTAGATTTGGCACAGCGATTTCATTTTGGTGCTTTGCAAATGGCAAATGGAGTTAGAGTTGGAATTACAACAATTGGGTCATTTGCTTCTGTAGGCGTCAACACTTGTATATGTCATGCTTTTGTATATACAGTAGAATGGCCTGATTAGAAATATTCACAAAGGTGATAAAATGAATTTTGATAATACACATTACAAATACACATCTATAATATACACTTTTATTTTTATTGGATTGGCAATTCATTCTGGTTTTACTGGAGACTTAAGTGGTGTTTATGCATTTGGAGGTATGAGCTTTATTGGACTTTTTGCAATATTCATATTTATTCTTATCTCTTTTTCTCAAAATAATAGAAATGATAGCAAGAAAAAAGAAAATACAGAAAATACAGGGACAGACACCATAAAAAAGAAAAACAAATAGGGACATCCATGATAAGTTTTGTCAAGGGGAAGAAGGAGACTTCCCGCAGCGTAGCTTGAAGCGTTAAGGCGGCATAGTGCGTATTGCCTCCAATATATGAAACAGGGGGTACAGTGCAACCTGCCTCGCAAAGCAGTATGTCGACGGGGTGAACCCGCGACCAGACATCCATTAGCAAGCATCGGGCCTTGCGGCCTCTGCCGAAGATTGAGTGAGGGTCAACCCGGTGGTCTCGAAACACTTACAAGCAGGCATTTCGCACGGGTGCGATGGCCGAGTCCCTATTTTGCGAGAAACACCGGGGTCGAGGCAGGTTGCGAAATACAGGGACAGATACCATAAAAAGAAGTGATTTCATGAATCTAAGAGAGATTATTTTGAGAAAATGCATACGAAATACGGTATCTGTCCCTGTATTTCGGCTGTCCCTATTATCTCGCCTTACTTCGCCTAATTTCCTTATTTCTATAACTCTAATAGTAGAATTACAGCAAGAAACTAGAGGACGAGATTTTGATGGAACCTAATAACTTCCTATATAAATATACAACTTACAAAGCTGCTTTGAAGATTTTTTCAAGTCTGACGATGAAATGGAGTTGTGCAATTGAATTCAATGATCCTTTCGATTCAAGAGCGGGGACATTCAATATTGACAAAAAGGCTTTAGGAATACAAATGGATGAAATAATATATGAGATTTTATTTAACAATGCTGGTTATGAACCTTTTATCGGCACTTCAATGTACAATATAATACAGTTGTTACTAAAAATACCACCTGCGCAGAGAAAAGAAATTTATAGAGATATGAAGATAAAAGATATTGGGGGCGACGCATGGAAGTTTGCAGAAAGGAAGTTTGAACAGGATTGGGAAATTGCCAGAAAACGATTGTTTGCAATGCTATGCTTGACTGAAAATGAGAATCATCCTCTTATGTGGTCTCATTATGCGGATTCTCACTCTGGAGTAGTAATAAAATTTAAAAGAGTAAATGAAGGAGATACTCTTGTCTACGAGGCAGAAAAAGTAGAGTACAACGATGATCTGGTTTCTTTTGCATTTAATCATGAAGATTTTTTAAATCATATTTTTGGTAAAACAAAACTTAACGCTAAAAGTATATTTGAGAGATGCTTGTTAAGAAAGGGCAAAGTCTGGGAGTATGAAAATGAGTGGCGTTGTAAAAAGCCAAAAACCTCTCAAGAATATGAAACTTTTGAATTTGTGAGTTTTAGACCTTATGAAGTTGACAGCGTATTCTTAGGTTGTAGGATGGACGAAGAGAATGAAAAGTCAATACTTGATATTTTATCGAAAAAATTGAAACATGTATCTGTATATAAATATGTCCTTGATGATAGAGCATTCAAGAATACCTTGATAAGGGTTGTATAATGGGAAAATAGGAAAATATGGAAAAAACTATGTGAAATACAGAGATACCATAAAAATGAAAGAAGTCATAAAAAAATGAGTAATAATAACAGTTTGATTTTAGCAAATTCGGTATCTATCCCTGTATTTCTACTGAATTGAAAAAGCCAATTCAGGTTATGTCCCCATCCGTTCGCAAACGCCCTTTTGTCCACAACGCTAAATGCTTTCCTTTCAGCGAACACATTGCAAATGAGCCAATGCGCGCAACGTGCGCATTGGCCGCCAAAGTTTTTGGGAAGGTGCGGAAACCCTTTTTGCAAAAAGGGTTTCCGCGAACTTGCCTTAATCTTTAAGCTTTTCCCTTACCTCTTACCACTTGCCTCTTGCCCTAACGCAAAAAGCCGCGCCCGGCGGGCCGGGCGCGGCTTATGGCATTTCATTTCTTTTCTGCCTTTACTCGCCTTTGAATTCGGCTTTGCGTTTTTCCAGGAATGCGGTGATGCCTTCGGTGGCGTCCGCGGTTTTCACGACCTTGCAGAAGTTTTCGCACTCGATGTCCAGGCCGGCTTCCATGGACACTTCCACGCCGCGGTTTACAGCGTCGAGGATCTGGGCGGTGGCGTGGGGTGCGCGGGCCGCGCACGCGGCTGCCACGGCTTTGGCTTCATCCAGCACGGTGCCGGCGGCGCACAACTTGTCCGCGAGTCCGATTTCCACGGCTTGTTTGGCGTTGCTGGCTTTGCCCAGGATCATGAGTTCCAGGGCCTTGGGTTTGCCGATGAGGCGGGCCATGCGCTGGGTGCCGCCGTAGCCCGGAATAATGCCCAGGTTGGATTCGGGCAGGCCCATCATTTTCACGTTTTCATCGATGAAGCGCCAGGTGCAGGACAGGGCCATTTCGCAGCCGCCGCCCAGGGCCACGCCGTTGATGGCGGCGATCACGGGCTTGCCGCAGCGTTCGATTTTCAAAAAGCAGCCCTGGCCCTTTTTGATGAGGTCCGCGGGGTTTTCGCCGAACCCGCTCTTGAGGTCGGCGCCGGCGCTGAAGGCTTTTTCGCCTTCGCCGGTGATGATGATGGCGCGCACGTCCTTGTCCGCGGCCAGTTCGGTGATGGCCGCTTCCATATCTTCGAGCAACTGCACGTTGATGGGGTTGAACGGCGGGCGGTTGATGCTGACAATTGCGTATCCCTGCTCTTTTGCTACGTTTACTGTTTCGTATGCCATGTGAGTGGTTCCTCCCGGTTGTGGCGAATTGCGGCCCGCTCTCTGCGGCGGGGCGATTAGATTTTATCACCGGGCATGCGGGGCGTCAAACCGCGCTTCCGGAGACATGCATTATTTTATATAAAGAAACTCCTTAATCCTACCGGCGATATTAATATTGATTGAGGAATTGCGGCGGCTTATGGAAAAAACGCCTGAAAAATATCCGGCCGGAGGTGTGCGCGCCCCGGCCGCAGCATTGTTTGTGCTGTTCTTTTGCGTGTATGCCTGGACCATGCAGGGCGTGCGCGTGGGCAGCGATGAGCTTGGCATGTTCCTGGTTGCCCGGAGCCTGACGCAGGACCGCGATGTGCGTCTGGACCCGCGCTGGGCAAGCCGCGTGGTGCTGGTTCCGTGCGCACAGGATGCGGCCTGCGCGCGGTTTCCCGTGGGCCAGAGCCTGGCCGAACTGCCCCTCGCAGCCGCGGCCCATGCATTATTCAAGGAACAGGATTCCCCGGATGTGTTCGGCCCGGGCATGCGCACCTATCTGCTGGTATCGCTGACCAACCCGCTCCTGGGCGCGGCCGCGTGTGTGCTCATGTTCCTGTTCTGCATGCGCCTGGACGCGGACCCGCCGTGGGCCGTGTTCCTCACAGTTCTGTTCGGCGCGGGAACCCTGGCGTGGCCCGCGGCCAAAACCCTGCTCAGCGAACCTTTGCAAATGCTGGGCCTGCTCGGGTGCGCGTACTTCCTTTTTGCCTATGGGCAGCAGGGGCGGCTGCGATATGCGGCGCTGGCCGGAGTATTCTGCGGCGCCATGCTCGCTGCCAAGTTTTTCCTTGGCGTGCTGGGCCCGGTGATCCTGCTATACTTCATCTGGAAACTGAGGGAACGCGGAGAGCCGCTGCCGCGGACGCTGGCGGCCCTGGCCCTGTTCGCGGCGCCTGCTGCTGCGGGCGTGGCCGTGACCCTGTGGTACAATGCGGCGCGGTTCGGCAATGCGTTCGAGTTCGGATATTATCTGCTGAATGACCGCGACGCCCTGCACCGGTTTTCCGCGCCCCTGTGGTCCGGCCTTCACGGGCTGCTGTTCAGTTCCGGGAAAGGACTGTTCTGGTACGTTCCGTGCGCGGGCGTGGCGGTTGCGGCCCTGCCCGGCTTCGCGAGACGGCGCGCGGCCGAAGCCTTTCTATGCGGCGGCGCGAGTTTGTGCCTGATCACGGCCTTTGCCGCATGGAACCAGTGGCACGGGGATTTCGCCTGGGGACCCCGCTTCCTGGTCCCGCTCATGCCGTTTCTTGTGCTGCCGCTGGTGTCATTGAAAGACACCTGGCTGCGGGATCGGCGCGCAGTGCGCGGCGTGCTGCTCGCGGCCCTGCTCGCGCTCAGCATCGGCATCCAGTTCCTGGGCGCCACCCTGCGCACGGGCGCGTACCTGGCCGTGGCGCGGTCCCAGGCGCCGTATCAACTGTTTCACAAACCCGGGGATATCCGGCTGCGCGACGATCTGCTCAACCAGCACTTTATCCCCGAGTTCTCGCCCCTGGCCGCGCATGTGTGGCTGCTCAAACACACGGTGCGGAACAGCAACCTGCCGCCGGATGAGTTGCGCGAACGCATGCAGCGCGACTTCCCGTGGAAAAGCCTGGTGCGCCGGGGCATGCCCCAGGACCCCACGCCCGCGGCCGGGTGGGACATGTGGCACGCATACTTCGCGGAACACGCGCCGGGCGCGCGGGCCTGGATCGCACCCGTGAAAAGCGTGCTGGCCGGGGCGTTCGCGGCCTCGTGCATCCTGCTTTTCGCATTGCTGATACGCAAACCAAAGAACGGGCATTAACAGTTCATACACATGCTGGAACGCATTAAAACCATTGCACGCAATATCCTGATGCTCGCCCTGGCGGCCGGCGCGGCCTATGGCATTTACTGGTTCATGGGCCTGAACCTGGGCTCCCCGGGCTCCGGCGACAACGATGCCTTCGTGTTCAAAAACATGCACATGCGCGTGTGGAAAGACGACAAGGTGCGGTGGGAGCTTTGGGCCAGGCGCGTGGAAATTTCAGGAGATAAAGATTTCTACACCATCACCGACGTTCACAAGGGATTGCTGTTCCGGGACGACAAGATCTACCATTTCACGGCGAAAAAAGCCACTTACGATTACAAAAACAAAAAGGTGCATATCTTCGGGCGCATCAATTTCCAAACCGAAAAAGGCGATGAGTTCTTCCGGTCCCGCGATGCGTTCTGGGACGGCAACCAAGAAATCCTGCGCCTGCCCAACCGCGTGGTGGTCATGGAAGACAACAACCTGTACACCGGCGAATCATTTGAAGCCTCGGGCGAGGAACTGGAAAACTTCACCATCATCGGCAATGTCACCGTCATCATCCCGGACATAAAAAAGAGCAAGGACCAGGACGTGATCGCGGATCTGGAGGAAGCGGAGATCGCGCCCGAAGAAGTCACAAATCTGGTGCTCAAGGCGCAGCGCGTTGAGTACAACGGCCCGGCTGAAATCACCAAGGCGTATCCCACGCGCACCTGGACACCCATGGCCGCGCCCCCGCCCCCTTCCACGCTTATTCCCAGCATTGAACACATAGGCGCCCTGCCCCCGCCCATTCACATGCCTCCAACTCTGGACCTGCCTCCGGATCTCACGCTTCCGCCCGGGTTCGCGCCGGCGCCCGGGTTGGCGCCGACGCCCGAGTCCCCGCTGCTGACCGTGTCCCTGTCCACCGACGCATGGGACATTACAGCGCGTGAAATTTACGTGCGCGGCAAAGACAAGCTCGCGCGCGCCGTGGGCAGCGCGCGCCTCCTGCGCAAAGGCCGAAAGCCCGACAGCGAGGACCGCCAGATTGTAAAAGCCCTCAAAAAGCGCAACGCCCTGTTTGTAACCGAAGAACTGCGCTACTTCTGGGACCTGGGCCGCGTGGAAATCGACAACCCCCTCACCGTGCAGCAACAGGAACTCACCATCGCCGCCAATTCCGCGCTTATCCTCACCAAGCAGAATCGCGCCGAACTGCGCGGCGGCGTGACCCTGCACCAGACCAGCGGCGAGTGGCTGTTCCGGGAAAAAATCATCGAGGCTGACGCCGACGAAAAAACAAAGGAAATCGCACGCGCCGAAACCAATATGTTCGCATCCGCCATGGACCTTGACTTCGACAACGAAGACATCCTGGCCACGGGCAATGTATCCGTGTCCCAGCCAGACCGTTTTTTGAATGCAGGCACCGCTGTGTACACCGGCGCGACAAAAATATGGGAGCTTTACGGCAGCGTCACCGTGCGCGACAAACAGGACTATTATGAAGCGCCCATGTTCACCTACAACGAGCAAACCGGCGAGGTGCTCGCACCCCAGGGCGCTTACTTCGAATTGCTGCCCGACGACGATCAGCGCCGCGATTTCCGCGACTATTTCGAGGACCGCGACAAAGACGATTTCGACGAACAGAAATTCAACCAGCAGAAGATTTTCGTGCGCGGCGGCCACATGCGCTTCGACGACGACAAAGACATCCTCACAATCACCGGCGACGCCGATGTGAAATTCAAGGATGTGTCCCTTACCGGCGATCTCGTGACCATATACATGGCCGACGAAACCGCGCACGCTGAAGGCACCGTGAAAATCAAAGACAAGTACACAACCCTCACGGGCGCCTGGGCCTCGGCCAACTGGAACACCGAGGATTACCAGGCCGGCGGCGGCGTGCGCGTCACCCACACGGGCAACGCCAAAAAAGACTCCGACCCCTTTGAACTCAAAGGCAAGGAACTCAAATGGAACAAAAAAACCGGCGCCGGCAGCGTGACCGGAGACCCGGTCCTCACGTCCCGCAGCCGCCGCGTGACCGCGCGCACCATTGATTTCAATTCCGAGGACAAAATCTACATGCTTGAAGGCAGCGTGAGCCTGGAGCAGGAAAACGGCGACTGGCTGCGCGGCAAAGACTATATCGACGCGAACGACGACCAGGCCTGGGCCCTGGCCAAAAAGCCCACGCACGCCACATGCAACTCGGCGCGCTTCGAGCCAGACAATGATTACTTCCTGCTCCTGGGCGAGGTGCATGTGACCCAGCCCCAGAAAGAAGTGTTCGCGGACCGCATCGAATACTGGGGCAAGAAAAAGCGGTTGTTGCTGGACGGCAATGTGCACATGGCGCAGTCCCGGGGCGAATGGCTGTTCGAGGGCGGGTTCGTCGATGAAACCGACGACGAGGAAATCAAGAAGCGCGCGCGCAAGCCTGCGGACATCTACTGCGCGCGCCTGGAGTCCCTGTACGGCGAGCGCAAGCTGCACCTGTCCGGGGGCGTGCGCATCGAGCAGGGCAAGAGCCAGGCCGCGGGCGACACCGTGTGGCACTACGGCAAAACAAAACAGACAATCATCGAAGGCAACGTACGCGTTGTCGACGAAGACGGCACAGAACTCAAATCCAAGCGCGTACTCTACAACGGCAACACCAAAGTCCTCGAAGCATTCAACGCCATCACCGGTTCAGGATTCATGGAAGAGGACAAAAACAAGAAACGGTAAGCCGCTCTTTTCATCATTCCCATAACATATGAATTTGTCGCCGCAGCAAATGGAGACTATTTTACTTGGCCACAAGCATGTTCGGCAGCCACATGGTTATCTCGGGCACATAGGTGACCAGGAGCAACACGGCGAGCATGGCGAAGTAGAAGGGCCAGAGGGCTTTGGCCATTTTTTCGATGCTGATTTTGCCGATGGCGCAGCCCACGAACAGGGTGCTGCCCACGGGCGGGGTGCACAGGCCCATGCCCAGGTTGATCATCATGATGATGCCGAAATGCACGGGGTCCAGGCCGATGACTTCACTGGTGACAACCGGCAACAGCACCGGGGTGACGATGAGGATGAGGGGCGCCATGTCCATGATGCAGCCCAGGAGCAGGAGCATGACGTTGATGAGCAGGAGCAATGCGATTTTGTTCTGCGTGATGCCCTTCAAGCCGCTGGCCACGCGGTCGGGCACGCCCAGGTAGCTGAGCATGAATCCGAAGGCGCTGGCGCATGCGATGAGCAGCATGACCATGGCGATGGTCTTGATGCTGGCCACAAGCATTCCGGGGAACTGCCTGATGGAAACCTGCCGGTAGATCAGGAAGGTGACGAGGAAGGCGTACACCACGGCCAGGGCCGCGGATTCCGTGGCCGTGGCGAACCCGAAAATCACCGCGCCCACGATGATGACCGCGGTGAGCAGACCCAGGAACGCGTCGAAAAACACTTTGACGGCGTCGCGCAAAGGCACCATTTCCTCGCGCGGGTACCCGCGCTTCACGGCCAGCACGTAGGACACGATCATGAGGCTGAGCCCGATCATGACCCCGGGAATAACCCCGCCCATGAACAGTTTGCCGATGCTCACGCTGCCGCCCGCGGCCAGGGAGTAGATGATCACGTTGTGGCTGGGCGGAATCACGATGCCCTGGGTGCTGCCCATGATGGTGACGCCCACGGCGAAGTCGGTGTCGTATCCCTTTTTCTTCATCATGGGAATGAGGATGGAGCCCACCGAGGCTGTGTCCGCCACGGACGAGCCGCTGATGCCGCCGAAGAACATGGAGGCGAGCACGTTGACCATGGCCAGCCCGCCCCGGATGAAACCAACGAACAGGTTGGCGAGGTTAATTAATTTAATGGCAATGCCGCCGTCGGCCATGAGCTGCCCGGCCAGGATAAAGAACGGAATGGCCATGAGCGTGGGGCTGTCGATGCCGTCCGCCATTTTGAGCACCAGGCCCATGGGCTCCAGGCCCAAATAGGCCATGCACAGAAATGTGGACAGGCCCAGTGAAAACGCGATGGGCACGCGAATCAGCATGAGCACGAAAAAACTGCCGATGAGCAATAATGTGGCTGCGTTTACCGGATCCATTTTCCCTTTTTAAAAGAAAGGGGCTGGGCTTGGGCCTTCGGCCATCGGGGGAAACTTTTAAAAAAGTTTTCCCCGAACCCCTTTCAAAACTTTTTGGCGGCGATTACGCCTCTGGCGGAATCGCTTGCGGCTCCTATGCAAAATATGTTGCTTTGCGGCGGCGGCATTCGGCGATGCCGCCCTACATTTTATTTCCTTTGCTCCATCCACATTACGAATTGCTAATACTTACCCTTCAATGCCTCGTTCTTTGAGGATCTTTTTGGCCTGCTCCTCTTCGTGCGCCAGATCTTCGTCTTCGGCTGTGGTGAAATCGTAATCGCCGGTAAAAAGGTCGATGAGGTGGCGCATGGCGTGCAGGGCGATGAAAATGCCTGCGAGCGGGATTGCCAGATATGCGGCGTAGCCCACGGGCAGCTTGGTGGCGGGGTACGTCTGCTGATTGCCCACGGTGAAGAACACCAGGCGGAACCCGGCCACGGTCATGACACCGGCGAACGCGAGCATGAGCGCATACGACAGGCGGAAAAAGAATGCTTTCAGGGTTGCGCCCAGTCCGCGCACCATAAATTCCACGGCCAGGTGCGCCTTGTCGCGCACGCCCAGGCCCGCGCCCAGCAGGCCGAACCAGATGACCATGATGAGCGGCGCCTCATTGGTCCACGGCGGCGCGCCGCCCAGGAACTTGGCTGCGATCACCGTATAGAACACAATGAGCGTGATGGCGCACAAAAGCGCGCCTGTGATGAATTCCACGAGTTTGGACAGCACGTTGAGCAGTGCGTTGTACGCGCTCATTGCGTCTCCAGAATCCTGTTGATGAGTGCGCCGTGCGCGGCGCCGTACTTTTCATAAAGCGGTTTGACTTTATCAATAAACGGTTGTTTGTCGGGTGTGTTGATTTTGCATCCGGCCCTGGTGATGGCGGCTTCTGCCTCTTTGACCATGTCCAGCCACAGGGCTTTCTGGTGCGCTTCGGATGCTTTTGCTGCGGCGGCGATAATGCCGCGGTCGGCCTCGGGCAGCGCGTCCCAGGTTTTCTGGCTGAACAACACAATTTCCGGGATGCGCGTGTGCCCGTCCAGGGAATAAAACTTGGCGACCTCGAAGTGGCTGGTCGTGTAGTAGCTGGGGTAATTGTTCTCGGCGCCGTCGATGCGCCCGGTTTGCAGGGCCGAGTACACCTCCTCGAAAGCGATGGGGTCGGGCGCGCCGCCCAGGGTTTCCACAAGGTCGATCATGACCTCATTTTTCTGCACGCGGATCTTGAGTCCCTTGAGGTCGTCGGGGTGGTTGATGGGGCGCTTGATGTTGTAGAAGCTGCGCGCGCCCGAGTCGTAGTAGGCCAGGCCGATGAGGCGGCGCGGGGCGAGTTTTTTGAGCATGCCCTGCCCGATGGCGCCGTCCAGCACCGCCCATTCGTGCTCGTAGTCTCGAAAAATGTAGGGCAGGCTGAACACCGCGAAAGAGGGCTCGAACTCGACCATGGGCGAGCAGGACACGCGATTGATGTCGATGATGCCCATCTGGGTCAGCTCGATGGTTTCCTTCTCGGAGCCGAGCTGGGCGCTGGGGCGGATAAGCACCTTGATGCGTCCGCCGGATTCTTTTTCTACGATTTCCTTGATGCGGACCAGTCCCCGGGTGGTGGGGTAGTCGATGGCGTGGTCGTCGGTGGCGATGAGCACGCGCTTGGGCGCATCGCGGCCCAGGGCCAGAATGCATGCGCCGGCCACGATGGCGGCAAAGAGTATGGCCTGGATGATTTTTCCGGTCGCGCCCATAAGTCGTGGGTATTTTATAACAGGTGATCCCGTAAAAACAAGGGACGGTGCGGCCCGGGATTACTCTTTTTTCAGGTTTTCTATGGATTGCTTGATGTGGGTGATCATTTCGTAGCGGGGGAATTTGTCCACGATGGCTTCATACAGGGGAAGCGCGCGGTCCTTGAGGCCCAGGGCCACGTACGCGTCGGCAATGGCGTGCAGGGCGTATACGCGGTCATTGCTGGGGTGGTTGGACAGGAGTTTGCGGTAGCGGTCAATGAGATCGAGCAGAGCCTGGCGATCAAAAGAATAGTTGCCGGCGGTATTGTCCGTTACATCGTCGGCGAGCATAAGCACGTCCAGGCTTGCGGCATTGATGAGTTCGATGGAGCGGCGCACAAAGGGGCTTTCCGGGTACTCGGTAATAAACCCGCCGAAGGCATCGAGTTCGCGCTTGAAATGGCAGTCGAGCTTGCCTTCACAATCGCCGGGCCGCGGCAGGTTGGCCAGTTCAAACGCCGCGTCGTCCTCCAGGTTGCTGCCCGGATAATCCGTCTTGATGGTCTTGTAATCCCCGCCCAGGTACACATAGTTGCCGTCGGACTCGTTGGCCCGGTACTCGCCCTTGTGCAGGGCAAAGAATTTGGGATCGTAGGCGTCGCTGTACCATCCGATCACGGCCAGGCACTTGCCGCGCAGAAGCAGCGCGGTATCGTGTTCGGTGAAGCCCGGGGTGCGCAGGAGGCGGTCCACGATATTGTAAGCTTCCATGACTTTGGCGGGTTTGTATTGCTTGAATTCCTCGGACCCGTCCAAAAACGTGATTTTTTCAATGGAGTAGGAGCTGTGAAAAATATCCTGCGCGGTTTTGAGCAGGGATTCGGGGTCGGCGTTGCCTCCGCGGTCGATATACACGGTGGCGACCCAGCCCGTGGCGCCGCTTTGTGTGCGGATGCGCATCCATTCGCCCCTGGTTTCGAGAACGGTCACAGCCGTATCCAGAACGAGCTGGCCCACCACATTGTCGGCCGTAATATCGGGCGCCGAGCGCAAATTAAGCAGGTCCGCGTTCACGCGGCCGGGCTCTCCGCCCGTGGCCGGAGGCGTGGGGCGGCCGGGTTCGGAAGTGGCGCCCGGGCGTGTGCCGGTGGGCGCGCCCGCTTCATCCACATAATCCATATCCACCCACCCGGCCTGGCCGGATTGCGTGCGCACGTGCAGCCAGCGTCCATCACGGCCGAAAATGGTGATGCTGTCGCCGGAATTAAGCTTCCCGATGATGTTGTCGCTGCGGATGTCCGGCGTGGCCCGCAGGTTCAAATCATTGGTGTTGACCGTGGCCGGGGTGGCCTCGTCCACGTAATCCATATCAACCCAGCCCACGGCGCCGTCGGACGCGCGCACCTTGAGCCACCGGCTGTCCGATCCGAGAATGGTTACCCGGTCGCCTGCATTGAGTTTCAAGAGGATGTTATTGTGTGTAATCTGGGGGGAACTGCGCAGATTCAGGTCATTTGTGTTGACCAGGCCCAGGCGCGCCGCCGCAGGCGCAGCCGCCAGCAGCAGCCATATTGCGAACACCGCCGCTCTCCATCCATTCATCCCGCGCATCTGTGTACCCCCGTGCCTTAAACGCACGCCTCATCATATGAATATTGTATAATCATCTTCCACTTTCGTGCAGGTTCATTGACCGGAAAATTACGCATTTGAAGAAAACCGATTTCAGAGAGGCATTATGGACGGTGCGGGGATTCGATATGAGCACGGCAGGTTCGCGACGCACTTGCCGCAGACATCGGCCAGGCCGATATATTCAAAAATTCGCTCGTTTTCACGCAGGCGCAGATGGCAGGCGCGGCGGTCATAGTCCTGCTTTGTAAGGCACTGGATGGGGCAGCGCTGCGCACATTTTGCGCACGAGCCGTCATGCAGATAAAGGCAATGCTCATGCTGAGGCCGGGGTGTGGGTTCCATCGCGGCCGTGGTCACCAGGCTGCCGAGCCGGCCGCAGCAGCCCTGTTCGGTGATCATCTGCCGGTTGAGCCCGAAGCGGCCCAGGCCCGCGATGTACGCCGCGCTCTTGTGCGACCAGTCGCTGACCAGCTTTTTGGGATAGTAATTGTGCGTGGGCGGCAGCACGGCGCACCGCTCACCCTGCGCCTCAAGCATTGCGGCAATGCGCCGGCACAGCTCGGCAAGCATGCGGTTGGTTTCCACATACGCCACGGCCCAGGACTCATGGGCGTAAGAGCCGTCGTAATTGAGCCGGCCCAATTCCCGCGTAAACGGAACAAACCAGCAAATCACAGTGCGCGCACCAGCCAGCAAATCTCCGGGCGCGGCGTGCGAAGGGATCACGATGGACTTGAGCTCAGGGAACAGGGGGTCGGCGGCGTCTGCAAACGCCACAAGGGGCTCGCGCCATCGTGTTGCGGTTCCGAAACGATCCGGATATTCATTTATAAAGCGCGTTACAGCGCTGCGAACAAATTTTTCCATTGCTTCACGGGTCCGGCTTGTTGCTTAAAATATATCAGGATTTCGCCTGTTTGGGCAAGACAAAAACTGGGCGGCCCCGCAGGGCCGCCCGTTTCGCATTTCTCCAATAAGCAAGCGTACTCTATACGGACGCTTTCTCCACTGGGAATTGAATTTCAGTCACTAAGTCCTCGGGCTTGATTCCCGGTTCCGGACCCTGGAGATAAACCTCGCGGTCAGGCCCGGCCATGCGGTATCCATTGGTTTCCAGCCACGTCATCATAAATGAATAGGCTTCCACAAGTTGCTGGTACGGCCCCTTGTGAATCGTGCAGACCGCCGTCTCGCAAGCCGGCAGTTCCTTGGCCGCGATCCGGCCATGCGCGGGCGCGGGGCCGCCGGCCACGGGCACGCATACTTCGATATCCACGTCCCGCTCCCGGTATTCCATGTCGTGATACAGGGCGATTGGGGGCCCGGCCCACTGGATGCCGTTTTGCGCGATGAAGGGACAGATTTCATTAAAAAGCTGTTCGATGTCCGCGTAGGTTGGAACCGTGCCGCGGATGGCAACTACGGATTGTGCGGGTAAGGATTTCATGATGACTTCATAATCCGGCATAGCATTGTTCTCCTCGATTTGTCTGAGGCGCAATTCCACGCGTCCAAGGCGTTCGGTTTCACGGGCCAGGTGATTCTGCAATTCCGCTTTTCGGCGGCTCAGCATGCCGCGCAACTGCTCGGGCGACAGGCCGTCGGACAGGATGATGCCGATTTCCTGCAGTGACAGGCCAAGATCCTTGAGCGCCAGGATCCGATTCAGCAGCGGCGCCTGCACCGCCGAGTAATACCGATAGCCCGTGGAAGGGTCCACGTGCGCGGGTTTGAGCAATCCCACATCATCGTAGTGATGCAGAGATTTGACCGTGACTTGGCACAGCCTGGAAAAGACCCCGATTTTAAACATGTCGCGCCTCCGCGGAGAGGATATTTCTGCAAGCCTGCATGGTAAAGCATAAAACCTCCGGTAACAGGAGGGTCAAGCGGTTTCCAAAAAAATCCGTGGTTTCCTGAATCCGGTTTTCCCCTTCACGCCCGCATCCTGTATAATGGTACGGTCACGAATGCGCAAGGAGACTTTGTACACATGCTGGAACGGATCATGAGTGTCGCGGGCATCGCCGCCATCCTGGGCTTCTGCGTGCTGATGTCGCGGGACCGGCGCCGCATCCCGGTGCGGCTCGTGGCGTGGGGCCTGGGCCTCCAGGTGCTGTTCGGAGTCCTGATGCTGCTCACCCCGGGCAAACCCGCCCTGTTCCGCGCCGTGGCCCTGTTTATCGCCAAAATCGAGTACTTCGCGGATTACGGCGCCGCGTTTCTTTTCGGAGACCTCGTCCAAAAATCCTATCTCATGCTGGATGTGGCTTCGGTCATCATATTTGTATCCGCGGTCATGTCCATTCTCTACTACCTGCGCGTAATCCAGGCGTTCGTGTTCGTGTTCGCGCGGATCATGCAATGGAGCCTGCGCGTGTCCGGGGCCGAGTCCCTGGCCGCGGCCCTGTTTGTAATCATGGGCATCGAATCCATCACCGGCCTCAAACAATACATCAAAAACATGACCGAGAGCGAACTGTTCACGGTCATGGTCGGGTTCATGGCAACCATCGCGGGCACGGTCATGGTGATCTACGTGAACTCCTTCGGCGCGTCCGCCGGGCACATCCTCACCGCGTCCCTCATGAGCGCGCCCGCGGCTATCATGATCTCCAAGATGTTCATCCCCGAAACCGGGGAGCCGCAAACCGCCGGGGCCGTGCAGTGGAGCGCCATGAAACCCGAGGACGACAACATCGTGGAAGCCGCGTCCAACGGCGCCATCGACGGGGTCAAGCTCGCGGCCTACATCGGGGCCATGCTCCTGGCCTTTATCGCCATCATCCACATGCTGGACATGCTGCTCATCCAGGCGGGCGCATCGTTCCGCGAACTGGCGGGGTTTGTGTTTGCGCCCGTGTCGTTCCTTCTGGGCGTGCCCTGGAAGGACTGTGCCGAGGTGGGGCAGTTGCTCGGCGTCAAGGTAATCTTCAACGAATTCTTATCCTACATGGACCTGTCGGCCATGGCCGCCAAAGGGGAAATATCCGCACGCGCGCAGATGATCGCCACGTACGCGCTGTGCAGTTTCGCCAACTTCGGCAGCCTGGGCATTCTCATCGGCGGCATCGGCGGCCTGGCCCCGGAGCGCAAGAAAGACGTGACCCGGCTCGGGCTCAAGGCCCTGCTCGCCGGAATGCTCGCCGGGCTCCTGACCGCAGCCGTGGCCGGGCTCCTGGTTCAACAATAATTGCTGCGGACAATTCTTTTATGAATATGACAACAAGCAAGACAACCCGCACACAAGGCCTCAAGCCCGGGGCGCGCGCGGCCACGGCCGCGATGCTTTGCCTGTGTCTGCTTTTCGCAACCTCCTGTTTCAAGAAAAAACAAGGCCCCGGGACTGTGCATGCTCCCGTGCTCGCAACAGGCGCCCCCACCCTGGAATTTGTGCGCGCGTGGGGCACGGACGTTACCGGGGGTGCGAACCTGTCCGGACCCGCGGCCCTGGTGCGCCTGGACGACGGCGGCCTGCTCGTGTTGGACCGGTTCAACCGCCGCATCCAGCATTATGGGCCCGCCGGGCGCTACATCGGAACCTGGGGCCAGGCCCCGGGCGGCGGCCCCTTTCCGTTCACAGTTCTCGTGGACATGGTGCGCGATCCCGCCACGGGCAATATCATCGTGGCCGTAAACCACCGCCTCACAAAGGAATCCCTGGACCGCTCATGCGGCGGCGTATTTTACGCGGACACACTGCTTGCCTTTTCTCAGGACGGCCTTTTTACCGGGGATCCCAAGCTGGTCAAACAGCTTGAGGAAAGCACCGCGGCCCTGCCCGCGTACCAGCGCCGTCTCAACGACGATTTCTGGAAACGCAATGAGGAAATGTTCTGCCTCAGCACGTTCGGGCGCATCGCCGTGAACACAGACGCACTGCCGCAAGGCGCCGTGGAAGTCATTGACGGGCCAATCCGCATCGTGCGCCCCGGCAAACAGGCCCAGGCCGTGGAGTTCCCAAGCAGGCCGGACACCTCGGCCACGTTCTGCGAAGCCCAGGCCTCGGAAGACGGATGGCTCTATCTCGTGGGCTGCCTGCTGCGCCGCGAGGTATACCGCACGCGCCTGGACGACCTGCGCGCCGGGCGGCTTTACCTGGATGTTTACCTGCAACCGCCGGACAAGCGCACCGTATCCGCCACAACCGACACACGGCACAACCTGTTCACATTCCTGCCCCAGGGCGGATTCGCGGTTTACGATGTGCGCGCCAACCACATCCTGCGCTACGACAATCGCGGCAATCCCACGGAACCCGTAAAAATCGCCCCGCGCATCTATTTCGCCCAGGACTTGCTGCCCGAGCCTGACGGCGGATTCCTTATCGCGGATTATGTGGCGGACAGTGTGGTGCGCGTAGGGCCGGACGGCAAATTCGGCGGGCGCATTGGAACCAACCGCTCCGCGCCGGGCCAGTTCGCAGGCCATTCGTTCGCGATTTTCCGCGGCGGCGCGCAACAGGGCAACGCAGTGCGCCCGGCCGGCATCGTGGGTGTGGCCGCAGACACCGGCGGCAATGTGTTCGCTTCAGACGCACACAACCGCCGCGTACAAATGTTCGATCCCAAAGGCCGCTTCCTCGACGCCATCTATCTGTGCGGCAACACCACGGACTGTTTCCCCGCAGACGTGATCGCCGCCAACGGCGCGATCTACGTGACCCTGTTCGGGCAGCACACCATTATCAAGCTAAACCCCGGCACCGGCCAGGAACTGGCCCGCTGGCGTGTTCCCAAACCCGACGCCCTGGCGGAATGCAGCCTCTGCGGCGCGGGCGTTGACCCCGCGGGCAATATCTTCGTGTCCGACGGCCTGCATGTTTACAAACTCGACGCGGACCTGCGCCCGGACCCGGACTGGAACCGCGACACCCTGTCCGTGCCCCCGCTGCAATACCCCCTGGACATAACATTCGACGCCCGGGGGCGGCTGTTCCTCACAGGCACAAACGTGCCCCCGCTCATGGCTGTAACCGACAGCACATCCGCGGTGTGCCGTTTCACATCAGGCTTTGAATTCGAAACGTGCTTTAACTGGCAAGACCTGCTTTTCCACCCGCGCGGCGCAGCCATTGTCGGCAACACGCTCCTGGTGGCGAGCAGCGCCAGGGACTCCATCATCCAGTCCGACCTCGACGGAACCGTAATCCAGGTCTGGGGCGGGCCGGGCCGCGAACCCGGCAAATTCCAGAATCCGCTCGGTATCACGGCCGACCCGGACGGCAATGTTTTCATCGCGGATAACGGTAACGAGCGCGTGCAGCAGTTCAAGCTGGCCGCGCCGCAGTAACACCGTGCTTCCCGGCAATTTCAAACAAGGCTGCGCTTTCCCGTGAATTCACATATCAATCAACGCATCTATACAGAGGCCTCCCAATGAACCAGGAATCATTAACCACAAACCATATTTGCCACCTCGGTGACTCCCGGAATATGCTGGAATTGTCTTCCGATAGCGTGGACCTCATTGTCACCTCACCGCCTTATCCCATGATCGCGATGTGGGATGACACCTTCGCGACACTCGCCCCGCAATCCGCAGCCGCCCTGGCCGCGGAACGCGGCCCCGCGGCATTCGAAGCCATGCACGCCGCCCTGGACACGGTATGGGCCGAATGCGCGCGCGTATTGTGCCCGGGCGGCATCGCATGCATCAATATCGGAGACGCCGTGCGCACCCTGGGCGGCCTGTTCCAGCTCTACAGCAACCACGCGCGCATTATCCGCGCGTTTGTGGATCTCGGCCTGCACGCCCTGCCCGCCGTCATCTGGCGCAAACAGACCAATGCGCCCAACAAATTCATGGGCTCGGGCATGCTGCCGCCCGGAGCATACGTGACATTGGAGCATGAATTTGTGCTGGTTTTCCGCAAGGGGAACAAACGCGAATTCAAAGGAGAGGACCTTGCGCGCCGCAGGGCGTCCGCATTCTTCTGGGAGGAGCGCAACGCGTGGTTCAGCGATGTGTGGTTCGACATCAAAGGCGCTTCCCAGCAACTCGCGGACAAGGCCGCGCGCACGCGCAGCGGGGCGTTTCCGTTTGAGCTGGCGTGGCGGCTCATCCACATGTTCTCCATCCAGGGCGACACCGTGCTGGACCCGTTCCTGGGCACCGGCACCACCCTGGCCGCCGCAGCCGCGGCCGGGCGCAACAGCGCGGGATACGAAGTGGATCCAAGCCTGGCTACGGCCGTCCAGGCATCAGCCCTGTCCGTGATGCGCATCGGCAACGAAACAATCCGCGCGCGCGTGCAGGCCCACGCCGCATTCGCAGAGCAGAGAACAGCGCAGGGCAAGGAAATGAAACACGTTGTCGCGGCATACGGCCTGCCCTGTGTAAGCCGCCAGGAATCCGGCATCGCGCTGCATCTGGTGGAATCCATCACCTGCACAGGGCCATGTGCGTATACGGTGGAATACAACCCCGACCCTGCGCAGGCTTTGCAAATCCCACAATCTCAAATTGAATTGTTCTGAATTCAGGCAACCGTTTATAAAGAAATCACGGGGCTATACCGCCACAGTTTCGCGCCTTTTTAAATTCGCGAAATTCAGGTGTTTATTCTTTATCCGTTTCGTCGGGCTGCTCGGTCGCCATGCGGTTGAATATGCTCGTGAATTTTTCGGAGATGCGCTTTTCAAAGAGCACGCAGAAGCCCTGCACAGTTTCGCCCTCAAGCTCGGGGATGCCCGCGGCCACGGGATCCACGGGATAGTGCATAAAGCGCTTTGCATCGCGCAGGTCCTTGAAGGGGTGGAATTTGTCCAGGGCGGCGAGCAGGGCGATCATGTCCTTGTTGCCGAATAGGGTGACTTTCTGTTCGTGGCCGTCGATGGAGTGTGTTGTGACCAGGCCGTGGTCGCGGTCCGGCAGGAACACGATGTCGGCCAGGAGCATGCGCGAGGCCGCGCGGTACAGGTGGTAGATGGCGGTGGGCACGTCGGCGCAATACCACAGGGTGCCGGCGCAGACCACAATTTGCGGGCCGTTCTCCTTGATGGGCAGGTGCTCTATGCCGCCCTGCACCAGGCGCAGGCCCGGGCCGAACTGTGCGCGGCCCGCGTCAAGCATGGCCGGGCTGGAGTCCACGCCCGTATAGTGCAGGTCGGCGCGGTTCTCGCGCAGGATGGCGCCGAGCACACCCGTGGCGCACCCCACGTCCAGGATGCTGCGGAACCGGGGCAGGCGCAGGATCAGGTAGTCGCCGAAGAATTTGAACCGGTCGCTGTAGGGCTGGCCCGGCTGAACCTGGAGGTCGATGTCCGGGAAGCGGCCCTGCTGATAGCGCGCCACGAGTTCGGGCGCTTCGTAGATGTTTTCCATAGTGTGCGGGTCTCAGAACTGGGGCTTGCCCATGGTGTAGAAGTCGATATCGAATTTGTCCTGGAAGGTCCGGGCCGCATTTTGCATGGACCGGAACGTGGCCTCGAACTCGTTGGGGTCCATGTTGGCCAGTTCCAGGGTGTCGATATAGCACATCTCGGATTTGGACTCCAGGGCGAAGGTGCCGTGGTCCACGCGGAAATTGAGGCGCAGGAATTCCATGAAAAATTCGGGGCCGGCGTCGTGGGGCACGTCGCAGATGAAGGTGACGAATTTCACGAGTTCCCGGCCGGGTTTGCGGCGGGGTTCGATGCTCACACTCACGCCGGGCAGGTTGTCGTCCGGGTCGTCGATGTTCCACATATTTTTGACAACCTGCTTCCATGGCAGGTTCATGCGGGTCATGAGTTGTTCAATGTGTTCTGCGGTCATGGGCGCCCCTTAATAAGGATCCAGATACGGCAGTTTGGAGTAGTCGAGTTTTTCCTTGAAAATATCCACGGATTCCACGAGCCAGGCCAGGGTGGCGTCCACTTCGTTGTGATCACAATGGGCGAGTTGCAGGGTGTCCACAAAGGCCACCACATCTTTGCCCACGATGGCGAAGCCGCCGTGTCCCAGATCGCGGTTCTTGCGCAGCAGGTCTTTGAGAAAATCCGCGCCTGCGTTCCCGGGCAGTTTACCCACGGGCATATAAACTTTCAGCAACTCGGATTTGTTGTCGAACCGCGCGGGCAGACACACCAGGCTGGCTTTCAGATTTTTGTCCGGACCAAGACGCAGGGTCCACGCCAGTTCGCCCGCGCGTTCAAAATCCACGCCCGCATCCGTGAGCAGGGTTTCAATATGTTGTGCTTTGTCGGGTGACATGGACGGCTCCATCCCTGGTGAATGTGTGTGCGGCATCGTTCCCGAAGAACGCTGATTATGGTATCACAAAAATGCCCGGATCGTCAATTCAAAGCCGAGTCCGCCCTTGGTTTCCAAGTCCTAATAATATAGAATCATACTAATGATGAGGAAAAAAAGAAGCCCCAACGGAGACGAATCAGGAACAATACGGTGAAATCAAATTTTCATAAACAGTTTTAGCGATAGTTTGCGTAAGGCAATTGCCCGACGCGATTTTGTCGGGAAATTGCCCGCCAAAAAGTTTCGGAAAGATTCTTAAAAACCCGTTTTCAAAAGGGTTGCTTAAATCGTCGAAGACACAGATAAAGAGCCTTGACAGGGAGGGCACACACAGTGAGCCAGGAACAGGAACGCGAACAGCAAATGGCGGAGGCCGTGCGTACGCTGCTTGACGAGCGCAGGGCGCGGGGCGCCCACGCGCCCGCGGCCGTGGTGGGGCTCGACGGGTTTGTCGACGAAATTCTGCACGTGGTGGACAAGCGCACGGGCGTGGACGACTACGAGCGCATTCCAACAATTGCGGACCTGGCCGAGCGCATCAGCAGCGCCGCGGAGCGCAGCGCCAACATCGAACTGGTGAGCCGGCGCACCAAGATCGGCGGCAACGGTCCCATCCTGGCCGGGGCTCTGGGCGCGCTCGGCGCGTCTGTCACATACATGGGCGCCGTGGGTTATCCCGGCATACACGGCGTGTTCCAGCCCCTGGCCCAGCGCGGCCGCGTCTACTCCCTGGCCGAGCCCGCGCACACCGACGCCCTGGAATTCCGCGACGGCAAAATCATGTTCGGCAAAATGGAAACTTTGGCGAAAGTCACCTGGGACCGCCTGATATCCGTGGTGGGGCTTGAAAACCTCACCGGCCTGCTCGAATCGTGCGATGTATTCTCGCTCGTGAACTGGACCATGGTGCCGTATATGACCGACATCCAGGAAAAGCTGGTCAAAGAAGTGTGTCCCCGATTGTCAAAAGATCGCGTGCGCTATGCATTTTTCGATCTCGCGGATCCCGAAAAACGCACGGCCGCCGATATCCGCCGCATGCTGGATCTGCTCCCGCGGTTCCAGGGCCCGTTCCGCGTGATACTGGGCCTGAACGAGCGCGAGGCGCGCGAAATTTCCGGGGTGCTGGGCCTGCCCACGAGCGCGCTCAATGCCAAGTTTGTGAATGAGCTGTGCCGCTACATCGCCAATGAAATGGGCATCTGGGGCGTGGTGGTTCATCCCATGAAATACGCCGTGGCCACGGTGGACGGCAGGGACTTTTACCAGGACGGGCCAACCACGACGAGCCCGGTGATCACCACCGGGGGCGGCGACCACCTCAATGCGGGCCTGTGCCTGGGACTGGCCCTGGGCGCGGACTTGCCCGCGTGCCTGCTCATGGGTGTGTGCTGCTCAGGCTTCTATGTAATCAACGGCCGCACACCGGATATGGATGAACTCCTGGATTTCATGCAAACGTGGCGGCTCGGGCAGGAACAACGCAACAGCACGGAACAAGCCGCGCCGCAATAATGCGTGTTCGCGCCGGGACGCAATATTTTTAAATATGATTTATAGTAATATATTGGGTGCGTGGTGCGGAAAGAACTTGTTCTTTTGCACACGGCGCAATATATATAACATCAGGCACTTAGCAGCCGGCCCGCGCAGCGGGCCCTTCGGAGGACCTCATGGCCACACAAAAAAAGAAAACACCAGACACGGACTTTGCCTCGCGCATGAAACGGCTGCGCAAAAAATCCGGGTTCAGCTTCGCGCAATTGTCCAATGATACCGGGCTCACCGAGGAATACCTGGAACAGGTGGAAAACGGCGACCTCATGCCCACGGTCTCGTCCATCATCCAGATATCCAAGGCCCTCACCGTGGACGCGGGCACGTTTCTGGACAGCGACGACCCGGCCGCGGCGCGCAAACGCAAGGCCGAAGGCCTGCAGAAGCGCCAGAAAGCTTACTCGTACAAAACACTCACCCCGGACGCCGCGCACAAGCACATGAAAGCGTTCCTGGTCACCATCGACCCCAAGAGCGACCTCGAAGGCGCTCAGTACCAGCACGAAGGCGAAGAATTCATTTACGTGCTCGAAGGACGCCTCAATATCGAAGTGGGCCAGAAAATCAGCGACCTGCGCAAAGGCCAGACCCTGCACTTTAATTCCAACATCGTGCACAAGCTCAGCAACCCCGGCACAAAGAAAACCGAACTGCTCGTGGTGGTCTACACGCCGTAACCATTGAATAGGGGATTCCCATGTTTGAACTGACTGATGAACAGCGCATGATCCAGCTCATGGTGCGTGAATTCGCGCGCGAAAAAATTGCACCCGTGGCCGCGGAAAACGACCGCACCGGCACATTCCCCCAGGACATCATCAAACAGATGGGCCAGCTCGGGCTCATGGGCATGATGATTGATGAGCGCTGGGGCGGATGCGGGGCCGGGGCCGTCAGCTATGTGCTGGCCCTGCAGGAAATCGCCTGGGCGTGCGCGTCCACTGCCGTAACCATGTCCGTGAACAACCTCACATGCGAACCCATCTACCGCAACGGCACAGACGAACAGAAAAAGCTGTACCTCGAACCCATTGCCTCGGGCAGCGGCCTGGGCGCGTTCGCCATCACCGAGCCCGACGCGGGCACGGACGCAGGCAGCGCGCGTCTCAAAGCAGATCTTAAGAAAGATAAATATATCCTCAACGGCGCCAAGGCCTTTATCACCAACGGCAGCCACGCCACCGTGTTCCTGGTCATCGCCCGCACCGGCGGCCAGCCCGGCAGCCGCGGCTTGAGCGCGTTCATCGTGGAGCGCGACACGCCGGGCCTCATCATCGGCGCGCCCGAAAAGAAAATGGGCCTGCGCGCGTCCAGCACCGTGCCGCTCACGTTCGAGGACTGCGCCGTGCCCGCGGCCAACCTGCTCGGCCGCGAAGGCGAAGGCTTCCGCATCGCCATGGAGGCCCTGGACAGCGGCCGCATCGGCATCTCCTCCCAGGCCATCGGCATCGCCCGCGCCGCCCTTGACGAAGCCATTGACTACGCCAAAGAGCGCAAACAGTTCAACCGCCCCATCGCCCGCTTCCAGGCCATCCAGTGGATGATCGCCGACGCGGCCCGCGACATCGAAGCCGCCCAGTGGCTGTCCCTGCACGCGGCCGCGCTCAAGGAACAGGGCAAACCCCTCACCCGCGAAGCCAGCATCGCCAAGCTTTTCGCCACCGAAGCCGCCAACCGCATCTGCTACGACTCCCTGCAGATTCACGGCGGCTACGGCTATATCCAGGACTACAAAATCGAGCGCCTGTACCGCGACGCACGCGTCACCACCATCTACGAAGGCACATCCGAGGTGCAGCGCATCGTTATCGCCAACAGCATGCTGAAATAAAGAGCCACGCGCGGTCTGCTTTGTTACTCAAACTTGGCGGGTTCGCCTGATTAATCCATAAAAATTCACAGCTTAAATATTTCCCCTTTGGAGTGCGATATTTTAATGTCGCTTTTTAATGCCGGGAATTAATTCCCGGCATGCGGCGGCGTATCACGCAAGATCTCGCCCCGCGAAAGCGGCGATAAATCGCCGCACTCCAAAATCAAATCCCTTTTATGCATATTTTCATTTATTGTTCGGTGTCCGCGCTTTGCCGCGTGATCCATTCTTCATTGAATACCACATGCTTGATATGGGTGCGTTTGTATGTGTACGAAACATGAATCAGGCCGTCGCCTGACTGGATTACGCAGGGATAGGAAAACTCAAAAGGATCGGTTTCGATGTTGCGTTTCCACGGCCAGGTTTTTCCATCGTCCGCGGACATGGCCACGGTAAGCGGGGACCGGGTTCGCGGGGAATCATTGTACACAAGCACGAGCCGCCCGTTGCTGAGCCGCGCCATGGCTATGCCCGCCTCGGGGTTGGGAAACTCCGTGGGTTCGGGCGCGCTCCAGGTCAGCCCGCGGTCCGTGGACACGGATTTCATGATCATGGCTTTGGCCTGTGTGGACCGGAACAGGGCCAGAACCGAGCCATCGGACAACTGCACCACTGTGGGCTGGTCCAGGCCGCCCTCATCCCTGAGGTTTGTGCCTGTCTTTTTAATGGATTTGAAATCATTTTTTGTGAGAATGAACAGGGGCGTGTAGAGCATCTCATTGGCCGCGGGCACAAGAAAGGTCCCGTTGTCCAGAATGATGGGCCGGTTGCGGAGGGCGAACCCTTTTGTGCTGATGAGCGTGTTCTCAGGACCCCAGGCCCTGCCCCCGTCTTCGGATATGCGGTAATGGATCTTACAGTCGTTCCAGGTGTCGCCGTACATGACCAGGTAAAAAAACCAGACTCTGCCGCCGGGTCCGGTGAACAGCACCGGGTTGCCCTCGGACAGCCCGGGCGCATCGTTCAATATTTCGGGCACGGCCCAGGTGTTTGTTTGCAATGAAAACCGGGATGAGAGGATGGCCACGTCCGTGGCTTTTTCATAGGACCCGGCAAACCAGGAAGCAAGGATATCGCCGTCCGGCAACTCGGTCATGGTCGACGCATGGCACTGGGGCCGGCCCCGTGTCTGGTCGAATATCAACTGCTCCTCATAAAACGGCGCCCCTTCAGGAATGCCGCTGCCCGCGGCCGCAACTGACAGGTTCAAAACCGTGAGCGCGATGAACAACCATGTTGTTTTGTAATTGTGTTTCAAGATTATTTTGGTCCAAAACAGGAGCTTCATTGCGCACGGAACCATGCGCCGCTGTATTAAATAATCAGCGGGAGAATTTACCCAATCCCGCATACTGGCCATTGGGTGTAACCGTAAGCGTAATGACATTGCTGCCGTCCGGATTCATTACAAACAGGTTGCTATTCTCGCCCTCCAGCAGACTTTTCATTCCCAGGAGCAGGGTGCCGTCCGATGACCAGTCCGTGATGATATAGGATTCATGGGCCTTCGCCATTATGCGTGTTTTGCCTCCGGACGGCATGGCATAAATATTCAAGGCCACAACCGCGTCCGATCCGTCCAATTCGACTTGCGTAACCACGAAACGCGTGCTGTCCGGCGCCCAGACACCATTCATGGCAAACGCGTTGATTTGCTCAAAAACCACGTTCCCCTCTGTATCGATAACGTGCATGTCCCGGCACGACATACTTAAAGTGCTGGAGCAGTTGGAAAAATACAGGATATAGTTGCCATCCGAAGAAATGGCAATGTCGTGGTATATGTCTGTGGCTTGTGATGCAAGAAGAGTTTCGGTGGCCTGGGCCACGTTGTAATAATATATGTTTTTGGCTGATGAAACACTGTCCAGATAAACAATATAATCTTCATTCGGAGACACTTTGAACCAGACCCCGAATGTGCCGGTATTTGTGATTTGCGTGGCTCCTGAGCTTCCCAGCCGGTACACATCCCCCTGATAAACGCCCCCGCCAATATCCGCGTTCGAGGACGTGTATACAGTGCCGTTATCCATGCACTGGACCTGGTAATTTGCGAATTCATCATTTGTTTGATTTGCGGCTGCGCCTCCGCCGGTGTTTACGGAGTAGACTTCATACGCCATGATTGGCCACACATCATCCGCGCGAATGTAATAGGCCTGATTTGATTCATCGGTAATATCCATGCGGGACAGAATAGGAGCAGAATCCAGCAGCTTGTCATTTGTGCCGTCAATAAGCATGGACCGCAATTCATCATTCTTGCCGCTGTCACTGTCGTATTCAAATATATAAGTCACACGCTGTGTGGTCTCGGCTGTCTGATTCTGCTGCGCGGCATTGCCCGACGAGTTGACTGAGGTGGATATGGTTTTGCGAATTTCCCCGCCGCCGCCGCAACCGGAGCACAGCAGCGCAAATCCCAGAATCAAAATCCAGGGAACGAAATTTCGACAGGACACGGCCAAACGCATATTATTGCTATTCCTTGTATCAGTTTAAAAAAAATGCATCCGAAAGCCGGACATCCACATCCGGCATAATCGTAGTTTCCAGATAACTATTTTGAATTTTACTCCAAAGCCATGGAAATTTGAAGCTTAACAGGTGCAAAATATATCACTAAACAGCAAGGGCATGCCGCAGGGAAAATATGGATGCGTCCACCATGACCGAAGATCCCCTGACCATCAGCTACGAACTCAAGGAAAAGAGCGCGTAACCGCTTCGGAATTTTTCCGCATCAAGCCGCAGACCCGAACCGACTCCAATTGCAGTGCAGGCAATTCCTGTTTCCCCGCACCGGCAAATCGGTTATGCTATGGCATGGCCTTGGATTCACGGGCCGCATTCCTTGAAACAGGGGACGCCACGATATGGGCATGACCACCGAGACTCAGAATCAACCGGAAATTCTGCGTTGCGATAATGCAACCCTGGAGCGCCGCAAGGGCGTGTACCTGCTGCACCTCAAGGGTTCTTACGAGGAAATGGGCTATCAGCACGGGGCCCTGGCCCTGCGCACCACGGGCAATGCGGCGCTGAATTATTTCGACACCATGATCGAGTCCGTGATCGCGCACGCTGTGCCGCCCCTGGCGGGTTTTATTGGCGCCCTGCTTAAAAACGTGTTCCATACGCTGAACAAAAGCCGCATGGGCGCGGAACTGGGCGATCACATTCGCGGGTATGCGTCGGCCATCGGCAGGCCTCCCTCGGACCTTGAGAAAATCGCCATGGTGCCCGATATCCTGCACTATCTGATCGGTGTTGCGTTTCCGCCCCTGGCCATGGGCCCGTCGTGCTCGGGGTTCATGGCGCGCGCCAGCGCCACGCAGGACGGCAAGCTGCTCATTGGCCGCAATTTCGATTTCTTTGGCCAGGGCGTGTGGGACGCGGCCAATGCGCTCATTGTCATGGAACCGGACCAGGGCCAGAAACTGTGCTGGGTGGGCGCCCTGGGCGTGCCCGCGGGCCCGCAGGGCATCAACGAGGCCGGCATTGTCATTTCCCTGCACACCAAGTTCAACCGCGACGTGCGCTTGACCGGCATTCCCCTGTTTTCCCTGTGCGCGCGCATCATGCAGCACGCCGAAACCCTGGACGACGCCCTGGCGATTATCGCCGAGCAGCCCCGCATGTGCGGCCTGTCCCTGTTCATCACCGACACCAAAGCGCATGACGCGGCCGTGTGCGGGTTCTCGGCCAATGACATGGAAATCATCCGCCCCGAAAACGATATCCTGGTGCGCGCCAACCACTACATAACCGACGCCATGAAAAAGTACGAAGTTGCACCCCACCCGTGGGTCCTGCACAGCACGGCCCGCTACAAACGCATCAACCACCTTCTCAATGAAAAGCACGGGGCTCTTGCGCCCGAGGACATCCCGCGCATCCTGTCCGACCGCGTGGACCCCTGGGAAGGCGGGCCCGAGCGCGTGGCCGGCAACATCGTGAGCGCCACTAATAACGCGCAGTCCGTGGCCTATTCCCCGGACGACGACGCCCTGTGGCTGGCCAACGGCACATTCCCGGTGTGCCGCAGTGAAAAATTCGAGGGTTTCCGCATCTCGGCCCTGTTCGCGCGGGATCGCGCCAATTACGATATCCCCGACCTGCCCGGAGCGCCCGCCCTGGGCGCGGATGAAAAAATCGCGGAATACAACTATCAGCAGGCGTGGCAGGCGCACCAGGACAACCACGACGATGACCGCGCCCTGTTCCACCTGCTCCAGGCCGCCGAGGCCCTGCCCCAGGAGCCCGTGTTCCCGCGCCTGGCCGGCATCACGCACATGAAGCACAAGCGTTTCGCCCAGGCCATTCCCCTGCTTGAGCGCAATGTGGAACTGACCCGCGGCACGCCGCTCATGCGCGCCGAAGCCCATGTGTGGCTGGCGCGCTGCCTGGACCTGGCCGGGGACCACGCCGCGGCCGTGCCGCATTACCGCGCGGCCGTGGAACTGGACGCCCCGCCCGTGTCCGCCGCGGCCCGCCGCCACATCGATTATCCCTGCACCACAAAAGTTCTGGCCGACGTGAGCCCCGAATACACCGTGGGCACGGCAGTCGTTAAATACTGACGCCCGCAGTTCCCGGCACTCAGCCATGCTCAATCATAGCCCCGAGCAGGCAACTATAGTTGCCTGTATGTGTGCGAACCCCCTGCCTTCTAGTTTTGCTTCAGCCAATCTGTGGTGGTTGATGCGCCTTGCCATGCTTTGGAATTCTGCGTGGATTACAACCTGCGCTGGACGGTCTTCGGGACTCGGCAAATGATGAGAATAAGATATTAACCGACAGCGTTTGAAATGCCGATTAGCAAATTCGCGGCTCGTATTATTCGCAGAATTATATGTCGCTGTTGAAACTGTCAACCCCCGGATTCCGTCACCCCAGCGAAGGCTGGGGTCCACGATATGCTTGAAGTCCCTATAAAAGCGAAAAACCCCGATATTGCTTTCGAGCATCTTAGTGAGAATTGTAAAGCTTCATTATGCGTGCAATTCCCCCGGTCCGCAAAATGTTTTTGATATCGTCGAAAGATCACACATTTTTTTGCCCCCATTGAAAAAAGCCCATGCTTTGTGGTACATTTTGTCTTGGAATTCGACTAACAAAAATTTAGTAAAAAGGAGACTGCCTTGCTGGAAAAAGTAGATCTCAAAGCCGAACTCGGCAAGAAGGAATACAACGAGAAGATGAATGTGCTGCGTCCGCACCTGTTCGAGCTGCAGCGTGTGGCGCGCAAAGCCGGCATCCCCACCATGGTGGTGTTCGAGGGCTGGGATGCGGCGGGCAAGGGCACGTGCATCGGCAGCCTGCTTGAATGGCTGGACCCGCGCTGGTTCAAGGTGCAGGCCACGTATGCGCCCCTGCCCGATGAAATCATGCGGCCCTGGATGTGGCGCTTCTGGCTCAAGACCCCGAACCACGGGGAAATCGCCATCCTTGACCGCTCGTGGTACGGGCGCGTCATGGTCGAGTACATTGATGAACTCATCGACAAACAGCAGTACGAGCGCGCATTCATTGAAATCCGCCAGTTCGAGGAACAACTGGCCAACGACGGGTACCTCATCACCAAGTTCTGGCTCCACATCAGCAAGAAAGAGCAGAAGAAACGGTTCCAGGCCATGGAAAAGGATCCGCATGAAAAGTGGAAGGTGGCCAAAGAGGACTGGAAGCACCACAAGCAGTATGACGTATACGAGGAAGCCGTGGAGCGCATGCTCGTGGAGACCAGCACGCACTATGCGCCGTGGGTCATTGTGGAGGCCACGTGCCTGCGCCACGCACGGGTCAAGATCGCCGAAACCCTGGCGCGCAACATTGAGCTGCGCCTCAACGACAAAGGCGAAAAATTCATGACCATGGACGAACGCGCGAAAATCCTCAATGAAAAGGCGGGTGCTGCCAAATGATTCTGGATAAAGTCGATACAACTCTGGCCATTACCGATAAACAGGAATACCGCGAGAAGCTCACCGCTTTGCAGGTGCGCATGCGCGAGCTTGAATTCGAGATCTTCAAGCATCGCCTGCCCGTGATTATTGTTTACGAAGGCTGGGATGCGGGCGGCAAGGGCGGCAACATCAAGCGTGTGGTGGAAAAACTCGATCCGCGCGGCTACTCGGTAATCCCCATCGCCGCGCCCCAGGGCGAGGAGCGCACGCACCAGTATCTGTGGCGCTTCTGGAAGCATATCCCCAAGGCCGGGCACATCGCCGTGTTTGACCGCTCCTGGTACGGCCGCGTCATGGTCGAGCGTGTGGAAGGGTTCTGCACGCCCGATGACTGGAAACGCGCTTTCCAGGAAATCAATGAATTCGAGAGCCAGCTCGTGTCTTTCGGCACCGTGCTTGTGAAGTTCTGGATCCATATCACCAAGGATGAACAGTTGCGCCGTTTTGAATACCGCAAGGGCAACCCGTTCAAAAACTACAAGCTCACAGAAGAAGACTGGCGCAACCGCGAGCAGTGGGATGTGTACCTGGAGGCCGTGGAGGAAATGCTGCTGCGCACCAGCACGCATTATGCGCCCTGGACCGTGATCGAGGGCAATGACAAGAATTTCGCGCGCATCAAAGCCCTCGAAACCATCACCAGCGCCATTGAGAAGGGCCTTAAAAACGGACAGGGAATCAACAACCACGGGAAAAAAGATAAAAAGAAAAAGTAGCGCTGGAAAATTCCAGGCT
>Ga0351973_1006_pt1 | contig 73181 bp, 56 predicted proteins | sample BONcelFGM3001E14_FD_206745 | JGI IMG/M metagenome (GOLD analysis project Ga0351973, IMG submission 206745) | Enriched cells from coal bed in the Powder River Basin, Montana, United States - BONCAT cells FGM rep3 HSBNCT.FGM.300.1.E14 ...
TTAATGAGGCGAGTATTGTGAATATCGCGCGGCATTTTACGGATGATCTGCCGCCGGTGAAGATGGTGCATGAGATGACGCCGGATGAGATGTTCAAGCTGGTGAATACGCTGATGATGGTGGTGGAGGAGCTTGATTTCGATGGCATGACCATGCCTGTGTTCACGGGCCGCGAGGTGATTGGCAAGGATCTGGTCAAGGACAAGCTGGGCATTATATCGCGCATGTCTCCGCACGGGGAGCCTGTGGTCATGGAGGGGCCGCTCAAGAGCCCGGGGGATTTGAAGAATTATAAGCTGCCTGTGCCGGATGCGTCGTGGTTTCTGGCGGTGCAGCTTGCCAAGGCGCGGCTCAAGGACAGCAAGGCGATTGTGTTCCAGCTTTCGGGCCCGTTCAAATTCAGTTGGGCGCTGCGCGGGGGCATGGCCACGCTGTTTATGGATTATTTCGATCACCCGGATTTTGCGCACGAGCTGGCGCAGATGATCACGGATTTCCTTATTCAGTTGTTCCTGGGCGCGGTGGATGCGGGCGCGGATGCGCTGATTCTGGACGGGGACCTGGCTATGAACAACACCACGCTCATGTCCCCGGCGCAGTACCGCGAGTTTATCAAGCCGTACCACAAGCAGATTGTGGATGCGGTGCATGCGCGCGGTGTGCTCATGGCCAAGCATTCGGACGGGAACCTGTGGCCGATTATGGAGGATCTCGTTGAGATCGGGCTTGACGGCATTCACCCGATTCAGCCGCAGAGCATGGACATTGGCGAGGTCAAGCGCAGGGTGGGGGACAAGGTGTGCCTGCTTGGCAACATCGACTGCCAGCGCCTGCTGTGCGAGGCAACGCCCGGGCAGGTGGAGCAGGTGGTGCGCGACACCATCAAGGCGGCTGCGCCGGGCGGCGGGTATATCCTGTCCAGCTCCAACACCATACACCCGGATGTGCTGCCGGAAAACGCCATCGCCATGTTCCGCGCCGCGCGGAAATACGGAAAATATCCCATAGACCTGTGAGGCGCGGGCGCGCGCGCGGTTTCTTGCCGAATGATTCATGATGCATGAGAAATTCGGGTATAATTACTGATTAAGAGACAAAGCGGGCCTGCTAAATTTGATGCTGGAGGCGCACAATGGCACAGAAAATCCAGATAATCATTGAAGACTACGATGCGGAAGAGAAAATCGTCGAAGGAAAGAAAGTTGATTTGGAGAACAAGGCCACGCGTTTCCGGGAAAAAGGAATAACCGTGGATGAATTCAAGAAGCTGATCCGCAAAAAATTCGGGGACAAAGTGGATATCGTCAACCGCGTGCAAAAGCACAGGGACGTGCTGTACGGGGAAAGAAACACGACCGGCCCCGACGACAGCAAGGGCAAGGCCGACGGAGTCAGCACCAGAGACATCATTGAGATAATGAAAAACAAATACAGCGATTGAGCCGGGACCACGCGCGCTGTACCGATAAATTCTGAAACATCATCCATAGATGCGCCATGCGGTGCTGAATAGAAACGTGCGGCGGCGCGGCGGCGGATCGCACCCCGCCGCAATGGCGGCTTGTTCAGCCCCTGGTTCCGCTCCACATTTCGTGGCGGTGGCGCCGGTTTTCGCCGGGTTTGTACAGGATGGCGTAGGCCATGATTTGCCAGGCCACGAACCGGCGGTCGTGGCTATGGGGCGAGTCGAGCAGGGTTTGGTTCACGGTTTTGCGCCAGGCGCCGGTGTTGAAATAAATCTGGGGCTGCGCATCGGATTCGTGCCCGTTGATGGCCAGTTGCGTGGCGGCGTGGGTGTGGCCGTAAATCACGTGGTCGGCCTGGCCGCTGCGGATTTTTTCCTCGTTGCCCGCGGCTTTTAAATACACATTGCCGATGCCCGCGCCAAGGCCCAGGCGGGTGATGAGTTTGCCGAGATCTTCGGTCATGCCCAGGGGCACTTTGAGCAAAAGCTTGAGCGCGTCCACGGGTTCAAACGGGTTCCAGGCATGGTCCAGGGATTTCACGTAGGGCTCGTCCAGGAATGCCGCAACCGCGTCGCCCCAGGCATTGTCCACGGCGCGGATAAGGTCGGGGCCCTGTTGGGGTTCGCGGCGGTGGATTTCATCGCGCAGGGCGTTTATCCATGCGGGGATGGCCTGCGCGGGCCGCAGGTGATCGAGTTCCGAGGCCGTCTCGATGATCCATTTGGGAATACGGCCGGAACCCTTGAGGTGATGTTCGAGCCGCACCGGGAATGTATTGATGAGTGTAACGACAACGGCGTCTCCGAGGCAGGACGCCTGGCCCGGCGCCACATTGTTTGTGACATCATAGATATCCCCGTGGCGCGCGATCACGCGGTACTCTTCGGAAAATAGTTCGGTGGGGAATTTTTCGGATGATTCAAGGCCCAGGGCGGCCGCGGCCATGGCGCGCGTTTCCGGGAACCAGTTCACATTTCTGTCGTGGTTGCCGGGGATGTAGGTGATGCGCACGTTTTGCACGGATTTGCCGGGCGCGGCCATTTCCATGAAATCCTGTTTGAGGCCGCGGAGCACGGCAAAGGCCTGGTCGTTGGCGTGGATAATGCCGCTTAGAATGTTGCTCACGCGCTCCTGCATGGCCTGGTCCCTGGGGTCCCAGGGCATGGGGCCGGGGCGGCGCCACGCGGCCGTGCGCAGGGTGTCGAACACGTCGCCAAGAAGCACAATCTCCACGTCGCGGATCCTGGTGTCCGCGTGATTGATGATGCTGAGCAAGTCATCGCGCAGGCATGTGAACGCCCGGCCGGGAATATTGGATTTGTCTCCGATTGAGGCATCGGAAAAATGGGTGTCGCTCAGAAATACCTGCATGGGCGCGCCCTCCCCTGATGTATGTGTTTTTGGTGGCTACGGTTTGATGGTACTTAATGCGGATTGCGTTGTCAATTGAAAATGGGTCGCGCGGCTCAGCCGGCGCCATAATTTTTGCCCACGCTTTTGAGGAATATGGCGTCGGGCAGGATTTTGCGCAGGAACAGGAACAGGCCGGCCATGTGCGCCACGGGGTGGCGCAGTTGCGTGGTGCCCGAGAGGATGATGTCGGCCATGCGGCGGGCCACATCCGGGGCGGGCGTGGCGCGGCCGCCGTCCATTTCTTTATCTTTGACGGCGTAGAATTTTTCGAGCAGGGAGCGGTAAGCGGATTGCGCGGCTGCGGGCTTGGGCGTGTCCTTCCAGATGCTGGTGCCGATGTCCCCGGGTTCGAACAGGAGCACGCGGATGCCGAAGCTTTTCACCTCGTGCCACAGGGCTTCGGACAGGGCTTCGAGCGCGTACTTGGACCCGCTGTAGTGTCCCTGGAAAGGGATGGTGATTTTGCCTGCGCCCGAGCCCACATTCACAATGGCGCCGCCGCCCCGGGCGCGCATGCCCGGCAGCACGGCCTGGGTAACCTTGAGCACGCCGAAGTAATTGGTCTCAAAAGCGCGCCGCGCATCGTCCATGGACACTTCTTCGAGGGGGCCGCACACGTTGATGCCGGCGTTGTTGATGAGGATGTGGATGGCGCCCTCTTGTTCCAGGATAGAGGCCACGGCGCGGTCCACGGATGCGTGGTCCGTGACATCCATGGCCACGGGCTCGAACCCGGGATGTTCGGCGGGCAGGGTGCGCGCAGCGCCGTAGACTTTGAAGTTGCGCGAAGCCATTTCCAGGGCCAGGGCGCGGCCCACGCCTCGGCTGGCCCCTGTGATGAATACCACTTGATCCGGCATGGCGAATGTCCCTTTCGTGCGGGGTTGTTAAAACAAAGATTTTAGAAACATCTTCGACGACTCACGGAACCTTTAAAAACAGTGCTCCGTAAGAATTTTTAAAACTTTTGCGGGCGATTGCGAATGGATTCCGCGCATCAGCGGAACTCTTCCACGTACATGACGCGCCCGTCGTAGCACATGAGCCCGAAGCCCACGCCCGTGTGCTGGGTGTTCAGCATGTTGTCGTGGTGCCCGCCGCCCGGGCCCTCGCCCATGAACATGTCCGAGGAATAGTGCATATACTCGAGCGCGGCGGGCGCGTCCATCTGGTCGCACGTGCCCACGCCCCCGGGCATGGCGATGTTCTCGGCCCAGATACCGATGCCGTAGCGCGCGGCGCGGTCCCAGGGTGTGGACCCATCCTGGCTGTTGTGGCCCATGTAATCGTTCAGCACCTGGTCGTAGGCGTGCAGGTTGCACAGCCGCGCCACAGCGATGTCGAACTCAATGGCGCCGCTTCCGTTGTCTTTGCGGTACTCATTGATGTACTCGAGTTGCTTGAGCTTGGCCGCGAGCATTTCGGGGCTGTCCTTGTACTCGGGCAGAACCGTGATGCGGCCATTCTCCTTAATGAGGGCCTGGAGCGCGGCCGCGCTAACCTCGTACTTTTTGGCCAGCGCCGCGGTGGACTCATCCGCGCCGGGTGCGGGCTTGCGGCCTCCATCGCCCGTGTGGGGCGCGGGCTTACGCCCGCCGTCGCCGGTTTGTTTGCCGCCGCCGCCGCGGCCCGTGTCCACACCTTTTTGCAGGGATTGCACAATGGATTTCTCGAATCCCGCGGGCATGTCGCCGCCCATGCGGCCCAGGGCATTGCCGGCGAACACATTCCTGGACGCCTGCACCTGCACGCGGGCCAGCTCCTGCGGGTCGGCGTACACTTCCATGCCGTAGCCCCCGTTGTCCGCGATGCGCACATTACTCAGCACGAGCTTGTCGAACGCCGCGCCCTGAATGATGAGGCCGGACTGCTGGTTGTCGTGGATCACGGTATCCGTGATGCTCAGTGTGCCCAGGGACCCGTTTTCCCCGAATGCGAAATACCAGATGCCCAGCAGGCCCGAGCCCACGAGTTCCGCATTGGCAACCGTGAGGTCCGACACATCCAGGGCCTGAATCACCCCGGCCGAGCAGGACGGCCCGTCATACGGAGGCACATCGTGCGAAAGGTATATGTCGCGAATTGTCAACTTGCTGGAATAGGACGCGGAAATCACGAGCGTGGTTGTGGACGTGACCAGCACGCGTGTCTTGTCCGGCCCGGCCCCTTGCAGGGTGAGTCCGGCCTTGTTCTCGATGAGAAGCTCTTTATCAATAAAGAAATCGCCAGCGCCCAGGAGAATCGTGTGCCCCGCGCCCGCGCCATCCACGGCCTGCTGGAGGTTCGAGTAACTGCGCCCCGTGTACGTATTGGTAATGGATCCCTGCGCGCCCGTCTGGACAGCATTCCCGCTTCCCGGGGAACCGTGCTGTCCGCCAATCCGGATCGCATGGGCGCTCACACCGGGCACAAGCATGAGCGCCAGGGCCAGCATCGCCGCATATAAAAACGCATTGCATGTTTTCATATATTTTTCTCCATAAAAAGAGGTGTCGTCCGCACTGACACGCCCTTCCCTGAAAGATTATACCCGCGCGCGCCCATCCATTACATGCGCGCCCGGGAAAACACTCTGTGCCGCCCTGTGCTCCTGTGACCTCAATCACAGGCCCGCGGCATTGATTGCATCATGTATATTTATTCAGATGGCAGGGCAATGATTTCAGCCCCCATTCCGGGGTTGCGCATCTGCATCAGATGGGCTCATTTTCAGGGACGGATTGGAAAAAAAACAGGAATGCCTTTCATTGCGTAAAATCAAAGCGGGCCTCCGGAATCCGTGGGCTCGCTTTATTTGTGTTGTGATTCGGGCGCAGCGTCCTGGCGCCCGCCGCGCGGGGCATGGCCGCAGGTCACTCCGGCGGCGGTTCGATGTGCTCTGACAGCAATTCCGCATACAATTTTTTCGTGCATTCCGGGCAGATGCTGTGCGTGAATGTGGCGTCGGAACGCTGGCTGATATACTGCTCAAGCTGGTTCCAGTACCCTTTATCGTCCCTGATTTTTTTTACAGGATGCGCAGATGGGCAGAAATCCGCCCTCAAATTTGCCCGCCATCACGCGGGTTTCAGAATGTTATTTATATAGGACGTGAGAATGAATTCCGTGAGGTCCACGGGCAGGGCCTCGAGGATGGTGTTCACCTCTTCGATGCGGTCCGGAACTGCGTCCGCGGTAACTCCCGCCATTTGCAGCAGCATGTCCACGGTTTGCTCGTCGGCTTTGAGTTCAATGTTCTTCATGGCCATGGCCAGGCCCGCGGCCTGCGAGGGCGTGTCCTTTTTCAGAAGGTCCCGCACCACATCCTGCAAATCCTTGAGCATGGCTGCGGCCAGGGGCGCGTTCATGCTGGTCATGCCTACCTGCAGGTTGGATGGAGAATTCCGGCGCGCGAATTGGGGCTGCACGTGCCAGCCGCCGCGGGCCTTGAGTTCATCCGCGATCTGATACGCGTTCAGCTTGTCCGTGGTGCACCGGAAAGCGAACAGGCACATGTCAGGGGACCCGAGCACTTCCAGCCCCTGCGTGCCATTAATGCCATCCACGAGCAGCCTGGTTGCGGCCATCACTTCCTCAACAATCTTCATGTACCCGGCGTCGCCGAAATAGTTCAGCGCGGCCCACGCCGCGGCCAGGGACCCGCAGGTTCGGCTGCTGCCCGCGGTCGGGTTCACAATCGTATACCCGGGCCAGCCCGAGCACGCGAAAATCTGGTGGCGCCGCAGGGCTTTGTTCTTGTATAAGATCACGGACGCGTTTTTGGCGGCATAGCCGTACTTGTGAATATCCACGGACATGGATGTAACCCCGGGAACCGAGAAATCGAATTCCGGCACAGCCATGCCCAGCTTGCGCATATACGGCAGGTGGATGCCCCCCACGCAAGCGTCCACATGGAAGAGCAGCTCCTTGTCCAAAGCAATTTGCCCGATTTCCCGGATGGGGTCCACAACCCCGTGCGCCCAGCCGGGCGCCGACCCCGCCACAAGAATGGTGTTGTCCGTTATTGCATCCCTCATGGCGTCCACATCCGCCCGGAATGACCCGTCCAGCACGGGAACCGTTACCACATTAACACCCAGGTAATGCGCGGCCTTGTGGAAACATGCGTGTGCGGTGAAAGGGATGACAATTTCCGGGGCAATGATTTCCGGGTGCAGGGCGCGCGCCCTGTTGCGTGCGGACAGCACCGCCATCATCACGCTTTCCGTGCCTCCGGACGTGAAGTTTCCCACGGTGTTTTCATCCCCGCCCACGAGGTTCGATATCATGCCGATGATCTCGTTCTCGATCCTCAGAATGCTGGGCGTGGATGTGGGGTCCAGAGCGCTCTCGGTCAGGTACATGGTATACGCTTTGCTGATCAGGTCCATGGCGCTTTGCCCGGGATAATAGACGTAACTCGTGATCTTCCCGGACTCCCAGTCCAGGTCATTTTGTTTATAGGATTTCAGGGTTTCAAGTATTTCCTGCCTGGATCTGCCTTGCGCGGGGATAAGCATAATGCGGCCTCCGGATTGGTGATGATTATGATGCTTCCGAACAGAGTTGGTTTGGAATTTTAACCTGCGCCCATGGAAATAAACAACCCCGGCGGGGACGCGCCGGGGTTTGGAAGAAAAGTGCGGAAACCCATTTGGTTAATCGGGTTTCCGCGCGTAATAATTCAACTTTTGAACAGGCTGTTTACAGGATTAATATTTCTTGGAAAAACTTTTGGATTTTTCCCTGCCGAATTTGCTGAACCCGGACACTCTGGAAATATTCATCTGCCGCTTGCCCACCCACACCTTTTTGAGGATCTGGAATATCTGGGGCGGCATGCCCGTGGGAAGCTCCACGATGGAGTAAAGATCAAACATTTTGAGGTTGTTGATATACTGGCCGTCGATGCCCGCTTCGTTGGCGATGGCGCCCACAATGTTGCCGGGCCGCGCGCCGTGGGCGTTGCCCACCTCGATGCGGAACGTCTCCATATTCACAACAGGCGCCATGGGCTGGTCGGAATGTCTGCGGCCCTGGGGAGGGCCGGGTTTCGCGAATCTGTTCGCAGGGCTTTCGGGCCTTGTGAATGTGGACTTGGGTTTCACCGGGTCCTTGAAAAGAAACGGCTTGTCGCCCTGCATATGCTCGGCCAGGGCCGCGGCCACTTGCAGGACCGGCACATCGTTCTCTTCCTGGTACTCAGTCAGCAACTGGCTGAAAAACGACAGGTCCTGTTTTTCAATAATGGCGGTCAAATCGTCCTTGAACCGGGCGATGCGTTTCTTGTTGATCACGTCCGCGGACGGCAGTTCCATGGGCGTGATTTTCTGCTGGGTCGCCCTCTCGATGGCGAACAGCATGCGCTTTTCCTTGTATGTGGCGAACAGAATGGCCTCGCCGCTGCGGCCGGCCCTTCCGGTGCGGCCCACGCGGTGGATGTATGTTTCAATGTCGTGCGGGATATCGAAATTGATCACGTGGCTGATGCGGTCCACGTCCAGGCCGCGGGCCGCCACATCGGTTGCCACAAGGATATTCACCTTGCCGCTTTTGAAGCGCTCCACGGTGCGCTCGCGCTGGGACTGCTTGATGTCGCCGTTCAGAGCCTCGGCCGCGTAACCGCGGGACTCCAGGCTTTCCACAACATCCATGGTCGCGGCCTTGGTGCGCACGAACACCAGCATGCCGTCATAGGTTTCCGCCTCAATGATGCGGGCCAGCGCGTCGACCTTGCCGCCCTGGTTCATGAGAATGTGCCGCTGGTTGATGGTCATGGGCGCGGCCGTGCGCAGTTTGACGATAATCTCTTCCGGGTCCTTCATGTGCTTCTGGGCGATTTTGCGGATTGGCATGGGAAGCGTGGCCGAGAACAGGGCTGTCTGCCGCTCGCTGGGCGTCTGTTCCAGAATCCACGTGATATCGTCGATGAAACCCATCTGCAGCATTTCATCGGCCTCGTCCAGAACCAGGCAGAAAAGATTTTCCAGGTTCAGGGACCCGCGCCGCATGTGGTCCATGACGCGGCCCGGGGTGCCAACCACCACGTGCGCGCCGCTGCGCAGGCGCCGGAATTGCTCGCGGTAATCCTGGCCCCCGTACACGGGCAGAACCGACACGCGGGTCATGCGCGCGGAATACTGCTCAAAAGCTTCGGACAACTGGATGGCCAGCTCCCTTGTGGGAACCAGAACCAGGGCCTGGGTCTTGCGCAGCTCGGGGTCGATTTTGCAAAGAATCGGCATGGCGAACGCAGCCGTCTTGCCGGTCCCGGTCTGGGCCTGGCCCAGAATGTCCCGGCCGTTCAGCATGCTCGGCATGGCCATTGATTGAATCGGGGTCGGGGTTTCAAAACCCAGATCCTCAAGAACACCCGCCACGGACTCTATGAGCCCCATATCTTCAAAGCAGGTTTGTGCGGTTGAATCTAAAGACATAACGTACTCCATTTTGTTTCCGGGCGCAGCAACAGCCACGGCGATTTGAATATGGACAGGTTATTGAAGGCGTAATTTCTGAAAGAGGCTACCGAAAGGTTTCTCATCCAAAACAGAAGGCTGTCCTGTTATACAGCAACGACCGCCGCATCGGACGCGCATGCCCTTGTTCCGGCATGTTAGCGTGTAGACACAAATGTGACGCCTCTCAAAGACTAATGCCTGAAATCAAAAGTGTCAAATATAACAAGGATTTTTATTTTTTACCCCGGGCGCGCTTTTCTTTCCGCCAGTGAAATAATCTGGCCCGAACACGCGTTGTATGATTAATAATGTAAACAATGTTTCATTTTTTGGAATCCGTGGTATGATCCAATTGGTTGCATATCATCAACAAAACTGTATCAAGGGGCACAGCATGACAACCCGGAAGATCCGTTGGATGTGCGCAGTGAGCGCCGCATTTGTGCTGTTCGCTATGGCATTGATTATGCAGAGCTGCGGCGGGGGCGGCGGCGGCAGCGACTCCGCGGGCGGGGCAACGCTCGTGGCCGGAGACACGTCCGGGGCCGAAACATCCGGGGACATCGTGAAACTGGTGTCCGGCGACCCCGATGCGCCCGTGCTCCAGGACGGAGCGCCCATGACTTCCATGGCCGCGCCCCCGTGCCCTCCGCCCCAGGGCGCAAGCGCCAACAACACTATCAACGCCTATTACAAGCCCGCCAACGCTTTCGACGGCGACATGAACACCTGGTGGGTTGGCGCCGTGGGCGCGGGCTCGTGGGACCTCTATTACGGGTTCCCCAATGTGCGCGCCATGGATTCATTGAACGTCACATTCTACGGCGCAACCTATGTGCCCACCCAGGTTAAACTCAAAGTGAGCACGGACGGGTGCAACTGGACCGACCTCGGCGCCATGTCCGCAGGAGTCAAGCCATCCATTGCCGTGGGCCAGAGCGTGCGCTACCTGTGGGTGGAAATGACAGGAAATCCTGGAACCAATTACCCTCTGGTGCGGGACATCGACTGGGTTCAGCCCCAGGACAATTTGTATGCAAGCGGCGGCCCGGGCGCCAATGAAGCCTATTACTTCCCGTCCAAGGCATTCGACGGTGACCTCAACACCTGGTGGGCCGGGCAGGTGGGCGCGGGCGCATGGGATATCTATTACATGTTCGACACCCCGCGCATTGTTCAAATGGTCACAGCCGAGCTGTTCAACATCAATTACCACCCCACAAGCATGAAACTGCACATCAGCAACGACGGCCAGAACTGGACCAATCTCGGGGAAATGGAGCCCGGCGCATCGCCCCACCAGTTCGTGGGCCGGACCACGCAATATATCTGGATAGAAATGGACGGCAACCCGCCCAGCAACTTCCCGCTTATCAAGGATGTTTCATTTGATATCCCAACCGGCGCAAGCAGCGGCGATTCCATCAACACATTCTACAAACCCGCCAATGCGTTCGACGCCAACCCCAACACCTGGTGGACGGGTGCACAGGGACAAACGGAATGGGACTTGGTGTATCAGTACGCCAGCGCCACATTTATTACCTCAATTGATGTGTCCTATTACGCAGCCACGCACGCGCCCGCAAGCACGGTTCTTTACACCAGCACGGACGGCGACACCTGGATCAATCAGGGGACCCTGCCCGCGGGCGCCAGCCCCTCGATGAGCGTGGGCGCCAGCGCAAAATACATCCGCCTGCACCTGTCCGGCACACCGGCAATTGGATATCCGCTTATCAAAGACGTCACCCTCGCAACCGGCGCTGCAATCTGGTCCTGGCAGGAACTTGGCGGATCGGCAACTGGGTGCAACATGGCTAGCATCAACGACTGTTTGAACACATGGAACTTGCTGGTCGAAGCTCCCGAGGACATTACTGTAGACCCCAACGGATATCCCGTTATTGCAACAAAAGAATATTGTATGACTGGAGGCACTGATCGGTTTTACGTAACCTGGTGGACGGGCAACACCTGGGATCACGCCAGCTACATATCCTCCGTGACTTATACATCTGACATATCTGCACCCCTGCCGCAAATTGCCGTTGATGGGGCCGGGGATGTACTCGCTATATGGCATGAAAACGATGCTTCGGTTGCCGGACATGTGAATGCTTATGACATTTTCGCGAAAAAGCTGAGTGGGGGCGTATGGAGTGAAATCGGCGTCGGCTCATCCACCGGAAACGGCATTTCAGGTGTTGATGCGATTCCCTCTGAAAATCCTGTGATTCAAATCGATGGCGCGGGCAATCCCGTGGCCGCCTGGATTAACGACACGCATGTTTATGTGAAAAAATGGGATGGCGCTGCCTGGGTGGAGTGGAGTCCGGGATCCGCATCCGGCACAGGTGTTGCCAGCGCGGTCGCAATTCATGGCGGCGGCAATACCCTGGCCATGGAAATGGATTCGTCGGGTTATCCTGTATTGGCTTGGGTAGGAAAAGACAGCAGCGCCAAGTATCAGGTGTACACCAAGCGATGGGTTGGGAGTGCCTGGGTCGACATTGGCCTTAATTCCTCGCAAAACGGGGGTATAACAAATAACAGCACTAGCACAGGTATTCACACCATAGGTATGGGCATTGACAATCTGGACAGACCCATAATCGTGTGGCAAACATACCATTACCCCGATATGGTAGTTTATCTCAAGCGGTGGGACGGCGCCAATTGGGTTGAAGCGGGTGCGGGCTCAGCGTCCGGGGCCGGCCTCTGTGCACCTTTCAGCGCCTGCCTTTCACCTGATATTGCTGTGAATTCCATGGGACAGGCCCTGGTGGTGTGGAATGTAGAAGTGGCGCCAGGCAACACCGAGATTTATGGCAAATTATGGGACGGCGCAGCCTGGTCCGAGCTTGACGGCTCCACAACCGGCGGGGGAATCTCCAACATGGGCATATGCAAATACCCCAAGGTGGCAACAGTATTCAACAACAAGTTTTTCGTGGCGTGGACCCAATTGGATTCCGTCTCCTCACCATTGGTAAACGGAAAGGTGTACGGACGCCTCTGGACTGACTGATTGAGAATGTTGAATGCCTGCTATTCGATGCAACACCCATCAAATATACAAAAACCATGTGTAGGGAACGAGCATGGAAAAGAAGATGAAGTCGATCAGGTAATGGGCCGCGATCAGGGGCAGGGTGGAGCGGCACTTGAGATAAAACCCCATGAACATGGCCCCCACCAGGGACGTGACTATCACGGACTGCACCCCGTTGCTCCAGTGAATTAATCCAAAGCAAATCGACGAAACCAGCAGGATTTTGAATGTGCCGAAGTTTAGCCGGCGCAGCACGGTTTCCATGTATCCGCGGAAAATGGTTTCTTCGAGCAGGGCCACCAGGCCGATGTCCAGGGTCAGATCCACCCAGCGGAAAACGGGATCCGGCACAGCCGGATATCCACCCAAAGGTTTGAGGGCGATGATGCGGTTCAGAAACACCGTGCCGTTCATGAGCACAACCGTTCCGCCCAGGGTCATGAGCGCGGCCACCAGAATAAACGCAGCCGGCCTGATTCTGCTCAAGCCGAAGTCCCGGCCCCGCGCAAGGCCCCGGGCAAGCATCCAGATTATTAAACCAAGTTGAAACGGTTTCACCACGCCCAGGTCCACCACATACCACCAGACCCAGGAATCTTTTAGATAGATGTTGGCGAAGTCATTGAGATACAAAGGCAAACATAGCAGCGCCAGAAGAAAAACCTGTGCGCGCACAGTCGAAAGAAATCCGTTTGGCGTGGCTGCGTCCGCAGCGGAATTTTTTAGCGAATTCATAGTGCGATAACCAACAAGCAAATTCCAGAATGCCGGAGAATCCCGGCGCGCGCGCCGGGCTCCCGGGAGACTTCAATGCATGGTTTCAGTTCATGCCATCGATCAAGCCCTGAATCTGGGCGAGTACGTTGTCCGGAAGCCCGAGCCCGGTCAGGGTTTCGTAGTCCTGAATTGCGAGATCCCGGTTGCCCATGGCCGCGTGGGTCTGCACGCGCTCCACATAGGCATCCATATCCTCGGGCGCCAGCTCGATGGTTTTGTCTAGGTCGGCGCGCGCGTTTTCATAGTCGCCCGCTTCTCTGTTCAGCACGCCGCGGTTATAGTACGCGGGTTTATAGGCTGCGTCCGCGTAGTCGTCTTCACGAGCTTGCTGGTTCTGATTCTGCTCGCCGCACTTTCACAACAGTAAATTTTGAAGCTAAGCCAGCAGGCCGCCGGACAGGATGGCGTGCATGGTGTCCACGATCTGGGCGCGGTCCGTGGATGTGCGGTTGTTGAAGTGGAAACTGCACAGGCTGCCCATGAGCCCCACAACGCCTGCGGCGGCCATGCGGAAGTCCACGGGTTTGATGTACCCGTCGCGGCTGCCCTGTTCCAGAATTTGCGCGATGAAGGTGATGAACCGCTCGCGAACAGCCTGGATTTCCTTCATGGCCGCGGGGTCGATGCCGCTGCTCAGTTCGTTGATCAGGATCTTGGCCAGGTCGCCGTGTTTGAGATACAGGGTCACGCTCGTATCGATGAGCATGCGGAAGTGTTCGGGGAAGTGTACGTCTGAGTCCAGCTCGCGGCGCAGCGCGGCCATGATATGCTCAAGGCCCTCGCTCACAGCCGCGGCGAACAGCATGGCTTTGTTGGGAAAATGCAGATAAATCGTGCCCTTGCCCACACCCGCTTTTTTTGCGATTTCCTCGACCTGGGCCTGGTGAAAGCCCCGGCGCGAAAACACGGCCACTGCGGCCTTGAGTATTTTGTCCCGGCTGTTTTTCATAATGAAACCCTTAGCACTTAGTGCTTGGTGCAATGGATCTGTTACGGCTTGGTTCGTGAGACAGATTGAAAAGGATACCGCGGAGATGCGAAGGCGCGGAGTGAATTGCGCACGGAGAAAACATTCTTTTGGGCTGTTGCCAAAGGGCCTCTTTGTAATTTGCCTGCTGATATTTTCATTCGCGTGCTTAGTGAACCAATGATTTCCCTTTTGGAATTAGCGCGATTCGCGGTTAACTTTTTTTATTCATTTTCTTGCGCGGCATTCAGCGTTTTGAAGAATCTTTTATTCGCGCCATATAACTGCTTGAACACCGCGTATTGCTTGTCGTATACTGCGCGGTTGGCCGGGTCGGGCGCATAGGTTTTGTGCACGGGGATGAGCGCGCCTGCGCGCTCCAGGTCGGGGATAAGGCCCAGGCCCACGGCGGAGATGAGGGCTGCGCCCATGGCGCCTGCGTCCTGCGGGTTTTCCACGGCCTGGATGGTGCGGCCCGTGACATCGGCCATGATCTGGCGCCACACCTCGGATTTTGCTCCGCCGCCAACAAAGCGCAGGGTGTGCTGGCGCGGCACGCGCTTTTCTATGAATTCGAGAATCCAGCGCTTGTGATACGCAACGCCCTCGAGCACGGCGCGCACGAGCATGCGCTTGCCCGTGTTGAGGCCCACGTTGAAAAACATGGCGCGCGCATACGGGTCCTCGGCGGGCGCGCGGTTGCCGTGCAGCCACGGGGTGAAGATGACCCCGCCCGCGCCGGGCGGCGCCTGCGCCACGGTGCTGTTCAGCAACTCGTACAAATGCGCGGTATCCTCTTCGATGTCCCGGCTTCCATGCTCCTTTAAATACACGCCGATTTCATCGAGAGCCAGGTGGTCCTTGACCCATTGCAGGCACACGCCGGATGTGTCCTGCTCGCCCACGAAATTGTAGCGTCCGGGCATGGCGCCCAGGATGGACGCGATCATGTGCGCCACATCCACCATGCGCTTGTCCGTGTTGGTGAGGACCCACCCGGACGTGCCCACGTAGATATGGGTATCGTTCAGGCCGGTGCAGCCTGCGCCCAGGGTGATGCACGTGGTGTCCCCGCCCCCGCCGAACACAGGCGTGCCGGGCTGCAGGCCCAGTTGCGCGGCCGCATCATCTGTGAGCCCGCCCACGGGTTCCGCGGACTGCACGATGTCCGGCAGGTGCGCCATGGTCACGCCGAACGCGCGGCACAGGCTGCGGCTCCACTCCGTGCGCCCGGGCCGGGTGTCGTAAACGAACGTGATATTGGCCGAGTCCGGGGTCATGGTTGCGCGGCCCGTGCAGCGCATGTTGAGGTAGTCCTTGACGTCCAGCCATTTATATATGTTGCGGAAAAGTTCCGGCTCGTTGTCCTTCATCCAGTGGTATTTCCAGAGGGGATCCTTGGCCGTGGCCGCGCCCCCCCCGGTCACGCGCAGGAAGTGCAGGAGCTTGAACAGGTTCATGCCCTCGACCTTGAGCAGGCCGCGCTGCAGGTGGCGTCCGATCTGCGCGGTGGAGCGCCCATCCATGTAAATCATGGGATTGCGCAGGGCGCGGCCCTGTACGTCAACCGCGATAAAGCCCTGCATCTGGCAGCAGAAGGACATGCCGCGCACCGCGTGCGGGGACACGCCGGTTTTGTCGAGCACGCGGCGCGTGGTGCCGCACACTGCGTCCCACCAGTCGTCCCCGCGCTGCTCGGCCCCGCCCCCATCCATGAGCAGCAGCGGATACCCGGCCTGGGCCGCGCCCGCGTTTTCCAGCACGTCTCCAATGCGGTACAGCACGGTCTTGCACCCGGTGGTGCCGATATCGCAGGACAAAACGTAGTTGTCGGTGTGCGCCATAATCAATGGGTGGTGCAGAAAGGGCTAACCGCGAATCTTTGAAACTTTTGCTCTCAACCCGCAGCTTTGGCTTCCTCTATATTAGCAAAAACGCGGTCAAATGCGGCGAGCGCTTCATCAATAACTTCGCCGGTGTCGGCCATGCTTGTGTACAGGCGGCTGCCCGCGAGCGTGATCACGCCTTCGGCCAGGTAAGCCGCGCCCATCTCCTCCATCATGTGCTTGCGCGGCTTGATTTCCAGGAACGACTGCGGCTTGGTCATATCCAGCAGCATCACGCCCGAGGACTCCAGGTGCGTGATGGATCCGTGGTTGAACGCCACAAACGGCAGGCCGTGCTTTTCAATCAGTTTATTCAGGCCCGCGCACAGCGTGTCCCCGGCCTGTCCGGCTTTGATGTGCGCCTGCTGCTTTTCAATTTCCAAAATAGAATAGTACCCGGCCGCGCAGCTCAGCGGATTGGCGCTCAACGTGCCGCCGCAGTACGCGCGCGGCTTGCCGGATTCGAGCCCGGCGGCCAGGCACAGCATGATGTCTTTTTTACCGCCCAGGCCGCCTGCGGACGGGTAGCCGCCGGCCACGCACTTGCCGAAAATTGTGAGATCGGGCGTGACCCCGAAATAGCCCTGGGCCCCGCCCAGGCCCACGCGGAACCCGGTGACCACTTCGTCGAATATCAACAGCGCGCCGAACTCGTCGCACAGGGCGCGCACCTGCTTGTTGAAATCAAACGTAACCGGGCGCGTGGCGCTCTCGGGACCAAGGGGTTCAAGAATAACGGCCGCGGTGCCGCCCACGCCTTTTTCCGCGTTTTTTTCAAGCAGCTTGCGCAGGGCCGCCACATCGTTGGGGAAAAATTCCTGGGTGCTGTTGAGGCACGGCTGCGGAATGCCGTGCGCCTCGAAAGAGCCCGTGCCCGGAATGTGCAGGCCGTACACCATCTGGTCGCTCCACCCGTGGTACGCGCCGCCCACCTTGATGACCTTCTTCTTGCCCGTGAATGTGCGCGCGGCGCGAAGTCCGGCCATCACGCTCTCGGTGCCGCTGCCCAGCATGCGGAACATTTCCACGGCCGGCATGTGGCGGTTGATGAGCTTTGCCAGCTTCAATTCATATTCATGAAACAGGCCCGTGACCGGCCCGCAATTCCGGAGCAGTTCCACCACCTTGTCGCGCACGGGCGCGTAGTTGCTGCCCAGCAACGTGGGGCCGCCGGCCTGCAAAAAGTCCACGTACCGGTTGCCGTCCACGTCCCACAGGTGCGCGCCCTCGGCTTTGGCAATGGCCAGGGGGAACGGATAATTGAACGCCAGGTTGTGCTGCACGCCCCCGGGAATGTATTCCTTGGCTTCATCCGTGAGCCTGCGCGAGCCCGCGCACTTTGTCTCCAGCAGGTCCAGGTACTCCTGCATCTTGTCGCGTTTAACCGGGCGCATGGGCGCGCTGCACAGGGCGTCCAGTTTATCCATGATGGCCCCGGTGTCCGGCCACTGGGAGATTGCGTATTGTTGTTCACTCATGATTTTTGGCTCCTTGGTTGGCAGTGCCTGGTGCGGATATGTGTTTCAGATTGATGTGCGTTACAGATTGGAACAGAAACCGCGTGGGCGCGGGCAATGAATGCGAGCCATTCGAGTTCTTCGCGGTTAACTCTTTTGCTCTTTGTCTGCCTTTATCTTTTCTTTCCTTTTGATCTCGGCTTTCTGCTTGCCGTCCAGCAGGAACACGAGCACATCGGCCATTTGCTGGGGCAGGGGCGTGACCTCTTTGCCGGACGTGAGCGCCATGTAATAAACCTGGGCCACTTTTTCCAGGATCATGGCGTTGCGCGCGGCCTGGTCCAGGTCCACGGCAAGAGACAAAGCGCCGTGGTTCTGCAGCACGTAGGCGTTGCACTTGTTGGCCACAGCCGCGGTGATATTGTTCAAAAGATCGGAACTGCCGCTGAGCCCGTAGGGCACGAACGCCACTTCTTTGCCCAGGTTCACCACCTGCTCATCGAACAGGGCTGGAATGGGCGACTGGATGAGCGCGAACACACTGGCGTGCACCTGGTGCGTGTGGATCACGGCATTCACATCGGGCCGGGCCTTGTACACGGAAATATGCATGCCCGTTTCCACGGACGGCGCGAATTCGCCATCCACAATTTTGCGGTCGAAATCGCAGATGCAGATATCCTCGGCCGCCATCTCCGTATAATCCTTGCTGGACGGCGTAACCGCCACCAGGTCCGCGCCCTCGATGCGCACGGACACATTGCCGCCCGTGGCCGCCATAAGACCGCGCTCCACCAGCTTCAACGTGGTGTCCAGCACCTGTTTCCTGTACTCGCTGTAATCCGCCATGTTCATCCTCCGGAAATGCTGTTATGGACCGCCCGCCAGCCCGTGCGCCAATCCCTACGGTTCAGAACTGACCAGTCAGTCATAATGTGAATTATACGCGCACCCGGCGGCCCGCGCAACACCCCGCCCTGAAATATATTCATACCCCGCAAACACGCCTGGTTTTCGGAACCATATTTTGAAAATCCATTTTTAATCGAAAAGAATTCCCCCGATGCTTGCATCGTGGGTCAATCCTGTGTCACCGTGCAATACACAAGCCCCCTATGATTGTCATTCCGAGGAACGAAGCGACGTGGGAATCTCAGCGATGCGTAACACAGAGCTTATCAGTGACTGGCAAGCAAACCAGTGACAAACATCTGAGATTGCCATCCCTGCTAAAACCATGCAGGGACAGGCTTTCGGCCCTGCGGGCCTCCTCGACAGCTTGAGAGACGTCAAGATACCCCGTCCGCTTGCGGCGGGGCAGTTCATTGCGTATCATCCCCCTCCGGGAGCGCGGGCGTCCCGCCCGCATACGCACAGCGCAAGGATACCATGGAATTCCGAACGTTCGTCAAACTCCCACAAACGCGCCTGTCTCCGTTTTCTCACTCCATCGCCCTTTGGCAATCCCCGTGCCGATGCCAAACAACTGGCCCAGCCGCGCCAGCCATGTGCTTTATGGCAGCCAATATAAATTAGTGCGGCGTCGCGCCAATCTTGAGATGATTGCTTGATTTTGTACATGGCCCTGTATTTTTCAATGTTGCCCAAGGGGCGCGGCGAGGATTCGCTCTGAAAGGATTTGTCCGAAATTCTGCGGCTTCGCGAGTTCTTTTGTTTTTGGCCGGCGATTCTATTTCGTTTTACAGCCTGCGCCGGTGTTCCAATTTTTGTTTTGGATCAGATATAATACTGTGAAACAGGCAAACGATTGATTTTGCACAGGCTGCCGGTGTGCGCCGGATGAGATTTGCGCCGCTCGGGGGCCGGGGGGAGAATTCGCATGCTGTCACCGGAGCGGGAATTGCGGATTGTGCGCAGGCTGGATACGGTGCGGGACGCGGCGCGCAATGTGGCGGAGTTCGGGCGCCAGGCCGCGGCGTCGCTCGAGGCTCTGCTGCCCGTGGATTGCGTGGCGCTTTTCACGGTTGATGATAATGCTGAATTGTCTGGCGCTGCGCCTGTTTTTGCGGGCGCGGGCGCTACCCTTGGGCACAAGACTGTGTGCGCGCTTCGCACGCAGGCGCGCGGCGCGCTTGATGCAAATGAGTACCGCGAATGCGTGTTGCGCTCCGGCAATATCCGGCGCGCCGCGTTTCAGCCCATGGCTCTGAATGATGAGAAGCTGGGCGTGCTGGTTGCGGGCAACCGCGCGGCCGGTTGCCTGGATCCTGACACGGCGCCTGCCCTGCGCGCGGCCGCGGAGGTGGCGGATTCCGCGCTCCTGGGCCTGCGCCACCGCGAACGCATGGAGCGCGTCCTGCGCGAAACTTCGCTTTTGTACGATATCGACAGCCTGCGCGACATGCACCGGAATTCCGCGGCTTTTCTGGACGCGGCCCTGGCGCGTTTGAACCAGGATGCGCCCGCGCATTTTTCAGCCGTGGCGCTGCACAAACCCGACACCGGGCGGCACGAGATTGCGGGTGTACATGGCCGGCGCGGGCAGGGCATCTGCGATAACAGTGTCATGGCTTTGGCGGATTGCGCGGCCGCAGGCGCCGAGGGGGACATTACACGCGGCGGCGGCGCTGTGCGCTGGCTGGCCCGGCCCCTGCGCGTGGGCGGCCGCCACCTGGGCGTTCTGGCACTGGCCCGCCGGGGCCGGGGTTTTTCCGCAGATGAATGCGCCCTGGTGCGCGCCGCGGCCGCTCAGATCGATTCCGCGGTGGACGCCCTTCAGGTGTGGTCCGATCTGCTGATGCGCAACAAGGAGCTGAGCGTGCTCTACCGCATCGACGAATTGCGCGACAGCCTGGACTTTTACGCCATGCTGGATGCGGTGAACGCGGAACTGCGCCGCAGCCTCGAGGCGGAAACCGGGTTCGTGGTGCTGTACAATGACCGCATGCGCGAAACCGACCTGCGCGTGTCCGGGGCGGACAGCGCGGACCTGCAACAGCGCATCCGCACGTTCTGCCGCCGCACCGTGCGCCACGCGGATTTGTTTATCGCCCATTTCCGCACCCCGCCCGCGCGCAGCATAATCGCGATTCCTCTGATTCTGCGCGGGCGCATCATCGGCGTGTTCGGCGCGGCCGGGCCCCTGCACAAGCCGGGCTTCGACAATGTCGAGGAGCGCCTGCTGCGCGCCATCGGCTCCCAGGCCGATACCGCCATCTTTGAAAGCATGGAGCGCCGCCGACTGCGCTCGGTGTTCGACCGGTACGTGGGCGAAAGCGTGATCGAGGAAATGCTCGCCCGCGACGGCCAGGACTTTTTGTCCGGCAAGCGCATGAACGTGACCGTGCTGTTCGCGGATGTGCGCGGTTTCACGCGCATGGCGGACCGCATGCGCGACCCCGAAAAGCTTGTGCGCATTACTAATACATACCTTAAATATATGTCCGACGTGATTTTGGAAAACCGGGGCACCCTGGACAAGTACATCGGCGACGCTATTGTGGCCATTTTCGGCGCGCCCGTGGCGTACGCAGACCACGCGGCCACGGCCGTGCGCACGGCCCTGGCCATGCAGAAAAAGATGAGCACCGTGCGCCGCATATTGTCCCGCCGCGAGGGCATTAAGGATTTCTCCATTGGCATCGGCATCAACACCGGGGACGCAGTGGTGGGCAACATCGGGTGCGAAAAAATGACCGACTACACAGTGCTGGGCCATAACATGAACATGGGCTCGCGCCTGTGCGACGCGGCTCCGCGCAACAAGGTGTTAATATCTGAAGCCACGCACAAAGCCGTGGCCGGCCGGTTCCTGGTGCAGGCCCGCGAAAGCGTGGCCGCCAAAGGCATCGCCCTGCCCATGACCGTGTATGAAGTCCTCAGGCCTACGCCGTAACCCCACGGGCGCGCATTCAAAAATAACGGCTCAGTAACGGATATGAACGTTTAATATAGCACAAAGCAGCGTACATTTCACCCTCGTATATTCCCATATCCCATATTTTAATGCCGGCATTAACAATGTTTATTTGTTGATGCTGTGTGTTAAGATATTGAATCCAACCGTTCAATTAATTGAGGTAAATAAACTGAAAAGTAAAAAAAGTTAATATTTTTTTAAAAAAGCACTTGTTATTCAATTCACAAGGAGGTATACTTAGGAACATAAGGAAGTTGACAACAATCTTTAATTAAAGGAAGGGGACAGAAAATGGCAGACGACAAAACAAGAAGCGAGAAAATCCAGGAGCTGGTAGACGGCACTCTGGACAAGATCTCCGAAGTCATGGACGAGTTCTATGAAAAGGCCGGAGACATCCTCAAGGGCGAAGGCGACAACGAAAAGATCGAAGAAGCCATTGAGCGCGTGCAGAAGATCCGCAAGGACATCTCCGAGGGCACGAACGATGCAATCCGCAACATCACCCGCACCGTGACCGACCTGGGCGAAAGCGTTACCAAGCTGTTCAAGCGCAAAAAAGACGACGAAGACTAAGCCGCGTAGGCAGAAACGCGGATTGACAGCCGGCGCAGTATTGCCGGTGTGAAAGGAAACATGCCGCCCCACTTGGGCGGCATTTTCTATTGGGCAAAGACCGTTTTTGCCGAAAATTTTTTTAAAGCGTGGAAATCCTTTTTGAAAAACGGGTTTCTTGAGTCGTCGAAGACGCTTTTTGTTATTTCCGTATTTCCTCCGCCTTAGCGCAGGGCGGCCAGGCGCTGCACGTGGGACCAGAGCTGGTTGAGGTCGGGGTCTGCTTTTTTGGGATCCACGCTGGCTGCGGCCCAGTCCTGGTGCGCGCGGAACGCGGCAATGCCTGTGTCCGCGCCGCGCAGCACCTCGCTGATTGTGGCGCTGTCCATGAGATCGTAGAGCGATGTGTCCGGGGGCCCGAACGCGGCCATGATGTTGCCGCCCTGGAGTTCGCGGGGCAAATCCAGCAGGCCCATGCGCCCGCCCATGACTTTTTCCATGAGTTTGCCGATGAATTTCATGATGCGCGGCGGCACTTTCTGATCGTTCATCATAAGCATCACGGGCTGGTCCGTGCGGCGCTTGAACGGGAACAGGAACGATTCCTCCCAGGCATCGCCGCTGTCGCTGTTTGAGTTGCGCTTCATCCAGAAGTGGTAAATGGATTCGCCGCCGTGCTCGCGCTTCATGGGCATGCTCACGGTGTACAGGGGCCGGTCGGCGGCTTCCATGCCCGACAGGAACAGCAGCATTTTTTCCAGATAATCGATTTGCTCCGGGCATTCCGCGAACCCGTGGGTTTGCAGGGCCTCGCAGCGTTCCTGGCGCAGTTTGCGCGCCTTGAACATGAGCTTGAGCACCAGGGCGCCGATGCCGCACACGAACGCGAGCACCAGGATCACGATGGCTGCGGAGGATATGTATTCAAGCATAACGAGTGGCTCCGATCAGCGATTATTCCATGGTTTCATTGTACTGCAAAATGCGACCATCATATTCTACTTGATTCGGGGATTTCATTCCAATGCGCCGGAGGATTGGCGCACGGCGCGCGTGCAGGGTTTTGATGCCGGGCCCGCATGCGCCGCGCGCGGCTTTGAATTCCGCGGCCGCGTTGGCGGGCAATCCATTCGCTCTCCCCAACGTGTTCTGCGCCGCATATTTCAGATACGCCAGGCTGTTTGCGTGGGTTGAAATCCGCGCGGCGTTCAACCACAGGGCGTTGCCCGCGCGCATGGTTTTACTGTAGAATCGGGGGCAATGAACAGAGGGTTTCATAACACAACACCATAGGGCGGGAGGGCGCCATGACAGATTCCGCGCGGCAGGCTTTGCTGATACTCAGGGACCCGGGGCAGTTTCAGTGGTATGTGATTCCGCTGCTGGCCCTGGTCACGTATGTGTACGCCACCGAGGCGCAAAACCGGAACTGGAACGTGATTTTCGCGGGCCTCACGTATTTCGGGCTCGACATCTGCATTGAAATCGTGAATTCGCTGATTTTTCATTTTACCGGCTATGCGCCGGCGTGGGGCACGCCCGGGGCCACGGCGTATCTGCTGCTCATCGGCATGAATATCGAGATATTCTTCATGTTCGCCATCGTGGGCCTGGTCATGGCCAAGTTTCTGCCCGGGGACAGGAAAGCGAAAATTCTCGGCATGCCGGGCCGCGCGGCCGTGATCGTGTGCGCGGGCGCCCTGTGCGCCGGGGTCGAGTGCCTGCTGAACGCCACGGGCGCGCTCACGTGGGAGTATCCCTGGTGGAACACGGGCCCGGCCGCGCTGATTATCTTTGGCGGTTATTCGCTGTTCTTCACGGTTTCTTTTTGGGTGCACGATATGAAAACCATGCGCGCGCAGGTAACAACCGTGGGCGCTCTCCTGGGCTTTGACGTGGCGCTGCTTGTGATTCTGGGCGGGCTGCTGAAGTGGATCTGAGCCGGCCCGGAGCATGAGGAATTAATGGCGCATTGTGCGTGGTGTGGAAGCGCGCCCGGGGACATATGAAATCCTTTTAAAAAATGGCGCGCGCTGCGCGCGCCGAGTGCTGCGGCAGCCGGGTTTTCAGGAGACTGTGCGTGAGGCGGCTGGACAATGGCGAGGTTTTTGCGGATAATGAAACGGCAGTGAGTGTATATGAATTACAGGCGGCCCGCGCGCACGGGCGAAGCCGCACGCACCCGGCCCCGAGGCCGTGTTCCTTATGGAACGGCATAGATTCTGTTTCGAACAAACGGTTGTCCCATGAAGCGAAACATCAGCGTTGTGATCCTCAACCTCGACGGCCGGCCCATGCTCGAAGAATGCCTGCCGTCCCTGATCGCGGCTTTAGATCATTACGGCGGCCTGTGGGAAATCATCGTGGTGGACAACGCCAGCATCGACGATTCCGTGGCGTTTCTCAGGGCGCAATACCCGCACATCAGGGTTATTGAAATGAAGGAGAACGACCCGCTGGTGTCCCTGGATACGGGCATAGACGCCACGCAGTATGAGTTTCTGAGTTTCTGTAACAATGACATGGTGCTGGAGCCGGACTGCCTGGATTATCTGATGCCGCATTTTGATGATGAGCGCGTGTTCGCCGTGACCGCGCGCGTATTTGAGTGGGACCGCGCCACCCTGCAAAGCCGGCGCCGGATCCCGCGTTTTTCCAAAGGGCAATTTTATTATCTCTCGGTGGATGAGGATGCGGCCCAGAGCGGGTTGACGTGCCACGCCACCGGGGGGCAGTCCATTGTGCGCAAAAGCGCGTACCGCGCCCTGGGCGGCAACGATCACATTTTCAAGCCCCTGTACCACGAAGATCTGGACCTCACCTGGCGCGCCTACAAGGCCGGGTGGATTGCATTATATGAGCCCCGGGCCATCGTGTACCACCGCGGGGGCGCCACATCGCGGCGCATCTTTTCACCCGAAGCGCTCAAGATGTTGCAGCACCGCAATTTTTTCCTGTTCATGTGGAAGAACATGCACGCGCCCGCGCAATGGGCGGCGCACCTGGCGTGGCTGCCGGTGCGCCTGATCGCCGAATTGCTGAAAGGCAACAAGGCGTTTGTGCTCGGGTTCGCGCGCGCCCTGCGGGCGCTGCCCGCGCTCATGCGCAGCCGCCGCGCCGCGCGCGCAGCCGCGCGCGTGTCCGACCGCGCCGTGTTTGACCTGTTCACAGATGACAAACCCGGCGGCGCGCCGCGCGCCTGATCCCATATTCATTTTATTAAGAATATTGATGAAGTGTCCGGCCCTGTCCGTGCCGCCGCGTCCGCCGCAGGGTGGATGGAAGTATTGGCCACGGGCGAGTGGTTATGGCGGGCTAATGCCTGAGCCGCCGCGGCGCAGGGCATCGCGGAAAAGGGCGGCATCCTGGGGTGTGAGTGCGCGGGTGATCAGGAGCAGGATCGCGTATGATGCGGCGCCCGCGGCCAGGCGCGGGGCAAAGTCCAGGGGAGCGGCGGCCAGGATTACGGCGGCCGCGCCCGCGGCGCTGGCCGCGGGCCGCGCCACATGCTTCCAGGCATCAAGGCCTGGCACGGCGCGGTGTGCTTCCACGATGGTGCCGGTGCAGAAAACCGCATGCGTGGCCAGGGTGGCCCAGGCCGCGCCACGGTAGCCCATGGGCGGAATGAGCAGCAGATCCAGGATCACATCGATGGCCACGCCGGCCAGCAGGATTTTGAGCACCACGCCCTGGCGGTCAAGCGCGTACAAAAGCGGCACGTTCACGGCGTAGAGGGCGATGAGCGGCAGGGTGGCGGTGAGAATGAGAAGGGCGCCCGCGGCCTCGCGGTACTCGTTGCCGAACAGCAGCACAATCCAGTCCTCGCCGAACAGCCCCACCAGGACCAGGCTGCCGAAACTGATGATCGACAAGTAGCGGTACAGAATGCGGGACGCGGTGTGCATCGGGGGTGTGGCGGCATTTGCGGCGCGGCGTGTAAACCAGGGGTACACGAAGCCGCTGATCGCAGTGGGGATGATCTGGAAATTCATGGTAATGCTTACGGCGATGCCGTACAGGCCGTTGCCGCGCATGCTGTCCAGGTAGGGAATGAGCATCTGATCGATACGGCTATAAATTTCCCAGAGCATGTTCATGGCGAAAAAGGGCAGGGCGGCGATAACCAGCGGTTTCCACCGGGATGGCTGGATGCGGATGCGCAACGGTCGCGCCACAGGCGGCAGGAGCAGGGCGATGAGCAGGATCGTGGCGATGAGTGCGGCGAAAAATGCCAGGGCCACGCCGATAAGGCCGCCGTGAAGCCGGATGGCGCACACAAGCCCGAGCAGGGCCAGGGCGCGGCTGCCCACGTTGATTATCGTGGCTGTGAGCATGCGCTCGGTGGCGCGAAAGACCAGCAGATAAATGTTGGGGGCGGACAGCAGCAGGTACAGGCACATGATGCACAGCAGAATTCCGGCGCTGTGCGACGGAGCGGTGTGGAACCCGATGAGAGCCAGGGCCGCGCCTGTCGCCAGGCCCAGGGTCATGCGCAGGCCCGTGATGTGCGACAAAAGGCTGCCGGCGCAGGAGTGGTCCCGGGCGATTTCCCGTGTGGCCATGGTGCTGAGTCCCAGGTCGATGGCTGCGCTGGCTGTAAGAACCCAGGCCAGGGAGAAACGCCAGACTCCGAACAGCTCCGCGCCCAGATACCGGGCGGTTATGATGCCCTGGGCCAGGACAAAGGCCATGCCGATTAGATCGCCGGAAATGGCGATGGTGAGGCTGCGTGCGGCGTGCCGGGATTCACTCATACTCAGTCAGTTGTGCGCGCGGCGTGGGGCCAGGCCCATTTAATGCGCGCCCGCGCGGCGTCCCTTCGGGTGTTGCATTCATTACATTGCAATTTGCGCCATGGCGTTGCTTGAATAAGCAGCCGCCAACGAATTTCCAATGCACATGCCCGGCCAATTTTATATTCGGTAAAATACTGCGTTACAATCATTTGTTTTGATAAAATGCGGTGTTTCTATTGCCGATGATTATTTTAAAAAAAAGGCCTCCGTGTTTGTTCAACATCGCGCCCAGTCCCATCACGGCCATGGATACGGCAAAGGGAAAAAGGCAAAAGGCAATTATAAAACCAGCCGTGGAAACGGGTGGGGCAATGATGTGGCGCAAAAGCGCATATGAATAGTACAGGGCATGATGAAATACTGCAAAAAGAAAGAAACTGAATGCAGAAAATTTTACTAAAATTTTATTTAAACCCGGCGGGAAGAACGAGAAAAAAGTCCACAGTGCGAATATTCCAAGGAATATGTTGAAAAAATGCAGAAAAATCATGCTTGAATCAGACATGTCGGCGTTCAATGCAATGAGCGCTGCTTCCCAAAATCCGCTCACAAGGTACAATGAAATCGCAAGCAGTCGGAACTTGTCCAAGCATTCTATGCGGTATTTGAATCTGTGCAGCAGGGCGCCGATATAGAAATACAAAGGACTCCACGACAACAGGAACACAGGCCTCATAACATGGAGAGGAAGCAAGTGGTATTTTCTGAGCAGAAAGTCACAAGTAAACGGTGGAACAAGCAAAATAAAACCGATCCACGGGTATTTATTGTAAAAAAAACTGAATATTGGTGATAACAGCACGATCATGAACAGGTCCCGGATAAACCAGAATTGCGGCGCCGCGGGGGCGCCGGTCAAACCAAGGATCGCGTTAAGAACCCCCAAGATGCTAGTCAGGGATATGTTATTTGAGGCGTCATTGCGCAAAACACACAGCGCCGGAATATTCTGCAAAGCCAGTATCCCTGCTAATGTGAGAGCATTCCAGAAAACCATTGGAATAAAAAGCGAATGAATGCGGGAAATGATTTTAGCGCGGTGTGTGCCCATCGTGCCATCATGGTTATGGAAAAACAGATATCCGGATATTATAAAAAACATTGGAACGCAGACCGATGCCGTTACTGTTGAAATATAATGTGACACCAGGGAGCTGACGCCTGAATGTCCGTACCCAATGATTCCACCCGCGTGCAGATAAACAACTCCAAGGATAATGGGAAAACGGGAAATGGAAATCCGGTGTGAGACTTCATTGGTTATCGCGGATTCGGATCGCATAATGGCAATGTTTTCTGAATGATGTCCGGCCTCATCCTGGGAACCGGACACCTGTTTAAACTCAAGCCAGGTTTTTTCATTCTCGGGCCTCGGGCCTGATGCCTGGTGTTCACAATTCCGTGTCTCAAACAGTGAATCGGGTTGAAAGCGGCAAACAAATTTCCGCCCGTGTATATCTTATACAAACCCTCTGCAAACGGACATCCCCGACAGTAAAAATCAACGGAATACATTATAAGGATATTGCCCAGTCTTCATTGAATGAATTTCCAGGAGCTTTGGGGCCAAAGGAATAAAGATCAAACGACCCTGTTGGATATGGATTCGCGTGTTGCGGGTCCGTCCCTTTTTGAAAATTCAGCCATGGCGCAGTCCGTCAACTTGAATACTGCCTGTTCGTGCGGATGTCAGTTATCATGCGCGATTCTTGAGATATAATACAAACAGGGAATTCGGAGTGTGCGGGCATGGTGAGCCGGGAAAAGAATAACGCGCGGGAGATCAAGGACGCGAACATTGCATATTATGATGCATTGGATGCGCCTGCGCCCGAGCGCATTGGCCTGGCGCGCGCGCGCGCCGTGGCCAATGCGGCGCGCCGCCGCGCGGGCGGCGCGCCGCCGCCCGGCCCGGCCGTGGAACTGGCGTGCGGCAGCGGCTGGCTGAGTTGCAGCCTGCTGGTTGCGGGCGCGTTGCCGCGCATCGTGAGCACGGATTTGTCTACAGGCATGCTGCGCGCCACGCGTGCATTGGCCGGGCGCAACGGATTCAATGCGGCGGCCGTGTGTGCGGATTCCGAACAGTTGCCGTTTCGCGACGATTCCCTCGCTTTTGTGCTGGGCGCGGGGTTCCTGCACCATATGACTGATGAGCAGGCGTTTTTCCGCGAAGTGCGCCGCGTGCTTGCGCCAGGGGGCGTGTTCCTGATATTTCGGGAGCCGCAGGCCGTGGGCAGCCGGTTTGTGGACGGCGTGGTGCGTGCGGCAACATTCGCGCCGGCCTGCATGCTGCGTCTTGTCGGGCGCGGCGGCGCGGAGTCGTTTGAGCACGAACAGGAGAAATGCTACGCGGCGCGCGATCTGCGCGAGCTGGGGCAGGGCGCCGGATTCACGGTTTTGCGCGTGGGGCATCATTCGTTTTTCCACTCCATGCTGTGGCTTGTGTGGGCGCGCGCCAGAAGATTTCCGCGCATGGCCCGCATGCTGCAGCGCCTGGAGCCGGTCGCCGATGCAATGGACACGGTTTTTGGGCCGCTGATCCCGCGCATGCTTTTTTATGAAATCAGTGCGAGCTTCAGGAAATAGCAGCGCCGGCCATATTCCTTCCAAAACATTTTACACTCAAGCGCCGCGGCTGCTCCGCCTGTTATTCAAAATGGGATTTGCATGCATGGAATTGGGTTGAACAGGGCGGGGATTCTGTCAGGAAGGGCGGACCGCATCCAGGGTGAGGCCGCTTTTGCGCTGATCCATGGCGGCCAGTTCGGGAACCAGGCTCTGCCCGAAACCGGCCTCATGCACTGAGAATCCGGCCTGCTCCAGCAGCGCGCCCAGGGTTTCCCGGTCATACATGAACCGGTGTTCCATTTTGTGGTACGCGGCGTTGAGCATGTCGGCGTGGGTCTGGGATCCGAATTGCTCTCTGTACCACGCCAGGGAGTGCGGATCCCGGGTGAGGTATTGCTCGGCGATGAGGCGCAGGTTGGGCGTGCGCACGCGCAGCACGCCGCCGGGCTTGAGCATGCGGCGGCATTCTTTGATGAACGCCTGGCATTGTTCTTTTTCAATGTGCTCGATGAAGTCTTCGGTGAATATGAATTGTACCGAAGCATCGGGCAGGGGCAGGGCGCGGGTCAGGTCCAGGATAATATCCGGGCGGGAGCGGAAACTGATGTCCACGTTAATCCAGCCCGGGGCATTGTGGCCGCCCGAGCCCAGGTTCAGGCGGGCGCCCTGCGCGGCGCGCGCGGCGAGCCGCCTCAAACGCGCGGCGTGAACAGGACGCACCAGCCGGCATATCCCGAATATAATGGTGTGTTTGACAAACGGAGAAAGGTTCCGCATGGTTTCGCCGTCGCATGGGATTTCCGGCGCACAGATTCATGCAAACCGGATTCCGGATTATATCTCTTGCCGGGCGTGGAACACAAATGGGCGCCGCTATTGCAGGGCTTCCCGGTAAACCTGTTCCACGCGGCGTGTGGTGCGCCGTTCGTCGAACAGGGCCGCGCGCTGCCGCGCGCCCAGGGCCAGTGCGTGGGCCTTTTCCGGGGAGCACAGGATGTCCCGCATAGCCGCGGCCAGGGCGGCCGAATCCCCGGGAGGCGTGAGCAGGCCGCTGATGCCCGGCTCGATGATTTCAAGAGGGCCGCCTGACGCCGAGGCCACCACGGGCAGGGATGCGGCCATGGCTTCGACCAGGGAGATGCCGAACGGCTCGTTCAGGGCCGGGAGCACAAACATGTCGGCGGCGTTCAGTAAATCGGGAATGTTGTGAATAAACCCGGCCAGATGCACCCTGCCCCCAAGGCCGAGGCTGACGATGAGCCGTTCCAGATCCGCGCGCAGCGGGCCCTGCCCGGCAATGGCCACGCAAATATCCAGGCCGGACTGAACGCATTCGGCCGCGGCGTGCAGCAGGATGTCGACACCTTTTTCCGGGCACAGCCTGGCGATGCACGCAACCATGCGGCGGGGCGGCGCCGGCTGTGCAAAGGGCAGAGCCCAGGCCTGAGCCGTGCCGTGGCCGGTTTCTTTGGTTTCGTCGGGAATGCGCACGCCGTTGGGAATGACCAGGCACTTGCTCGGATCGGGTTTTTCCCGTGCAATAACCGCATCGCAGACCGCTTGAGATACGCAGATAATGCGCCGCGCGCGCGCATTGATCCATTGGTAAGCGCGTACGTAAGCCATGCGTTTCAGGGGATTGGCTGCGGCCGCGTAGCGGTCCTCAATGAAATGCCGCGTGAGCACGACCGGGACGCCCAGGGACGCTGCGGCCGCGGTCGCAAGAAAAGAACTGATGCCCAGGTGGGCGTGGACAAGGTGAATGCCGCGGCCGCGGATGATTTTGCGGAGTGCGGCCGCGGAGGCCATGTCGAGTGCATTGCGCATCGGCGCGGCGTCCATGGCGGCGCCGGCATGGCGCACGGCCCGGCGGAATTCGGGATTGGCGGGCGCGGCCACGAACGGCTCGAACTGCGTGCGGTCCAGGCAGCGCACCGTGGACAGCAGGCTGCGCTGTGTGCCGTACAGCTCGGGATAGCAAACCACATGAAGAATGCGGATCATGGGATGGGTGCGGCGTTGCGCCGTTATACCTTTTCCTGCATGCCCGGCAGCAGAGTGGGCTCGCGGGACAGGTGGTCCTCATATTCGAGGTCCTCTTCAAGCAGCCCGCTGTCAGACATATGCTCCTCGATGCGCAGCAGGGCCGCGGCCATGCCCAGGAAAATGCCCAGGAAAATGCCCAGGCCGCGCAAGAGCTGGTATGCCGTAAGATTTACAACCAGGAACGAAACCATGACGGATACATTGGTGATGTACATATCTCTGAAATACGATGATTTGGTTTGAAAAATCCGCCGTGAAATGGTGCGGTAGTAAATAAAGAAAACGGCAATGATGGCGAACATGGCGGGAACGCCTCGCTCGGCGCCGATTTGCAGGAACAGGTTGTGGATTTCACCAAGAGACGGGGTGCCGCGCTTTGATGCATATGCGGGCACCTGGCCCACACCCGTGCCCAGCAGCGGGCTTTTCACCATGATTTCCAGGGACATTTTGTACTGATCCAGGCGCGACTGCGTGGATTTGTCGTTGATTTCCGTGATAGACGCCGCGCGCCCGGTGAATCTTTCAAGCTGTTTGGGGATGAACACGGAAACCGTAATGAGCAGTATTATGCCCACGGAAAAATATTTGATGAACTGGTTCATGCCGCGCAGCCAGCCAGCCAGCAAAAGGCCGCACAGCACGCCGATCCATGCGCCGCGGGAAAACGTGAACAAAATTGCGCCCACACCGACAATCAGGGCTGTGATATACATGAGGCGGCGGCCGCGCCGCTTCTCGGTAAGGCTCATGTTGAAGGTCAGGGGCAGCATCATGGACAGGTACGCGCCGTAGGCGTTGAAGTGCCCGAATGTGGCGCGTACGCGCGTGTACCCGCCGCCCATCACGAAATACTCCTGAATGCCCAACAGTGAAAACAGGATGCTGGAAAGGCCGATGGCCAGGATGGCGTTTTCAAAATCCTCGGTCGTGCGGATCACCGCGTGGAACAGGTACATGGTGGCCATGAAAAATTCGATGGTCTGCACCAGTTCCGTGGCTGCGGCGCTCATGTCCGCGGCGTTTATCACCGAAGTTGCGGACAGGAAAACGAACAGGAACAGGGGTTTGTCGATGGGCGTGTTTTCGATGCGTTCGCCGCTTTTCACCATCAGCCGCATGAGCCATGCAATGGTCACCACCAGCAGGTAGGCGTCGCCGAATGTCACATGGAAAGGCAGGCCCGGGAGCTGGAACGTGGTCAGGGGCACGATGAACACAAGGCTCAGCACCGCCATTTCCAGGTTGAGAAAACTGAAGATGAGAATGAGCACGCCCGCGGCCACGAAAAGCGACCACGTCATGTTCATTAATTCAACGGTGTCGATCTGGAACAGTTTGATCAGTATGTAGGCGCCGAAGAAAATGCCGAAGAGCACATAAAAAAATCCCGGGTTGGTGCGCGGAACATCTTCGCGCACAAATCCGTGCTTTGGCTTATAGAGCAGATCCATGGTTCAGGACCCATTCCCTTCGGGGGCAGGGGTTGCGGCGTCGAAGCTCAGGCTGACCTCGAGGGATTCCCCGGCCAGGGTTTCGGTCACGGACACGGGTACGCCGGCCGCGCGCAGCACGGCAACCAGGTCGCGCACCAGGAGCAGGCAGCCGTCCAGGCGGCGCACGCCCGAGCGCGAATAGTGCGCCGGGGCCGGGCTTTGCGCCGGATCCGCGGCCGCATCCATTCCCTGCTTCATAACCGAGGGCAGGGATTGGACCAGGCGCCGGGTATCGTCCAGGGACAGCTTTTCCTTGTACACGGTTTCAAAGATTTCGATTTGTTTTTCCTGGTTGGCGACGCGTGCTATGAGCCGCGCCTGCTCGGGCGAAATGAGGCGCGACACCACAGCCTTTTTGATGATTTGCGGCAGGTGCAGCATCCAGAGCCTTTTCTGGATGGAATCCATGTCCTTGCCTACGCGTTGCAGGGTGTGTTCCGAAGCCTGGCCCCCGGACTGGTTCATGAGATTGCCGTAGGCCACGGCTTCTTCGTCCAAGTCGAGCTGCTCGCGCTGCAGGTTCTCAATGAACGTGATTTCAATAACATCCTGGTCGCTGAGTTCGCGCACGATGGCGGGAATGGTTTTGTTGCTGATAAGCTTGCTGGCGCGCAGGCGGCGTTCGCCCGTGACCAGTTCATAGCCGTTGCCCAGGGGCCGCACAATCACGGGTTGAATCACGCCCTGCTCGCGGATAGACTGGGCGAGCTGTTCGAGCCGTTTCTGGTCGAAGCGCCGGCGGGGCTGGTAGGGGTTGACGGAGATGGAGTCCACAGGGATATCGACAACAGCCTTGCGGCCCTCTTTTTCGATGATCCCGCGGACGAAGCGTTCGAGCATGGCGGCATGCGGGCGCACGAGTGCGGCCCGCGCTGTGGCTCCTTAGCGTTTCAGCTTCACGCGCTTTCGGCGCTGGCGGCTGCCGTACCCGTAGCCGCCGTAATAGTAATAATAATAGTAGTCCGGGCTCGACGCCTCAATGTTGTTGAGCGCCACGCCGATGATGGGCGTCTTGGTGCTCTCGATCATGTACTTGACCTGGAGGGCTTCTTCGCGGTCGATGCGCCCGCTGTTGATAACCATGAGCACGCCGTCCAGGATCTGCGCCATGACCACGGCGTCGATTACGTGGATGGAAGGCGGGCTGTCGAAGATAACGATATCCGCCTTTTTTTCCACAGTGCGCAGGAACGAAAGCATGCGCTCGCCGCGCAGCAGTTCAATGGAATTGGCGGGCAGGGGGCCCGAGGGGATTACGCTGAGGCCCTTGATGTTCGTGGGCTGGATGAGGCGGTCCACCACCACTTCCATGAAGGATTCCTTGGGCAGGCGCCCGCTCACGGACATGTCGCTGACCGCGATTTCCGCCTCGAGCTCGCCGGTGAGAATGGAGCTGAGGCCCAGGGAGTTGTCGATGCCGAACATGCGGTGCAGCATGGGGCGGCGCAGGTCCGTGTCGATGATCAGGACCTTGGTGCCCTCCTGGGCCATGCTGATGGCCATGTTGGCCAGGGTCGTGGATTTGCCTTCGTCGGATTTGCAACTGGTGATGAGCAGGCTCTTGATGGGCGGGTCCAGACAGAAAAGCTGGGTGAAGAAGCTGAGCCGCCGGTACGCTTCTGCGATGGGCGACTTCAGGGGCACGTCGGTGATGAGCTTGTTGATGGTTTCGGCGGAGTAAGGGATGGAGCCCAGCACGGGCAGGTTCAGATAATTTTTCACGTCGTCGCTGGTGCGCACGGTTTCTTCCATCTCTTCGAGCAGGAAAGCCACGCCCACGCCCAGGAGCAGGCCGATGACAATGGCGATGGCCACGTTGCGTTCGCGCTGCGGCGAGATGGGCTCGTCCGGCTTGATGGCGGGGTCGAGCACCTGCACCTTGGAGGGGCGCTCAACGCGCTGGAGCTGAATCTGGATGAGTTGCTCTTCGAGCATGGTCTTAAGCGATTCGGCCACGGCCAGGTCCCGTTCCAGATCCATCTTGAGTTTTTTGATGCCCGGCACAATGGTCATCTTGGCGTGGGTCTCTTCCAGGCTTTGGTTGATGCGCTCAAGCTTGGCCGAGGCCAGGGCGAGTTCCACGTCCATTTCATCCACGCTGTCGCGCACCTGTTCGTAGCGCTGGCTGTTAATCTGGCGGCCCTGCACGAAATTGCTCACTATGCGCCGCTTGTTGTTTTCAAGCAATGCAATTTTGCTGTCGACCTCCTCAAGTTTGGGATGCCCTTCCACGAATTTTTCCTTGAGTGTGATGCGCTCCAGTTCCAGGGCGCGCAGTTGTTCATCGATATCGCGGTAGTCGGTGAAGGACAGGTTATCCCACCCCGGGCTGTCCATGGTGCCCATGGTGAGCACATCATCGTATTGATTGAGGAGTTGGCGAAAGCCGCGCAAGCGCACTTCAATGGCTTTCTGGTCGATGCTGGCCACCATGCGTTCGCGCTCAAGCTGGCGGATGAGCTGGTCGAGTTCGGTTTCCTGGAGATCAGGATTCGTGGTGTCGTGATCTTCGAGGATTTTGTCCTGGAATTCCTTAATCTTCTGGGAGCGATCCTGAAGCTGGGCCTGGGCCTGCACGAGTTGTTTTTGCACAAAAGATTCGAGTTCGTCCAGAGAGCTTTTCGTCATTTCCTCGCTGATGACCACAAAGGCCTTGACATAAGCGTTGGCGATGTCCGTGCATTGCTCAGCATTCTTGCTCTGGACACTGACTTTGATGATGCCGGTGTCTTCTTCGGTTTCCACGATGACCAGGTCGACCAGGTCAACGCCTTCTTTCTGGATCGCCTCCGCAGACGGTTGCTTCTTGTCTTTTTCGTGCAGAATGTGCGCGGCGGCTTCTCCCACGCGGTGGCTTTTGAGCATTTTCACATAGGTTTCAATGTCAAGCGACGGGGGCATGTTGCCTGCGTTTCGTTCGCCGGTAAACACGACCAGTTTGGCCTTGGGCTCAACCAGCAATTTCGCCGTGGATTCATACGTGGCTTTCATCACCACATAATTGATGACAATGCCAACGAATCCGAGCAGGATCATGAAAATCACAATAAGAAACTTGCGTTTCCAGATGATATTGATATATTCCCTGATTTCCAAGACAAGCCTCCGGTCATTTCCGAATGGTTTGAATTAGGCGCCGTAGCCCGGGCCGCAGCCGCGCATGTTATCGCCCGGACTGCAATCCTGCAATATGCATATAGGCTGGCCCGCGTAAAAATCGGGTTTCACTGTTCCCGCGGGCCCGTTTGTCAGTCAAATACTTATCTATATCATCCTTTTCCGGCATAAAACTTTGCCAGAAAGGCGGGAAAACGCAATGTGCGCCGGAACGCGGCGCGTGTCATGCGCCGAACAGCGGCGCGTAATCCACGGCTGTTGCCGCGGCGATCTGTGCGATGCGCCCGCTTACGGCCTGGCGGTCTGCTGTTTTGAACCGTTCGATGCTGAAATCCTCGCAGCACAGGGACGCCGTGGCCGTGCCCACGGCCAGTGCGCGCCTCATGTGCGCGTCGTCGCGGACGTCCAATCCGGCCAGGTATCCGATAAAACCCCCGGCGAAGGCATCGCCCGCTCCCGTGGGATCCTTGACCCCCTGGAGCGGAAACGCCGGCAGCGAGAACACGGCCTGATCCGTGAACATCATGACGCCGTGCTCGCCTTTTTTGAGAATGACTGCTTTGGGGCCTTTGGCCAGGATATCGCGCGCCGCCTTGATCAGGTTGGGCGTGCCGCACAATTGCCGGGCCTCGGAATCGTTCAGGAGAATGATGTCCACGCGGCGCAGCACTTGTTCCAGGGCGTCGCGCGTAATGTCGATCCACAGGTTCATGGTGTCCGCCATGGTGAGCACGGCCGCGGGTGTCTGGTCCAGTACCTTGAGTTGCAGATTGGGATCGATGTTGGCCAGGAATATATAGCGGCTGTCCAGGTAATCCGCGGGCAGCTTGGGGTCGAATGTTTCCAGCACATTAAGTTCCGTGACCAGAGTTTCACGAATATTGATATCTTGTTCATAGCGGCCATGCCAGAAAAAGGACTTTCCGGCGGCGTGTTCGATGCCGCGGATATCCACGCCGCGGCTGGCCAGTAAATCAATGTATTCCTGAGGGAAATCCTCACCCACAACGCCCACAAGGCGCGGCCTGGTGTAATAGGCCGCTGCCAGGGACGCGAAAGTGCCTGACCCGCCCAGGGCTCTTTCCACTTTGCCGTACGGTGTTTCCACAGTGTCAAATGCTACGGTTCCGATAATTAATAATGACATAATATTAAGATTTTGCTCCACACCTTTGTTATCAGCGATTCGAATGCAAATTTTAGCATAGGTTGTCTGAAAAATAAACAGTTATTGGGAATTTACAATAAAAGGGTTGCAGGTTCTTTCATGGCCGATTGTTGTGGCGGGTCCGTGGCCCGGATAAACAATGGCGGTGTCCTCCAGGGGCATCAGATTATGGAGGATGCTGTGCATGAGTTTGGATTCGGACCCGCCCGGCAGATCCGAGCGGCCCACGGATTCCCGGATAAGGGTGTCGCCCGTGAACACGCACCCCGGGCCCAGGAGGCAGATGCCGTCGGGCGTGTGCCCCGGAGTGTGCAGCACACGCAGGGCGTGGGCGCCGATTGGCAGTTCATCATCGTGTTCGACCAGGGTGTCCGGGGGCGTGGCGCGGAAGAACAGGCCCAGGCCGCTGGCGAGCAGGATGAGGGGGCCGCGCATGAGCCTGAGGGCCAGGCTGTGCGCGGCCACGCGCGCGCCCGTGGCTTTTTTCAGAAGGGCGGCGCCGCCCACATGGTCCGGGTGTGCGTGCGTGTAAATGATCCAGTCCAGGGTGAGGCCGTTGTTGCGGATGAAGTCCAGGGCCTGTGCGCGCCGCGCCCCGCGGGATCCACGGCCGCGGCGCGGCGCGTGCGCGCGCACCAGGCCACATACGTGTTGTTCCTCATCATGCCGGTTTCAAGGTGTTCAACGTTCATGGCTCACAGGGTGTTGCACAGGGTCTGGCGCAGCGCGCCCCCTCATTTTAACAAGGTTAAAATTGGTTTCAAGCGTGCGGCGCGCGGGAATATTATGATCACACAAGGCTTATGGCAAGCCCATTAATCAAAGGAATCAGCCAGCAGCAGCCCCGCCCAAGGTTTCCATCACGGGGGTGGACGCCATGCACCAGTCCGATTTCGCAAGTCCGATTCTTATTCATTCCAGAATGAAAAAACAATATGATCATTACCGGCGCATGATGCGGGTTATGAAAATGCTTACGGCCCTGTGTGTTTTCGGGGCGCTGGGGTTCACCATATGGATGGCGGGCGGGGCCGCGGCCCTGCGCACGGACGGTTATATTGAGGTTGTTGTGGCCGTGGCCGTTCCATTGGTTCTGGTCGTGGTGCTGGCTGTGGTCGCGCACCTGTCCGGGCGGTGACCCGCGCCGGGTTTATGCTTATATTTACAAACTCAAAAAACATCGCTGAATAGTTACAGACGCACGCGTCAGCGCCCCGAGGCTTTGATGAGGCACAGGGCTTGGCGCGCGATTTCGCGTTCCTCGTCCGTGTGGATCACGAGGATGCGCAGGGGCGCGCCCTGGGCCTGGACTTCGCGGGGCCAGTCGCCCACGCGCGCATTTTGTTCGGGGTCCAGGCGCACGCCCAGGGTGTCGAGTCCGTCGCAGGCCAGGGCGCGGATCAGGGCCGCATTTTCGCCCACGCCAGCGGAAAAGACCAGGGCGTCCACCCGGCCGAGCACGGCCATGTACGCGCCGATGTGTTTTTTCACGCTGTATGTGTACATGTCCACGGCCAGGGTGGCGCGCGGGTCGCCGTCGGCGCGGCGGGCCAGGATGTCGCGCATGTCGTTCAAGCCGCACAGGCCCTTGAGCCCGCTTTGCTTGTTCATGAGTTCTTCGATTTGTTCAAGGTCCATGCCCTCGTGGCGCGCCAGGAAAAAGGGCACGGCCGGGTCGATGTCCCCGCAGCGGGTGCCCATGATGAGGCCCTGGAGCGGGGTCATGCCCATGGAGGTGTCGATGCTGCGCCCGTTCTGAATGGCGGCCATGCTGGCGCCGCTGCCCAGGTGGATGGTGATGAGGTTCAGCATTTCCAGGGGCCGGCCCATGCAGTCGGCGGCGGCGTGGGCCAGGTACCGGTGCGAGGTGCCATGGAAGCCGTAGCGGCGGATGCGGTGCTTTTCGTACAGCGCGTAGGGCAGGGCGTAGTGAAAGGCGTGGGGCGGGATGGTGCCGTGGAATGCGGTGTCGAAAACCGCGATGTGGGGCGAGTGGGAAAAGATTTCGCGCGCCACCTGGATGCCCATGAGGTTGGGCGGGTTGTGCAGCGGGGCCAGGGGTGCGAAGTCCTCGATGATTTGAATCACGGCGTCGTCGATGATGACGGCTTCGCGGAATGTTTCGCCGCCGTGCACCACGCGGTGGCCCACGGCGCCGATGTGCGCGGTGTCGGCGATGACCCCGCGGTCCGGGTCCGTGAGCAGGGCGGCGATGCGCAGCAGGCCCGCGCGGTGGTCGGCGACGGGCGCGGTGTCCACAAGGGGTTCGCCGCTGCCCGCGGTATGTTCGAGGCGGCTTTGCGGTTCGCCGATGCGCTCGAGCAGCCCGGCCGCGAGCACGGTGTCCGCCTGCATGTCAAAGAGCTGGTATTTGATAGTGGAACTGCCGTTATTGATGACGAGGATTTTCATGGACGCGGGATTCCTGGTTTGCCTGGTTGTGATCGCGTGTTGCGCGGATCCGGTCAAAGTATAGCCGCGGCGCGCGCTTTGTTAAAGGTTCTCTGGCCGCGCCAAGCGGTAAATCCGGTTGAATCAGGAATTATGTAAAGAGGCCGATGAGCCAGTGAATGGAGACTTTGCCTATGTTGATAAAGACTTCGCCAAAAATCATGACCAGGTAGTAGCGCATGATTTTGGGGATGATGGTCACCAGGTGGTAGCGGACGATGCCGTAGTTCACGGCGCCCGAAGCCACGGCCACGGCCGTGACCGGAGGCGCGCTGAACAGGCAGGCGGTCCACAGCACGGCCTCCTTGGTGCGGCCCACTTTGTTAATGTCGATGGCGCGGATTTTGTCCAACTGCTTTTTAATAAAAGGGACGCGGATGTTGAGCATTCCCGCGCCGATGTAATACCACATGGTGTTTCCGATGTTTGTTGCGATTGCGGCCACGATGGGCAGGAGCCAGGGGAATCGTGCGCCGTAGTGGGCCGCGTCGAATGTCACGCCGAACATGACGATGGGTCCGGTCTGGTGCATGTTGGCCAGCACGAGCAGGGCTATCTCGGATGGGGGCAGCATGATGGTGGTGCTGGTGATGCCGAAGAAAAACATCAGGAGATAAGCCATCAGTTACAGAAAAACTCCACAGTAGTCTGGCCGGGATCCAGGTCCAAAACCAGTGTTTGGGGCAGGTCGCGGGGCGCGCCGTTTATGCGCAGGCCCGGGCGGGCGCAGTCCGCCGTGATGCTGAAGACCATTTCATCGCCCATTGTAAGCGTATTTTCAGATTCCGTATAGATGTCGAGTCTGGTGAAGGCGCCGGGCTCGTGGGACAGGGCCAGGGAGCGCAGGGGTTTGGCCGCGGAGAGGCCGGGACCGCCGTGGTTGATGCGCGACACGCCCAGGAACAGGTGCTGCGCGCCGGGGTCCGGGCTTGCCAGCACGAGCGCCGCGGCGCGCGCATCCGTGTTCATCCACCCGTTCAAATCGTACAGCACGCCCCCGGGCGCCAGGGCCAGGGCGTGGCTGCTGTCCGCGTTCCGCAACAGAATGCCCACGGGCGCGGGCTCGGCCGTGTCTTCGAGATACGGCGCCGCCAGGTTGGACGACACGATCACGGCGCCGGGCGTGTCCGCGTTTTCATAGGGCGCGGCCACGGTGATGAAGCGCGCGCGCTCGCCCTTGTCGCGCAGCAGGAACACGGGCAGGGATGTGTCGGCCGGGTTGCCGGGCGCGCGGGCCACGGCGGCCAGGCGCCCGGCGCCGAACGCGGCGATGTGCAGGCCGCGGCCCCCGGGCGTGCGCCAGTCCGTGTTCCAGGGCGCCCCGGTTTCGCGCGGCGCCGCGCGCACATCCTCCAGGTGCTGGTATCCGAAATCGCGGCCCAGGTCTTTGGGGTATTCCGCGAGGCCCAGATTGCCGCTGGTGTATGAGCCGTTTATATGCAGGGCGTAATCAAACACGCGCGCACGGTCCGCGGCGGCGCTGAAGACGTCGATGAGCGCGCCTCCGAACAGCACCACGGTGCGGTCCAGGGTCACGCCGTCCACGGCCGTATCGCACGTGGCGCGTGCGAGCTGGAAATCCTTTTCGGCGATGAATTCACGCAGCACCCCGGTGTCCCCGGGCGGGGCCTCGGCCCACACCGTCATGCCCGGTATGTTCATGGGTTTCTGGGATGTGCGGTCCGCCACGATCGTATTGTGCGCCAGGGTCTGGTTGGCCCAGGACTGGTGCAGGGGGTCGCCGTATGCGTAGCGGCCCGTGTCGGGCAGCACGAGTTCTGCGAATGCGTACAGGGTGAGCGAAAGCTTGTCCGGGTGTCCGTGCCCGCCGCCGTAGGGGCCGAACACGAATGTGGCGGCCGGGGCGTCCAGGCTGTGCGCATCGCTGCGCAGCACGGCGTAGCCCGAGCTTGGGAACAGGGAGCTGCCGTTGCGCGTAATTCCATTGAGGGCGAAGGCGCCCTCGGGCGGGGCTGTGGCCGCGGCCGGGGCCTGCCCGCCGGCGCGCGCGTTCGCGGCCGCGGCCAATGCCCGCAGCGCCTGCATGTGTTGCGCGTCGCCGCAGTAGTGCTGTTCGTAGAAATCCGCGAAATCCGTGTAAAACGGCTGCACGAATGACAGGCCCTGGGGGCCTGAATCCTTGATGGCCGGCATCGTGGAATCGGGGAAAGGAAAGTGCGCGGCCGCGTCCAGCATGAGCTTGAGGGATTTGCGGCCGTTGAGCCCGTCGCTCGCCGTGGCGTCGTCCGCCTCAGCATGCCACAGATCCTCCCCGTGGCGTTCCGCGGCCCCGGCCAGGTGCGCGTAGGCGATAAACGCGAAATGCTGATACGCCATGGACAACTCGAACAGGAGCCCGTCGTCATTGATCTGCGCGGCCAGGTGGCGGAGAAAGCCGCGCTCGCCGCGCACGGCCGTGTCAATCCAGTCCCGGCGGCCCAGCACATAGCCGGTGACGCCCATGGCCGCGTTGAACCACCACTGGTGATTGTTGGGCATGTTGCCGCCCAGCTCCACGGCCACGGCCGGCTCGAACAGGCCGGTCACAATGGCGCGGTGCGTGTCTTCGGGAACAGAGTCCGCGGCCAGCAGAATTTCGTAAGCCTCGGCCATGGCCACCAGCCACCGGGCCTCGTCCAGGAGCTGCGCGTGCAGGGCGCCGCTGTTGCGGTCCCCGTGAAACGCAGTTTCCAGGGCGGAGTATTGATCCGCGTAGGCTGTGAAAATTTTCAGCGCCGCGCCGGCGTAGCGCGCATCGTTCGTGCGTGCGAACTCCAGGGCGAGATCCGTTGCGAGCCGCTGATTGTCATCATGGGAGCGGTCCGTGCGCGACCATTTTTCCACGCGCTGCATGGGCGCGGCGAACGGAGCGGCCAGAAAAGCATCCACATTGAAATCCGCGGGCAGGGACGCGCGCGCGGGCGCGGCCAGAAAGATCAGCAGGCAAGCCAGAATGTGTGGAATTCCCAAACGCCTCATGGGCTCCATTATAGCCGAGCCGGGCGCGGGCGCAAAACCCCGGTTCGCAGGCGGGTTGTGATGCGCATCACATTTTTTTGATTAACATGCTGAATAGCGGGTATAACCCAAAGGAGCGATAATCCGCACACAGTGCACCGGGGACATAGCAGGCAGGGCGAGGATCACAGAGAAAAAGGACCCGTGAGACAGGCTGCGCCCGCCCGGCGGGGGGCGCGGAACCGGGAAATTTGGCTTGACGCAACACACCTCCTGCAAAATACGCTATAGTTATTATGCTGAATAGCAACAAGCGGATTTGTTGCTCCGGGGATGGCGCACAGGGCCGGCCTGCCGTGCGCGTAGGACAAAGGGCCGCCGCTGCATCCCTTTGGGACAGCGGCAGGGGCTTTGAATCTCTGGAGCATGGAGCGTTGCATTCTCATGGCTGAGTGGACCCGGCGCGACACCCTGGAAATCCTTAACGGCATCCTGGAATCCGACGAAGATGCGTGGCTCGCCTTCCAGAGGCGCTACGCCAACTGGATCTACGGCATCGCCATCCATCACTTTCACCGCTTCCCCGAAGACGCCCAGGAAGATTACCAGAATGTGGTTGTCAAACTGCTGGCCGGCGACTGCCGCTGCATCCGCCGCTTCCTGGCCAATCCCGAAACCGATTTTCACAGCTACCTGCTCACGGTTGTGCGCAGTTGCATCATAGACGAACTGCGGCGCCGCAAATGTGAAATTACATATAATGACCGCTGCGAAAATTCCTGCGGCGAACACCAGGGCGCAACCGCGGACGCGGCCGTGAGCGCGGAAAACGCACTGCTTGTGGACCAGGTGGTCAAGGCCCTGTACCGGTGCATCAGTGAAGAAGAAAAGATGATATTCCGCCTGTTTTTCTTTGAGGATCGATCTTATAAAGAGATCAGTGTTATCGTGGGCCGCCTGTTCGGGCGAAAGATTTCCGTGAACACCGTGGGCGTAAAAATCACGCGCCTGCGCGGCAAACTCACGCGATGCGCCCATGAATTGGGTTTTTTGGACGACGTGTAATTTTTCGGACCGCGCATGCGTTTATAATTCAGGAATGGGCCAAAACGCCCGCAAGTGGTAAAACAAGTCAAATTTGGCCCGGGGGAGGGATGCTCACAGCAGGCGACAAAGGACCCGTACGCAGGAGCATTGTAAATCCTCTGTCCCGGAGAAGTGATAATCGTGAGCGAACGCATGAAAGATGAACTCAAGCGCAGGCGTGCGGCGCATGACCGCGAGGTCGGCGAAGCTTTGCGGCGTTTTATGTCCGCCGAACCCGTGGAACTGCCCCGGGAAGCCCTGGAGCAGGGCAACTCCATGTTCCGCCGCATGGCCCCCAAGCGCGGCCCCGTGTTCCGCATTGTAGCCCGGCCCGGCAAAAAGGGGCTCGAAATCCTCAACACCACGGGCGCGGAAATCCGCTGGCCCGGCGCACTGCCCGAAAAATTCGTTTCCGGAACCGCACAGCTCCACTGTGTTCTTTCGCAGGCTTTTCCCGGTTTGCAGATTTTCGCCGCTTTGGGCGCGCCCGCGGCCGGCAGCAATAAAATCCTGCTGCACCTCATGCTTCACGACCTGGATTCCTGCGCCTCCATGCTGGTCGCGCGCGTGACCCTGTACCACAACGGCCGGCTCCTGGACTCCCACATCTGCGACGCGCGCGGCAATGTGCCCTTCACACTGCCCGGCCGCGGCGTGTACCACGCACTCATCGGCACCGGCGAAGGCATCGAAATCAGCCTCTTCATCGGCGTCTGACCCATTTGCCCCCAATCGTTGCCAATCCGTTTCTCCATCCCGGAATCGTCCCGCGTGACATCAATCACATGTTTTTTTTAATTGGTTTGTAACATAATTTATTTAAGGCTCGTTACTTAGCAGAGACATTGGCGCGAGCCGCCCGAATGCCGCCCGTTCCTCAGATACTGACCCGTCCTTATTTCTGAACGGAGACAGAACAAAAAAATGCCGGACCAGGAAAACCCCGATCTACGCCAGGACACGGATGATTCCGTCCCGGATTCCTGTTTGTTTGCAGCCGACGGTTTGTGCCATAATTCCATCATGCCCCACACCGGGACAAGCTGTCCCTATAACCGCGCCTACATGCCCCATTGCCGCAGATATAAACCCGAAGCCCGGCCCCCGGCTCAGCCCGGCGCCGACACGGCCCTTGATGGGTTGCCATCCATCAAAAAGCTGGCATCCGGCAAATCCGATCCCCCCTCCGAAAAACCCTGAATTTCCCGGCGGCGCCCCGGCCAGGGCTGGGGTCCGCGCCCGGCATTGAAATCACGGTGTAAGTAAACGCCCCCATTTTGCTGATAGGAACCAGAGTGAGATTTGCAATGCTTGGTTTTTTTGCAATTCCCTGCGGCAAAAAGTGATGCCGCACCGTCCCGGAATCTTTCCTGGTTATCACCTGTTTTTGCCGAAAATGGCTGGCTTGACCGTCACCGAAGCAACAACGATTCCGCCCTGCCATTAAAACAACTGTCCTTGGATCTTTCATATCCATTCAGCGTTGGGTGGAATACAACGTTTGCGAGCGCATGGGGGCAAAACCTGAATTGGTTTTCAGTTCAGGATCGTGTCCCCGGAGCGTGCCGGGACAGGGGCTGTCCCAAGAATTTACGGGGACACGATCCTGAATCAAAGGCCGGATTCCGTTCATGGCCCTGGAATTCACCGCTTATCCTCAATTGCATCCGAAGACATTATCACAAAGCAAAATGCTTTCCGGGATTTGTCAGCTCTGTTTATATGCCAACAGTGATGGTTTGGACGTATTTTCCGCTTTGAGTAATATAATACATGCAACGCTTTGATCCGACCCGAAACCGGTGGTGCTGAACATGTCAATCCGATTTGCCGCGGCCCGCTCCCTGCTTCTTGTGCTCTTTATATGCGCAACGCACGCTTCCGCCTATGACGAGCTTCACATGCAGGACGCTATGATCACAACAAAACAGCCGGATGTGGTGGCCGACACTTTGACCCGCACGGAGCGCACGGGACCGGTTCCCTTGCTGCTCGCCATCCGCCACACAGATAAATTCCCAACAATCCTTGAGAGCATAACCATTACGGTGACTGATGCGAACGGCGCGGAAATCGGGCGAACGGAAATTCCGTACGATCTCAAGCTCAAGCGTGCGTGGTGGCGCGAGGTGCGCGATGCGCCGGCGCCTCAGGATTTTGAGGGTGAAATCAATATTTCCGTGGCATTCCATTTAGTGGTGCAAAAGAAGCAGATCACGATAATCAACAATAATCGAAGCAACACGCAGCATCCGCCCCTGCGCGCGCTCCTGGGCGCTCCGCCCCTTCCGCGATTCGACAACTGGTATTATGGCGACACGCATTTCCACACCCTGTTCTCGGACAACCAGGCCGAGTTCGGCGCGCCCGTGGATTTTTCCGCGCTCATGGCCGATCTCTATGGTCTGGACTGGCTTGCGTTCACGGATCACTCGTTCGACCTGGACGACGCCGAGGGCGACACTGTAACCAATGACCCGGACCTGCCCCGCTGGCAGCGTTACGGCCGGGAAATCGAAGCCGCGGCCGCGGCGCATCCGGGGCTGATTTTCATCAAGGGCGAAGAACTGTCCTGCGGCAACACAGCCGGGCAGAATGTGCACATGCTGGTTTACAACAACGCAGACCTGTATATCGGCAACGGGGATGCATTCGAGGGCCGGGGCAACGCGCCCGACCATGTGTGTGCGGACATTGCCGCAAACCTGCCCGCGCACGAGGCCGCGTTCGCCGCGCACCCGAGAACAGAAAATAATTCCTTGACCCAGCTCGTTATCAACCGCGGCCAGTGGGAATTGGAGGACATGGCCGCGCCCGGGCTCACCGGCGTGCAGGTATGGAACCACACGCGCAGCCCGTGGCCAGACGGCATGGACCACTGGAAGCGCCTGCTTCTGTCCGGCCTCCGCGCGCCGCTTCTTGCGGGAACCGACGCCCACGGCGATTTCAATTACGAATACGGCCGATGGCCCGATCAGTTGCCGTTCGGCGCCATCCGCTCCGCTGTATATATTGATGGCGAAGTCACCGTGGACAAGCTCATCGCCGCCCTGCGCGCGGGGCGCATCGTGGCCACCAGCGGACCGGTCGCCATGCTCGAAATCATCAACACCAGCGGGGATACCGAATTCGTGGGCGGCGCAATCACAGGCGGCCCGTTCGCCGCGGCTTTTTACGCGCGCTCCAGCGCCGAGTATGGCCCGATAAAAGAAATTCGCGTGCTCCTTGGCAACTTCGACACCGGCGGGGAAACCGTGCTCACCACATATTCCGGCGCTTATGCGCCCGACCCCATGGACATCGAGGAATCGGTGCTCCTGCCGGATACGTTCAAAAACGGATATGTGCGCCTGGAGGTCGCGAGCGAACGGGATGGAACAATTTACGAGGCATACACCAATCCCGTGTGGATCACATGGTGATGAAAAACCGAGTTGAAGCCCGCATATTCAACGCATATGATTATCAGCAGGCGCAGCATAGCCGCACCGGGGAGGAAACCACATGACACACGGAATCACAGTGGTGCCGCCGGGCTTTGGCAAACTGCACATTACCGAACTGCTGTTGGATTATACGGGAACCCTGTCGCGGGACGGCGCGCTTATTCCGGGTGTTGCCGAACGGCTCACAGCCCTTGCCCGCAGCGTGAACATCACGGTGCTGACCGCGGACACTTTCGGCACGGCCGCGGACCAGCTCAAGGATCTGCCCCTGGACATGCATATTATCGGCTCGGGCCGCGACAAGGAAGTATTTCTATCCAGACTCGAGGCCGAAAATGTGGCGGCAATCGGCAACGGCCGCAATGACGCGGGCATGGTGCGCATGGCCGGGCTGGGCGTTGCGATCATAGGCCCCGAAGGCTGCGCCGGGGAGCTTGTGGCAGCCGCGGATATCGTGTGCCGCGACATCTGCGACGCCCTGGACCTGCTCGCCGCGCCCCTGCGCATCAAGGCCACGCTGCGCGATTAACACGGCCCCGCGGCGGGACTTTTTCACAACCCGAAATCACATGCATAAATGCTGCGTGTCGCAAGAGAGTTTTGATTTTGGAGTGCGGCGATTTATCGCTGCTTGCGCGGTGCGTGATCGGCCATGATGCGCCGCCGTAATGCCGGGAATCAATACCCGTCACGCAAAGCGGCAATGAATTGTCGCACTCCAAAGCAAGAACAATTTGATTTATATAAAGCGCGCCGCACAATGCTGAAAAGCAAAGCATTTATGGTAAAATAAGATCAAGGATACGCGCAAATGGATGACCGGGACAAACGGCCGGATTTTTATTCATGCTTCACAACCCGTGATGCGGCCCAATACCATGACTGGTACCTTGCCCCTCCGGGCAGCGATATTGTCCTGGAACAGAAACAGGCGATATGCGAAATTCTCGGCCAGGGTGGAACAAGAAAACTGCTCGACATCGGCTGCGGCACGGGCTTGTTCACCGAGTGGTTTCATACACAAGGCTTCATCGTCACCGGCATGGACAGTTCCGAGGCCATGATTGCGCTGGCCAAAACGCATTGCGCGGCATGCGCCGCCCTGCATGTGGCCGATGCGGCGCGCATGCCTTTTGCAGACGCCTCTTTTGATATCGCAACCTTCATCACATCATTGGAATTTGTGGCAGATGCGCAATGCGCACTCAAAGAAGCAGCGCGTGTAGCGCGTGGCCAGGTGGTTATTCTGCTCCTCAACCCCGGGCACCCAATGAATGCCGAACGCAAGCGCAAATCCGCGGCCAGCGGGGGCGTTTTCAAAAATGCCCGGCTGTGGACCCCGGGGGAAATGGAGACACTGATCCGTAAATCTGCAACCGGGGAATGCAACATAACAACGCACGGCTATTCCGGCAATTCCCCATATTTCATTCTTGAGATGTCATATTAAACGCGATGCACTATGGGATGATTTTTTTGCACTTCAGCAAATTGTCATAATTCACAGGGAAATAATGCCCGGCGCCAGATAGTATGCCACCAGATGTGACACAGCACGAGCTGCGAGACATTGAGTGTGGGTGTATTCATTGATTGATTGAATTGAGCATTGCAACCGCCCTTTGCCCGCGCACCGGCACAGAACGCTGCGCCACACGGCGCGGGAAAATTTATTAGAAAAAAAATCTGTCCCCATTAAAATAATTCATGTACAAAGGGCGACGACACAAGGTTGCCCTCCAATATCCAATATCCAAAACGGTTGCAGGCGAAATCTGCTGTATTTATGGCAAAACCCTGCATTAAACAAAGGGAACTGGCGAAAAAACCATCCATTTATGATTCACGGCTGACGCACGGCCTATCATAAATCGGTCGCAAACCAGTAAAAGAAGAACCAATGTACGGCATATTAACGGTCGTTTTTTTTGTGTTGATTGTGAAACTCACGTTCCGGAAAGCGGCGTCGCTGTCCACAGGGAAAAGGACGGCATATTATCTTGGACTGTTTGGACTGTTCCTGATTTCCCCTGTTGTGTTGTGGATGATATTCTACTGGTCGCTGTCCTTTGACCGGGACGTTAAACTCTCCGTAAAGTTCAAGGATGACCGCATCTACAATTTCATGCCGCGTGTGGCGCGAGAGGATGGCAGCGCTTTGCTGGTGAATGCGGACGGATTAATCGCGGACCGGGAATACGCCATACCCAAACCACAGGATATCACCCGCATCGGGCTCATGGGGTGCTCATTTGCCGCGGGATACAAATTGACCTACGAAGAAACCCTGGGCGAGCAGATAGAAAAACTTGCAGGCGCCCGCACCGAAGTCATCAATTTCGCGTTCTTTGGCTCCAACACGGAAATGCAGGTGGATCACTTTTTCAACAAAGGCAAAAAGTACGGGCCCAACATGCTGATTGTGCGCTTCGAGCCCTTTCATGTGTATCCCACAATTGAAAAATACTATGATGATGTCAGCTACAGCATTATCAATAAATCAGCCTTTTACTGGCCCCGGGAGTTCAAGAACAGGCTGATCCGGTTAAGTTTTACGGCAATCCGGGGCAAATTCGATAAATACTTCCACGCGCATCCCGCAAAGGTCATCAAAAAACAGATTATCAAGCCACTGGACGATTTGCGGCGGCACACGGCCACGCATGATATTGAAGTCGTCATGGTCATGGATGCGTGCGATGCGGACCATGCGCCCGTGTGCGACGCAGTCACGGATTTCTCCAGGCGCGCGGGCTGGCATGTCCTGGATTTAACCAGGTCCCAGAGCCTTGACCTCAATGACAGCTTTATGAAAATACCAAACGACGGACATCCCACGGCCTACGCCAACAGGGAAATCGCCAGGGTGACTTACGAATTCATCAGGCAGTTGCCGGCCCGTGAATCGCGTGTGTCCGGACTTGCGCCATGGCCTATCCGGCAGTAACGGCCCGCATCCGGAAAAGCCAGAAACAACAGCCCGTTAAGGCGTGCACATCGAACGGCCTTGTTCCGGACATGATTTCAGCCAATTCCATTTTCCAGTTTGTTTCAATCTCATGTGTGAAACCATATGCGGATCCCCCTATAATGTAATTCATGACTGAATCCATAGACAAATGGGCAATCAAGCATACTCCCAAGCGCGGCCGCACCGGCGCGTCAAGGATTATTCTCCCGAGCCAAACGGTGAAGAATCTCAAGCCCCTGCTGCAGGCCATGCAAATCCTGGACCCCGGGGATATCATGCGCGTGGACACGGACGGCATCCCGGTGTTTGTGTGCAAGCGCAGCGGCGCTGATGGCCGCGCCTTCTACTACAAAGGGAAAGGCTATACAGGGGCCGATTCCAGGGCCAGCGCCATGATGGAGGCTGCGGAACGCTATTCCGCGGAAACGTATTCCGGCTCCGTGCTCAGCGGCACATATGAAGAGATTCAACGCAAAGGCCCTGCCGCGCATTTGGAAAAACTGTACGCGCGCATAGAAGAATGCTACACGCACGACAGCACCGTGGAATGGGTGCAGGGCTTCGACCTTATCGGGCAGCGCGAGACATTCATACCCCTCAACCTGGTCGTGCAGCCCTATGTCACGGGTCCGGAATACTTCCGCGCCGGGTCCGTGGGCCTTGCGTCGGGAAACACAATGGAAGAAGCGCTGGCCCATGCCTTGTGCGAAGTCATCGAGCACGACGCCCTGGGCGTTTCCGCAACGTATAACCCCGAATCCTGGCGGTTTGTAATGAATGATTCACAGGGCGGCGCACAAGGCGCAACGCAGGAAATCCCCTTTGAAGACACCACGCCCGAACTGGCTTTCCCCTTGATTGATCCCGCAACGTTTCCGGCGCGCGCCAGCAACATCGCGCACAAGCTTGATGCCGCCGGGCTGGAATTTTTTGCGCGCAATATCACCACGGATATCGGCGCGGCCTCGGTGAGCTGCATCGTGGCGGCCCGCAACGCCCAGGGCGCATACGCCATGTTTTCCGGATCAGGCACGCACCCCAATGCAGACATTGCCCTGGTGCGGGCTTTGTGCGAAGCCGCCCAGAGCCACTCCGCGGGCATGTGGCTGTATGAAAACAAAATCTGGAAACAGCAAGCCATGGTTGAGAATCCCGGCAAATTGGCGGGATACGGAAGCACATGCGCCTTCTCCGACATTCCATCCCGCAAATTCCCCACCGTGGATCAGGATATCCACTGGCTTCTGGGCCGGCTCCGGCGCGATGGCCTGAACCAGGCCATCGCCGCGGACCTCACAAGCCCGGACCTTGGAATCCCCACTGTCAGAGTCACGGTTCCAGGCACAGAATACCTGCACGAAGAACCGGACAAAAAAGGCATGGGCATGCGAGCCAAAGCCATGCTCGACAAACGCATGAACCAGTTAAACGAGCTTTTTCAGAATTATCATGAGCAGAACAATGGCGGCAGGCCGTGACAATCGGCAAATAAACGGCCACTGCGGCGGTTTTCAAAGTGCCGGGCTTCGGCCTTTGACAAGAACACCAGTCTGATCCCTTTATTCTATACCCGTATAATTCGCATCAGCCGCAGGGCGCGGGCGCCGGCTTTGTTGAATGTATTCGCCGCGAGCCTTGGCGCGGCGCCATGCACCGGCCCTGCCAGTGGTTCTCTCCTGAATGAAATCAAACCAGTAATGCTAAAGCAAAGAACCTCGGTAAAACGCAATCATTGGAAAAACAGGCCTGGTATCCAAAGACAATTTCATAATATGGAACCCGGATATGGAGTGCGACGCTGTCTGGATCTGCAATCATCGGAGATGGCAGGGAATTTGACATAACATGTTCAGTAAATGCATCCGGAGGTGCGAACATGCTTATGGAACAAATTCCAGATCATGAACACGGCGGACCAATTATGACCCTCCCGCTCTTGTCATTGTTTGATGGAGAGCGGGCTTTTCAGGCGCGCATGCCCGCGCTGCGCGAGGTGGTCGCCGCGGCAAGCATCACGCCCGTTCCCTACATGCCGGCGTTTATTCGCGGCGTCATGCCATATGGAAACACCACGATTCCGGTCATTGATTTCCAAGCGGATCCGATGAAGAATCAGGAGCAGGAATCGCCCGGTGCATGTGTCCTGGTTTTTTCATACGGGCAAATGGAGTTCGGGGTGGTCATGGAAAAAGCGTGTGAACAAGCCCGGAAAAGCCTGAAGAAATCCCTTGCGCCGCAAGAGGCGCCCCGGGACAAGCGGCGTGTGTGGAGCAGCAACGCCTGGTGGTAGGAGGCTGAGTCCGTTTTTTGCCGGAGCATTGCCCGTGCGTGATTCATGCATGTGGCTCGGGCTTTGATATTTCCTATTTTGAATTTATGCAATTCTCACAGCCGGCCTGTACGGGCCGGTTGTTTTGTCCCGTCTCATTTCAGTCGAATCAATGTGCTGTTCATGGCGAACCTCTTGGTTGCAACTGCTGTTACCCGCTCTGCAACCGTAACTGTTCCGGAACTGTTACCGTCCCGCAAGGTGCAACGGCCTCTCCAAACAAAAACCAATTCTAAAAATCTTTTTAGCACCTTTTTATTGTGCGAATCCGCGCCGCTATATCTAAATGGCTCCATATAGTTATGGATAAGGCGCCCCACCGCACACATATTTTCCGGTTGGTTTGCATGTTGCCAATCATGGCACAGGTCTTGCATTTGAAACGGTTGCAGACGGGCGGCGCCCGCACGCAAGGACCCTCCGGGAGGACAGGACCATGGCTCAAACGCAAACACCAGCGTATCTTACAAAAGATGATTACCAGGCACTAAAACGCAAAGAGGTGGCTTTGCTGCATTGCGGCGTGTCCTGGGCCGTTTCATGCAGTATCCAAAATAACATCCTTAATAACCTCGGCAAAGTGTTCAAGGATCAGGTGGCTGTGGGCAGCGTGGATGTTGAGCAGATTCCGGAGGTCAAAAATGATTTCCGCGTGGAGAATGTGCCGACCCTGCTCATCCTGCAAAATGGCAAAGAGGTCAAACGCTTTGAGGGCGTGCAGTCGGAAAAAACCCTGGCGCGGGAGATAAATGATGTGAGCAGAGTCTTTGATCCCAACCAGAACATCGAGGCCATGTGGGACGAGTTGCGTGACAAAGAGATTGAGAAGGAATTGTTCCACAAGGAAATCCTGATCATCGACGACGACCCCGACGTGACGTTTTGTGTGCGCACCATTCTCGAAGAAGCGAAATTCGACAATATCCATCTGGCAACAAATTACATGAACACCGTGGAACATCTTCAGAAGCAGATACCGGATCTGATTTTCCTGAATATCGGCATGCACAACAAGGAAGGCAACCGCATTATGACAGGCCTGCGGCGCAGCAAGGACTGGCGCGGCATCCCGGTGCTGGTATCCGTGGGGCCGCTGGAGCCCACGCGCGTTTACGAGGACACATTCAAAAACGCGGCCATCCTCAAACACGGCAAGTATGTGGAGCAGCCGCGCACGCGCCAGTCATTCACGGGCCTGGTGCGGCACATGTTGCTTTACGGTGAATCCGGGGAAGGGTCGCAGATGCTGCATGTGGGCAAAATCTGCCCTCCAGGAGCCAAACAACTCTAACAGAAAACAGCGCATTCACTTTAAGGAGATTCGCATGACACCCATAGCACCGATGTTGGAAATCACGGACGCAATCCTCGAAGCCGGAGGCAAAACCCTGTACGAATGCATCCAGTGCGGCACGTGCTCATCCCTGTGCCCCTGGAACGAAGTGTCCGACTACAGCCCGCGGCACCTGATTCACGAGGTGTCGCTTGGCATCGAGGGCTACGAGGAAGAGGCGCTGTGGAAATGCGTGACGTGCAATCTGTGCGTGAGCCGCTGCCCGCGCGGCATCGATATGGTGGACATCATCAGGGCGGCGCGCACCACCATGCTGGAAATGGGCTCGGCCCCGGCGGCTTACCGAGGCCCCCTGGCCAGCATGAACAGCGACGGCAACCCATGGAACGGCAACGCCGGGGACCGCATGAAGTGGGCGGAAGGCCTGGACCTCGACGTATATACGCCCGAAAACGAATACCTTTACTTCACCTGCTGCACGCAGGCATTTGATCCCCGCAACAAGCCCGTGGCCAAGGCGCTCACCGGCCTTCTCAAAGATGCGGGTGTAAATTTCGGCATCAGCGGCCCGGACTCGGTGTGCTGCGGCGACCAGGCGAGCAAGGTGGGCGGCCGGTCCACGTTCGAGGCGCTCAAGGACAAGAATCTGGCCCAGTTTGCCGAGGGCAAAGTGGACAAAATAATCGTGGCGTCGCCCCACTGCCTCAATGCATTCCTTAAGGATTATGCGCCCGACACCAGGGGCGTGGCCGTGGAGCACTACACCGTGACCCTGGACCGGCTCATTGCCCAGGGCGCTATCAAGCCGACAACCGAAGTGGCGCACACGGTCGCGTACCACGACCCGTGCTATCTGGGCCGGCACAACAATATCTACGACGAACCCCGCCGCGTACTGCAAGCCATTCCCGGAGTGACTCTGGTGGAAATGGAACACACGCGCGCCAACAGCCTGTGCTGCGGCGGCGGGGGCGGCGGCCTGTGGCTCGAGGTGGAAAAAGAAGAACGCTTTGCCATCCTGCGCGTTCAGGAGGCAATTGACGCAGGCGCCGATACCATTGCAACCGCCTGCCCATACTGCACGATCATGTTCGAAGACGCTGTCAAGGTCATGAACGCCGAAGACAAGATCGCCATCCGCGATGTGTCCGAACTCCTGGCCCAAAGCCTGGCGTGACGCTGTTTATACCCATTTCATCCTGTGAAAGGATTCTGCACTGATGGTTTACCGTGAGAACGAAGAGGAACGAATCGGGTTTTACATCTGCCATTGCGGCATCAACATCGCGTTCAAAGTGCGGTGCGCCGAGGTGGCCGAGTACATTGCAACTTTGCCGCACGTTGCGGTGTCGCGCGATTATCTGTTTATGTGCTCGGACCCCGGCCAGCAGCTTATTGAAGAGGACATCGCCAAGCACGGGCTGACCCGTGTTGTTGTGGCGTCGTGTTCGCCGCGCATGCACGAAAAAACCTTCAGCGGTGCCTGCTCCCGCGCAGGGCTCAACCCATACCGCGCGTTCCATATGGTATGTGTTCGCGAACACGTGTCCTGGGTCACCAGGGACATGGACGAAGCCACGGAAAAGGCCAAGGTTGTGTGCCGCGCGGGCGTGTCGCGCGTGCTGCACCAGAAGGAGCTGTTCCCCAAATCTTTTAGCGTGACTCCCGCCACATTGATTGTGGGCGGCGGCATCGCGGGCATGCAGGCGGCCCTGGATGTGGCCAGCGCCGGGTTCAAGGTTTACCTCGTGGAAAAATCCCCCACCGTGGGCGGGCACATGCTGCAGTATGACAAGACGTTCCCCACTCTGGACTGCGCGGCGTGCATCGGCACGCCCAAGATGGTGGAAGTGGGCCAGCACGAAAATATCGAGTTGCTCAGTTACAGCGAGGTTCAGAGCGTCGAAGGCTTCGTGGGCAATTTCAAGGTCAAAGTGCTCCAGAAGGCGCGATTCGTGGATATGGACAAATGCACGGGTTGCGGCGAGTGCGGCGCGGTCAACATGAACGGATCCGCGGACATCAAGGAACGCGGCGGTGAGATGTGGGTGGACCGGCTGCGCATTGACGAAGAGGCGTGCATCCAGTGCGGCGCCTGCGTGCGCGCCTGCCTTGAGGAAAACGGGGCCGAGCGCCATGGCATGAGCAACATTGTGCTGCAACGCTTCGATGCGTTCAAAGCCGCGGCTTCAGATGGGGGCTCTCTGGACGGCGCCACGGATCTGCAAAAGCTTCTGCTCATGGATGTGGCGCAGCGCGAAGAGTTCTGGGCGGAGCATTTCAAAAAATGCGTGCGGTGCTACGGGTGCTTTAACGTGTGCCCCACATACACGCCCGAAGATCCCGAGTTGCATCCCTCGCGCTGGGTGAGCCGCGGCACAGGCATGCCCGAGTATCCCGCATTCCATCTCATGCGCGCCTACACCGTGGGGCCGGCCTGCATCAACTGCGGCGAATGTGAGCGCATGTGCTCGGCCGGCGTGCCGCTGCGGATGCTGCAGCAAATCGTAATCCATTACACGCCGGACCAGGTGTTCGACCTGGTGCCGGGCCTTAGTGAAGAAGCCAAAGAAACAATCCGCACCCGCGCCGCGGGCGACAAGCGCCGCGCCGCATATGTATGAGCTTGACGATAAGCAAACAATAAAGTGAGGCTGCTCATGTTGGATTCCATCAGAAAACAAGCCGCAGAGGCATTTGACAACGGATATAACGCGGTAGTGGGCATACGCGAAATAAACGGCCATGCAGGCCCATATATTTTCACCGATAAATCAGAACTCGAACACCTGGCCGCGGCCCCGCGCGTGAACCTGTCGCGCATCCTGCAAAAACTTCAGGACCAGAAGCCGGAATGGAAAGTGGCGGCGGTGCTGCGCGGATGCGACGGGCGGGCCTTGAGGAAACTCAAGGACAAGGGCCTGGCCGAGCCCGGCCTGGTGCGCGCCATTCCCGTGACATGCTCCAAAGAACAGGCCGCGGAATGCAACTGTGAAAAACCATTTTATGAAACCTTCGACTGCACGGGCTGCTGGGAATGCATCGAAGCCTGCCCGGTGCACGCCATTGAACGCACCAACGTGTGCCCCATCGTGGTGCCAAGCGAGTGGAATGTGGGAACCACCATGCGCAAGGCCACGTACATTGCGTTCCCCCAGGCCGTGCCCATGAAGGCCCTGCGCGACAAAGACCACTGCCTGCGCATCAAGGGCGACATGGAGTGCAAGGGCTGCGAGAATGCGTGCGAAGCCAAGGCCATCAACCACGACCAGCAGGATGAGGTGCGCGAACTCGATGTAGGCTCCATCATCGTGGCCACAGGCTTTGATGTGCTCGATCCCGAACCCATTCACCACTTCGGCTATGGCAAGTACAGCAATGTTCTGACCAATTTTGAATTTGAACGTTTAAGCAACGCCACCGGCCCCACAAGCGGCGCTATCCGCATGCGGGACAGTGAGGACCGCCTGAAATTCACAACCCCGCCCGAGAGCGTGGCCATTCTCCACTGCATCGGCAGCCGCGATAAGAATTACCACTCGTACTGCTCGCGCGCCTGCTGCATGTACGCCCTCAAATTCGCCCACCTCATCAAGGACAAAGTGGGCGAGCACGTGCAGGTGTTCAACTTCTACATTGACATGCGCTGTTTCGGCAAAGGCTACGAGGAATTCCTGAACAAGGTGCAGAGCGAGGGTGTGCGCATGGTGCGCGGCAAGGCCGTGGAAGTCACGGACCGGACCCGGGCCGACGAAGAGCCCGGCAAGCTGGTTGTTGTGGCCGAAGACACTCTGCTGAATAAAAAGCTGCGCGTGCCCGTGGACATGGTCATTCTGTGCACAGCCATGGAGGCGCGCAAAGACGCCGGTGACGTGGCCCGCATGTTTAACATCAGCATGGACGCCAACGGGTTCTTCATGGAAGAACACCCCAAGCTGGCGCCCGTGTCCACGCCGTCCAGCGGTGTGTTCATTGCGGGCGCATGCCACGGACCCAAGGACATCCCGGACTCCGTGGCCCAGGCCAAGGGCGCAGCCAGCGAGGCCATCCAGTTGAGCGCCTTCGGCTCCATTGTGAGCAACCCCATGGTTTCAAGCATCGACGCCGACGTGTGTATCGGGTGCAAAACCTGCATCGGCCTGTGTCCCTATTCGGCCATAACGTTCGACGAACAGCGCGGCGTGTCCGTGGTGGGGGAGGCCATTTGCAAGGGCTGCGGAAGCTGCGCGGCCCACTGTCCCAGCGGCGCGGCGCGCATCCGCCACTTCTCGCCCAAACAGATTCTGTGCGAGGTGGACGGGATTTTCGCGGAGCCCCGCAATGGAGCGCCGAAAACCGCTAAAAAGCAACCCGCGCATTCCGGCTGAGCCGCGTGCGCTGCATTTCAAGAACCAACACCCGCCCCGACACATCGCTTGTCCGGGAGCGGGAAAGGAGAGATACCCATGGAATTTGAACCGACGATTGCCGGATTCCTGTGCAACTGGTGCACGTTCACCGCTGCGGACCTGGCGGGCACGTCGCGCTTGCAGCAACCGCCCAACGTGAAAATTGTGCGCGTAATGTGCAGCGGCATGGTGGACCCGCAGTATGTGATCAAGGCCTTTCTCGAGGGCGCGGATGGCGTTCTTATCGGGGGATGCTGGCCCGGAGACTGCCACTACATCAATGGCAACCTCAAGGCCCGCCGCCGGGTGGCCCTGCTTAAAAGCATTCTCACCCATTACGGCATCGAGGAGGACCGCCTGTGGCTGCGCTGGATCGCGGCCAGCGATGGCAACATGTTCGCGGAAACCGTGTCCGAAATGACAGGACGCCTCAAGGAACTGGGGCCGTCCCCGATCAAGATGCTCGCCGCTGTGTAAAAACCATTTCCAAGGAGCACGTCATGAATGCTTTCACTGAAGTCAAATTAACGGACAACGACATCAACAGCCCGGTGCGGGACCTGTTGCGCGGCATGCTGGAAAAAGGCCTGGTGGATGCGGTCATGGCGCCCGCGCTCACCCAGGGCCAGAACATGCCCCGGCAAACCCTGATCGTGGATCCGGCCCTGGTGGACCGTGTAGACGCACTGGCCCCGGTGGTTCCATGGAACGCCGCGCAATTCGTGTCCAAACTCACGGTCCAGCCCAGCGGCCGGCGCCTGGCCGTGGTCCTGCGCTCGTGCGAAACGCGCGCCTTCACTGAGCTGGTCAAGCTCAACCAGGGCGCGGCCGACGCCCTGACCGTGATCGGGCTCGACTGCCTGGGCCGCCTTGAAAATACGGACTATCTGGCGTTCAAGGAACAGGTTGACGCCCCGGCCGCCACGTTCGTTAAAAACATGCTCGAGGGCAAGGCCCCGGCCCAGGGTGTGGCGATTCCGCCCGCATGCCAGGCATGCGACTATCCAGAGGTTCCGCGCTGCGACGTGCGTGTGTGCCTGGCCGGCAGCGACCCCTCGCAGAGCCTGTTCCTCGAAGCCGTGTCTGAACGCGGGGAGCAAATCTTCCGCGAACTGGGCTGGCCGGCGGGCGACGCCCCGGCTGGCCGCGCGGACGCTTTGGGAAAAATCATTGCCCAGCGCAACGCGGCGCGCGACGCCATGTACGAAGATTTCGACGCCAGGACACAGGACATGGCCGCGTTGTCTGACCTGTTCAGCAATTGCGTGAATTGCTACAACTGCCGCAATGCCTGCCCCGTGTGCTACTGCCGCGTGTGTGTGTTCCAGACGGATACTTTCCGCCACGACAGCGAACAGTATTTTAACTGGGCGGACAAGCGCGGCGGCCTCAAGCTGCCCACGGACACTCTGTTCTACCAACTCACCCGCATGATCCATATGAGCACATCCTGCGTGGGCTGCGGCCAGTGTTCGAGTGCATGTCCCAGCGACATCCCGCTGGCTCAGATCTTCCGCAGCGTGGCCCGCAAGAGCCAGGCCGTGTTCGAGTACGAACCCGGCCGCGACCCGGATGAAGCCCTGCCCCTGTCCGTGTTCGGCGAGGGTGAATTCCTGAATGTAACCAACGAATGCCAGAGCGACTGAGCACTGCCGACGAAAAAGCGAGGTTTTGACAATGAGCAATAAACCCGGATCCGTCCTGGTCGTGGGCGCCGGCGTAGCCGGCATACGCGCCGCGTTCGACATGGCGCAACTCGGACACAAAGTGTTTCTTTGCGAGAATTCGGAACAGATCGGCGGTATTCTCGCCAAGCTCGATCACCAGTTCCCCAATAACCACTGCGGCATGTGCCGCATGCTGCCCACCGTGGGCCGCGAGGTGGCGTCCGAGCACTGCCTGCGAAAAAGCGTGTTCCATGAAAATATTGAAATCCTTCCATTCACCGAACTGACATCCATCGACGGCGACGCCGGAGCGTTCAAGGTGTCGCTGCTGCGCCGCGCCCGGCACGTGAATCCTGATATCTGCAACGGCCTGGGCGAATGCATTGAGGCCTGCCCCATCGAGATGCCCGATGCGTTCAACAAGGGGCTCACCATGCGCAAGGCCATCTACCGGCCCGTGCCGCACAACGTGCCCCAGTTGCTGCTCGTGGACACCGAAGCCTGCGACAAATGCGGCAAATGCGTGGCCGTGTGCCCGAGCGGCGCTATCGATCTGGACGCCGAAGACCAGCCCCGGGACATCGAAGTCGGCGCCATCATCCTGGCCTCGGGCGCGTCCCTTTATAACATCAACACCGCTGACGACGCCAAATCCTGGAACGTGTCGGACGATGTCGTGGATTCTCTTACCTACGAGCGGCTTATCAGCGGTTCAGGAACTTACCACGGAAAGATTCTGCGCCCGTCCGACGGCAAAGAAGCCAAGCGCATCGCCTGGATTCAGTGCATGGGCTCGCGCAACCGCCGCCAGGGCCGCGATTACTGCTCGTCCATCTGCTGCATGTTTGCACTTAAAGAAGCCGTGCTCGCCAAGGCAAAAGGCGGCGCGGACACGGAAACCACAATTTTCTATATGGATATGCGCACCTACGGCAAGGGCTTCTACCGCTATCGCGAGGCCGCTGAAGAAGAAGGCGTGCGCCTGGTGCGCTGCCGCGTGCAGGAAGTCTATTGCGAGGCCGACGGCACGCTTGTGGTGCGCTATTTCGACCCCAAAACAGGAGAATTCGCTATCGGCGAATATGACCTGGTCGTAATGTCCACGGGCCAGGCGCCGTTTGAAAGCCATAAAGAACTGGCCGCACTGCTCAAGCTGGAATTGACCGAAACGGGCCTGTTGCCCGCAGTGGATTTTGACAAGGTGCGTTTGCTCAAGCCCGGCGTATTCATGTGTGGCTCTGTCATGGGCCTGACCGATATCAGCGAGGCTGTGACCAGCGGCACGGCCGCGGCCGGCGCCGCATCGCAAATGCTTATCTCCAAAAACATGGGCCCCGAAGAACCCGACGAAGCGGATGCGCCGCCCCCCGAAAGGGAGGCCGAGGGCCAGCGGCCCAGCGTGTGCGTAATCCTGTGCCGCCACAAAATACCCGGCGCCGAGACCATTCTCAACCTGGACTCCCTGCATGAAAAAGTCGGCAAATTGTTCGGCGTAAACGAAGTCAAAACCATCGATTCCCTGTGCCACGAGGACGGGGCCGAAGAACTAAAGAAAGTCCTGGCCGAATCCAAATGCAACCGGGTGCTGATTGGCGCCTGCCTGCCCCAGGTATACCGGCAGACTTTCCGAAAAATGGCGCGCGCCGCGGGCTTCAACGAATCCCTGGTGGAAATCATCGATGTGCTGGGATTCGCGCGACAGGCCTCGGCCGGCAATGAAGAAGCCTGGGCCAGCCGCGCGCTCGGCGAAATTCGCGCCAACGTGGAAAAACTCAAACAGGCCACCCCCCTGCACGCGGAGATTCTGCCCATCGAACAGTGCGCGCTGGTGGCGGGCGGCGGCCTGGCCGGCCTGCGCGCGGCTTTGTCCCTGGCCGACCGCGGCGTCAAAGTCGTGCTCATGGAGAAATCCTCCGAACTGGGCGGCCACGCGGTCAAGGTGCTCAAGTACACGGCCAGCGGCGCAGATCCAGTGGCCCTGTGCAACAATATGATCGAGCGCGTCAAGGAGCATAAAAAAATCACCATACACACCAACTGCGAGGTCGTGGGCAACCGGGGCACCCTGGGCTCTTTCACCGTGGGCATCAAGCGTGTGGACACGGACGAAGAGCCGTTCGCCGTAAATGTGGGCGCGGTTATTCTGGCCACGGGCGGCCGTGAAGGCCGCACTGCGGAATACCGATACGGCGGCAGCAAAAACATTGTGACCCAGGTGGAGTTCGAAACCCAGTTGTCAAACGGCAAAATCGACCCCGCGAACCTGCAAAACGTGGCCATGATCCAATGCGTGGGCTCCCGCGAAAAGGGAGGCCGCGAATATTGCAGCCGCATCTGCTGTTCGGCCGCTATGAAAAATGCATTAAAAATCAAGGAAAAGAATCCCGAAGCGCGCGTCTATATTTTATACCGCGACATCATGACCTATGGTTTCCTGGAACGCTTCTACAGCCAGGCGCGCGCCGCGGGCGTGATTTTCATCAATTACGATTTGGACAACAAGCCCAAAGTGGACATCGTGGATGACAAGCCCGTGCTCACATTCACGGACCCGGTGCTGCGGCTCGACATGCAATTGCCCGCGGATCTGCTGGTACTGGCCACAGGCATTGACCCGTCCAAGGGCAACAAAACCCTGGCCAGCGCCTTTGGCCTCACCCTCACCGCCGACGGCTTCTTCCAGGAAGCGGATTCCAAGTGGCGTCCTATCGAAAGCGACCGGCCCGGCGTGTACATCGCGGGCATGGCGCATACGCCGCAACTCATCGACGAAACCCTGATGCAGGCCGAGGCCGCCGCGCACAAGGCGTTCACGCACCTGGCGCGCAAAACCATGTCCGTGGCGCGCGTGGTTTCCATTGTGCACGACGCCTTGTGCACGCGTTGCAAACGCTGCATAGACGTTTGTCCCTACGATGCCCGCTCCTTCGACTCTGTGAACAATTGTATCGTGGTGAACCAGGCGGCGTGCCAGGCGTGCGGCATGTGCGCGGCCGTGTGCCCCAACAGCGCCGCCGAGGTGCCCGGCTGGAATGAAAAACAGATCATGGCCGTGCTGGACGCCAAACTGAGCGACTGCCGCCCCATGGCTGCGGTCTGACAAGGAGGACCACCCAATGCCCGTAATGGAAATGGAACCTGAAATCATCAACCTGGCCGAGTCCGACAAGGATATGTGGCGCGACGTGTTCGCCACCGAGAACCTGCGCTACTGCTTCAACTGCAGCACGTGCATCTCGGGCTGCCCCGCATCGCACGCGGACCCGCCGCTGCTGATCCGCAACCTGGCCCGCATGGTTCTGCTCGGCCTTGAAGACGAATTGCTGGATGAGGACTCGCCCTGGGCGTGCGTCACCTGCTCGCGCTGCGAGGAAATGTGCCCCATGGACGTCAAACCCTTCGAGTTGTGCCTGGCCATCCGCAAGTGGCAGGTGGCCAACGACCCCACGCGCATCCCGCCCTCCATCGTGGAGGTTTACGCACGCGGCTACACACAGGCCGTAGAGAAAAACACCGAACAGCGCAAATCCCTGGGCCTGCCCGAGATGCTCCCCGTCATCACCGAGTTTCCCGAGATGCTCAAACAGTTCCAGGAAATGCTCATGAAAACCAAAATCATCAGCGACAACGACTACATGTTCAAAGGGGCCTGACCAATGGAAATCGGACTGTTCTTAGGATGCAATACCCCGGCCCTGCGCCCGGATGTGGAACGGGCCATCCGCCTCACCATGCCCGACCTGGGCGTGGATCTGGTGGACCTGGAAGGCTATGTGTGCTGCCCGGCGTTCGGCACCTTCCCGTCCACGGACACCGACTCGCACCTAGCCACCAGCGGGTGGAACCTGTCCCTGGCCGAGGCCAAGGGTCTGGACCTGATGGTGGAATGCGGCTCGTGCTACAGCTCTCTGCAAATGGGCCGCGAGCACATACTGCACAATGAACAACACAAAGCGCGGGTCAACGAACTGCTCGCACCCTCTGGCCGCAGCTACCATGGAAAAACCCAGGTCCGCCACATCACCGACATTCTCTACAATGAGGTGGGCGTGGAAAAAATCGCAGGCAGCATCAAGAAACCTCTCGCGGGCATGCATGCTGTGGTGCAGTACCCATGCCACACCCTGTTCCCGCACGAACTCGTGGGCTTCGACGGCCCCCCGGCGCGGCCGCATATTCTCAAAGACCTGGTCGAAGCCCTGGGCGCCACCGTGGACCACTACAGCCGCGAGTACCAGTGCTGCGGCGGCGCAGGCGGATTCCACAACCACGCGCCTGAAGAAGCCCTGGAATGGACCCGTACGCGGTTCGACGCCATCAAAAACGAAACCCAGGCCGACTTCATCGTGGTCTCCTGCATCACCTGCCTTATGCACATGGACAATTCCCAGAAACAGCTCAGCCAGGGCGATACCGAATACAGCATCCCCGTGTTCGATTACAACCAGATTCTGGCCCTGGCCATGGGTTTCGACCCCAAAGAAGTCGCACCCATCTGCACGGTGCCGCGCGAACCCGTAATCAGCCGCGTGTGACGCCCGGGCGCGCGCAACACAGCCAATAATCAACCGCTCTGAACGGCGAGGAGAAAATGCCATGAAAGTAACCATTACCATAGATGGAAAACAAGTCTCTGCGGAAAGCGGCAGCACTGTCTACGAAGTGTGCTGGGATCAGGGCATTAACCTGCCCGCCGCGTGCCGCCACCCACTGATGTCCCCATGCATGGACCAGACGGCCCTCAGTTCTGTTGACATTCAAGGCCGGGGCGTACTGTCCGCAACAACCACATGTGTGCAGGACGGCATGGTGGTGGGCATCGACACCCCCCAGGCTGCGGATGCGCGCAAAACCGCGCTCACCGATATGCTCGCCCACCACCAGGGAGACTGCGTGGCCCCTTGCTCCGAAGCGTGCCCCGCGCACATCGACATCCAGGGCTATCTGGCTCTCATAGCAAAGGGCCGGCCCACCGAGGCCATGGAGCTTATCCGCGAAACCAACCCCCTTCCATCCGTGATTGGCCGCATCTGCCCGCGCCCGTGCGAAGCCGCCTGCCGCCGCAGCCTCGTAGACCAGCCCCTGGCCATCTGCTGGCTCAAACGCTACGCCGGAGACAAAGAATTGCTCGACGGCAAACGCCCCCTGCCCCCCATGGCCAAAAAGAACGGCCGCAAAGTCGCCATCATCGGCTCTGGCCCCGCGGGTCTCAGCGCCGCGTTCTTCCTGCGCCGCATGGGTTATGAACCCACTATCTACGAAACCCTGCCCCAGCCCGGCGGCATGCTGCGCTACGGCATTCCCGAGTACCGCCTGCCAAAAGCCGTGCTCGACAAAGAAATCGAATCCATCACCGATATGGGCGTCACACTGGAATGCAACAAAAAATTCGGCGAAGATATCACGTTCGATTCCCTCAAAGAAAACGGTTGTGAATCCGTGCTCCTGGCCGTGGGCGCGCACAAAAGCTACGCCATGGGCCTCGATGGCGAAAACAATCTCAAGGGCGTTCATCTCGGCATCGAATTCCTGCGGGAAATGGGCCTTGGCAACGAGATTCCCATGGGCGCCAAAGTCGCTATCGTAGGCGGCGGCAACACGGCTATGGACGCCGCGCGCACGGCCCGCCGCCTGGGCGCCGGGCAGGTCACGGTCCTGTACCGCCGCTCCCGCCAGGAAATGCCGGCCAGCGCACACGAAATCAAAGAAGCCGAAGAAGAAGGCGTCAAATTCGAATTCCTGGCCGCGCCCGTGAAACTGAACGGGGACAGCGGCAAACTCACCGGCGTGTCCTGCATACGCATGCAGCTCGGCGAACCCGACCAGAGCGGACGCCGCCGCCCCACTCCCGTGGACGGTTCGGAATTTGATATGGAACTCGACACCCTCATCTGCGCCATCGGCCAGTGCCCCGAACTTGAATTCCTGAAAACCGACTGCAAATGCCTTGAAGGCAAAGGCGAATTCTGCATCGGGCGCGGCAACTGCTTCACCGTGGACCCGGAAACCATGGCCACGAACATGCCCGGCGTATTCGCCGCGGGCGACGCCCAGCGCGGCCCCGCAACAGGCGTATGGGCCGTGTCCGACGGACGCCGCGCCGCCCTGGCCATGGATCAATTCCTCACCACCGGCGAAATCAAGGCGATTGAGGATACCGCCCCGCAATTCACCTTCCGCCGCGCCGCGGCTCTGGACCAGGTCGACAAATCCGAATATGCGCATATCGCCAAACAAAACATCATTCCCATGCCGGGCCTTAAACCCGATGAACGCAAGGATAATTTCAATGAAGTAGAAAACGGTTACAGTGATGAGCAAGCCATGAAAGAAGCCGCCCGATGCCTGGAGTGCGGCTGCGCTTCCGCCGGAGACTGCGTGCTGCGCGACCTCGCAACAAAGCTCGAAATCGAACAGCCCGAAAAAGCCGCGGATTTCAAGTTCATCGCGCCCAACAGGTTGAATGCCTACATCGAACGCGACGCCAACAAGTGCATCGGGTGCGGCCAGTGCGACACCGCCTGCCGGGAAATCATGCACATCTGCGCCCTGGCAAAAGCCGGCGCCGACGAACCCGCGCCCTATCGCCACGCAGAAGATGTGTGCGCGTACTGCGGCCAGTGCGCCGAAGTCTGCCCCACAGGCGCCATCACATTCCGCGGCAGCGTGCGCCCCGAAAAATCCGTAACCACAGTATGCCCGCACTGCGACGTGGGCTGCATCCTGGATGTGGGTGTGCGCGGCGGGTTCATCACGGCAGCCACGGGCGGCGTCAACGGGCCGGCCAACCGCGGCGCCGCATGCGTCCAGGGCCGTTTCGGCATGAATTTCGCCAATAATCCGCATCGCATCACAACGCCCATGATTCGCAAAAACGGCGAACTCAAACCCGCATCGTGGAATAAAGCACTGGGCCTTATCGCCGAAAAGCTCTCCGCATATAAAGGGAGATTCGGCATCATCGCCTCCCCGTACGCAACCAATGAAGACAACTTCATCGCCCAGCAATTCGCACGCCAGGTCATGGGCGTCAATAACATCGACAGCCAGACAAACGCCACACGCGCCATGAATGAAGCGCTGCGCGAGGCATTCGGAACCGCAGCCGCAGAAGCGCCCCTTTATGAACTGTCCACCGAAGACTGCATCCTGGCCGTGGACACGGACACGACCGAAGAAAATCCTGTCGCAGCACTGCATATTAAAGACGCGGCGCGCCGGGGCGCGCGGCTTATCGTCGCCCACCCGCGCAACATTGATCTCTGCAAATTCGCCGCCATCTGGCTCCGCCACAAACCCGGCACAGAATCCACTCTGCTTCTGGGCATGGCGCGTTACATCATCGACAATGACCTCGCGGATAAAGAGTTTATTGCGCAGTACACCACGGGCTTCGAAGAGTTCAAGAAATCGCTGGAACCCCTGGACATGGAAACCGTAGAGCGCGTCACGGGCGTGCCCCGGGAACGAATCATCCAGGCTGCGGAAATTTACGCAGGCAGCCACAGCGCGTCAAGCATATTCTCCACTGCATTGTCCCGATACAGCCACGGGCAGGACAATGTGCGCGCCCTGGCCAACCTCTCCCTGGTATCCGGACATCCAGGCCGCCCCGACGGCGGTCTCCTCCCCCTGCGCGGCGCAGTTAACGCCCAGGGCGCATGGGACATGGGCGCAGCGCCAAACCTGCTCCCGGGCGGTGTTGTCATCACAGAGAAACAGGGCCTCACCACGGAACAAATGTTGAATTCCGCTTCAGTTCCAGCAGTATTCATCATGGGCGGGCGCCCGGACGGGCAAAATCCTGCAAATCCCGGCCTCCTGCAAGACAAAGAATTCTCCGTGGTTATGGACACCGTTCTTAATGATACGGCCCGCGCCGCAGATATTGTGCTGCCCGCCGCCGCTTTCACCGAAATCAATGGAACCGTGACCAGCGCCGAACGCCGCGTGCAAATCGTTCGGCCCGTAACCCCCGCGCCCGGCGCGGCCCGTCCCATCTGGCAGGCTATTTGCCAAATCGCAACTGCCATGAGCGCACAGGATTTCACCTTTAAAACCGCGTCCCAGGTTTTCGACCACATCGCCGCATCCACCGCGCCCTACGCAGGCATCAGCCACAAACGCCTCGAACACAACGCCATGCAATGGCCTTGTTCCCAAACAGGTGTTTCCTGCACGGAAGAACTGTTCGACAAGGGATTCCTCACTGAGAACAAACGCGCGTTATTCGCCTCCCTGGCTCCGGGCCGGCCCGAACCAAGCTCCGTATCCGGCGACCAGCTCGTATCCTCGCTGACATTCCTGACCTCTTCAAAAGATGCCATGCGTAATTCTCAGCCTGCATATCGGGCATGAAATTATGAGGCGCGCGCATTACACTATTAGTGAAAGTGCAGTAAGGTGGATTTTTGTCAAAAAAAGTGCTGCCCCAATGCAGTGGAAGGCATATCGCCATGGAAGCACTCTGGGAGTTTGAACGCCATCATCAGGATGCCCTGGATTCCTCTATTCTAGAAATCCTTATCGACACGGTGCCCGACGGAATTTTCACTATCAACAATTCCGCGCAGATAATTCTCTGGAACAAAGCCATGGAGCGCATCACAGGCTACGCACGTGATGAAGTGCTCGGCAAGCAGCCCAGTTTATTGTCTTTTCAATACCGCAATGGAGAAGTTTGCCCAAACGATGTGAAAAAATGCGGCCTGTTTGAAAAAGGCGAAATCAACGACATGGACTGCATGCTGCGCCACAAGGGCGGCTGGTTCGTTCCCTGCATGAAAAACGCCCGGGTTATTCAGGACAAGAACGGCGATCTCATCGGCGCCGTGGAAACCGTGACCGACCTCACCGCCGTGCGCAAAATCCAAAAACAGGCCGAAACCGCACACAAGCGCCTGTACCACAGCATGGGCAACATCGTGGGCGAAAGCAAACCCATGCGAGAAATCTACGAAGCCATTACCCATGCGGCCGCCTGCAATGCCACGGTACTCGTTCAGGGAGACAGCGGCACGGGCAAGGAACTGGTCGCCGGCGCCGTGCATTATCAAAGCGCGCGCACCGACAAACCGCTTGTCATCGTCAATTGCTCGGCCCTGCCGGACTCCCTGCTTGAAAACGAACTGTTCGGCCACGTCAAAGGCGCATTCACGGGCGCGATCAAAGACCGCATCGGCCGTTTCGAAGAAGCCCATGGCGGCACCATCTTCCTTGACGAAATCGGCGACATCTCACCCATTATCCAGGTCAAACTGCTGCGCGTGCTCCAGGAACACGTCATCGAGCGCATCGGCGAATCCAAGCCGCGCAAAATCGATATCCGCGTCATCGCCGCAACCAACCACAACCTCACACAGCTTGTTGCCGAAAACACATTCCGCGAAGATCTCTACTACCGGCTCAAAGTCTTCACCATCACCATGCCCCCCTTGCGCGACCATAAAAGCGACATCCCCCTGCTGGTCGAACATTTCATCAAGCGGTTCAATCGGGAAACCGGCCACACCATAACCCGCATCGCCGACGACGCCATGCGCATCCTCATGGAATACCAGTGGCCAGGCAATGTCCGCGAACTCGAAAACGCCATCGAACATGCGTTCGTCGTCTGCAACGGCGACTCCCTGGAACTCTTCGACCTGCCCGTGGAAGTGCGCCGTTTGAGTTGCGACCCGACAACTCCCGCCATTAACACGTCCAAATGCGGCCAACTGACTCGTGACGAGTTGTTACGTTTACTCGCGGACTGCGATTGGAACAAATCCGAAGCGGCGCGCCGCCTCGGCTGCAGCCACACAGCCGTCTGGAAGCACATGAAGAAATGGAACATACCATTAAAGCCTGATTCATCGACTGACCATGATCTTTGAAACGGCTTCGACACAATCTTTCCACCATAAGCGCATACACGCAATCCGGCCGGCGACGCAATGTTGTACTGGCTTGAAGAAGAAGAACTTCCAAACCATGAACGCGCCAGGGCCTATAGCCTTTTCTGGAGTCTGCTGATAGAGACTCTTCTATTGAGAGTTCTTGTGCAGACATAGTGTGGATTTCGGGAGCGGCATCATCAAGTACCACATATCAAAGAAGAGGGGGAGGGGCTTCTCAATTGAACACAGGAAACCGCCGAAGTCCATCTTTGATATGTTGAGCCGGATGATGAAGGCCAACCCTGAAAAACCGTTCCCGCACTTTCCCCGGCGGAGCTGGCGGATAATTCGGGACAAGGTGGAGTCAGACATTGGCCTACCCGACCGGCGCTTCCACGCTCTCCGGCACAGATGCGCTACCGAGATGATTGAAAACGGCGCGTCCCTGTACGATGTTCAATACTACCTGTGTCACAGCAGCCCGCAGACGACCATGATCTACGCACATGTGAGTGCGAAGCGTGATGAGAGAATAAGCTCATTTCTGGAGTGAGATCCCTGTGTTTTCGCTACGCCTCGCTACACTTTTGCCAATTAGCGACACACAAAGAAGGCCCCGAAGGGCCAAGAAATGTGTCTACTACTAAGTTTTCTGAAGTGGAGACGATGAGATTCCCCATGTCTTCAGTGTTCATGGGGTTTTTTGCCCGAAGGGTCCCGCAAAGGTCCCGCAAAGGTCCCGCGAATATGGATGTTTTAGAAGCACTGGTTCACCACACCGGAAACTGGTAGTGTCAAGCCACCGATTTTTCAACCAGATAATGGGAACTGTGAATCATCTATTGGGGGATGGGCTCAGTGCCATCTTTAAGCAGGTCGAGGTATTCGGCGTAGGTGTTTAGCCTGTTGCGGGTTTTACCAGTGATCTCCCGTGCGATGCCGAGGTCTTCGAGGTGCTTCATGGCGCCGTTCACGGAGGGAAAGGACAGGTTTGTCTTTTCAGCGGCCTGCTGGACGGTGATAAATGGTTTGCGGATCATTGCGTGGTGAATCTGCAAAGCGGATGACGCGGCTTTGCCCAGGGTCTCGATCTTCCTCCTGTGCCCATTCACCAATGCGCTGATGGCTTGGATGGTCGTCAAAGCCTGTCGAGCGGTTTCCAGCACGGCGGTCATGAAAAATTCAACCCAGGCTTCCCAGTTGCCGGTGCTGCGCACGATCTGCAATAGGTCGTAATATGTTGGCCGGGTTCCGCTTGAAGTGCAGGCTCAGATAGAGCAGGGGCTCCGACAGCACGCCCTCGGAGCAAAGGATGAGGGTGATCAGCAGGAGCCCGAGCCTGCCGTTGCCGTCCAGGTACGGGTGGATGGTCTCGAACTGGACATGGGCGAGCGCGGCCTTCATCAGTACGGGCGTTTTAACCGGGTCGTCATGAAGGAATTTTTCAAGCGCACCCATGCACTCAATGAGAACGTCCGGGGGCGGCGGCACGAATGCGGCATTCCCGGGGCGATCCCCGCCAATCCAATTCTGTGAACGTCTGAATTCGCCGGGGGTTTTGTCGCTGCCCCGGCCTTTGGACAATAGTATCCCGTGGATTTCATTCAGCAGCCGCAGAGACAGGGGAAATCCTTCCCGAAGCCGCTCAATGCCGTGGTCAATAGCGGCAACGTAATTTGCAACTTCCCTGACATCATCAATCGAAACATCTGGTGTGCCATCGGCTTCAAACAGCAGCAGGTCGGACAGGGACGACTGTGTGCCCTCGATCTGCGACGACAGCACGGCCTCACTCTCGGCGCCCGTCTCCGCCCGCGTCTGTGCGCGCCTCACCGAAATCGGGGCGAACATGCTCGGCATCCCGGTCTCCGGCGCCTCGTCCGCCCATCGGTTCTGCTCAACGCAGAGGGACGCGATTCGGACTTGTCTGCCGGGGTTCACTACCACGCCCCGGGCAACCAGCCTGTTTTGCGCCAACCCGCTGAGGATAATTCCAGCCGGGGCGAAAACAGGGCGATGCCCGCCGTTATTAAGACAAAGAAAATCCACCGTGGGCGAGCGCCGCAGTTCGGAAATCGTGACGTGGCCACTTTGGCAGGCCCCCGGTAGGGGGACGATGTCAGGGATCACGTCGACGCGAATGCGCAGGGGAAACAGTACCAGAGGGCCGAATGCCATCGGTTGGCAGGTTTGCAGAGTTTCGGCAAGAGTCCACACATTCAATCCGTTTACGTTTGTCATGGCGCGGGTACCTCCTGCCCAAGCGATTCCTGCGTTGTGGGACCGTCTGCCGCATTTTGAGTAATGCTTTCTATAATCAATCCATATCGTTTTAATGCGCCCTGCTTTGCGGAATAGTCTGCGTATTCGTGATTGAACGGAAATGTTCAAAGAATGTTTCTTTTGAATATCTATGTATGATATCGAGATTGCAATAAAGTAATCATATAACAGTTATTGTTAATTGCTGGAATCCAGTTCATTTTTACGTAATTTAATCCAGTTCCCAATAATCGTCTTGTGCGCTTGTGAGCATTTCTTATTTCCTTTCTCATACTGAGATCTTGTTGACGGATGTGGCGGTTTCAACAGTGACAAACAGTCTTGAGTGCAATGCGAGCCGCAAATTGCTGATTTGCTGAATTCTGAATGGCGGCTTTTGGCTGCCTCGGAAAATCGTGGTTTTTCACTATTTACCAAGTCCCCAACGCCGTCATTCCAGCATGTCTTTAGCTGGAATCCACGCAGAATCCCGGATTATGCCATATGTCGCCAATTGCGGATCCGCTATCTGTTTCGGGCGCGTGTTTTCAATCCGTGTTTGAGAATATGGCATACCTTACATCGCCGCAACACGGGCAGTTCGTGTAAGTTGGATCACATCCCCCTGTCTCACCTTTTGCTAAGGGGGACCTGTTTGAGGCGCCCGGGCATTTGCGCCTCAAAAAGCGGAATGGAGAAGCAATCGTTGTGCCTCTCCGAGGAAAGATTTTTTTTCTGAATAGCGCTGTTGATGATAGATCCGGGGACTTGATGTATAATTCGCGAGATCTCTGCTGATCTCTGTCCCCGGATCTCTCAACATTTCCACTATTGCCTTGCGGTTAAAACGCAACTATTCCGCAATGCGTGAAAGCTCGATCAGATCGTTGGGGTCGATATGCCAGGCGCCGTCCACGAACACGGCGGACAGCCCGTTGTACCAGTTGTCCTTGTCCATGAACACACCCAGATCCAGGATGCCGCAGGTTATGGCTTCCAGGCCCGCGGCCTGGTATGCCGCCGTGGTTTCCGGGGTGCAGGATCCCATGTTCTCTGTGCTCATCACGTTGCATGACACAGGCTCGGGATTCATTTTCCAAGATTGCGCGAGGCGGCCCATATACACGCTCCAGTTGATGATATCCTGGTGCGGGGATGGCGCCGCGGGCTCGATTCCGGGCATGCGGAACGATTCCATGGCCGCGGGATCCTGTGATTCCATGGCCGCGCAGAATTCCTTTGCAAAATCCCTGAGCCCCATGTCATTTTCCTCGGTATCCGAATAATCAATGCCTGTGTCCGGATCTTCAATCACGGCATACCATGCGCCATCGATCAGGGCGGTAGTGAAGTCCTGTGTC
>Ga0351973_1007_pt1 | contig 72655 bp, 47 predicted proteins | sample BONcelFGM3001E14_FD_206745 | JGI IMG/M metagenome (GOLD analysis project Ga0351973, IMG submission 206745) | Enriched cells from coal bed in the Powder River Basin, Montana, United States - BONCAT cells FGM rep3 HSBNCT.FGM.300.1.E14 ...
AGCAGGCCTTGAAATACAAAGACGAGAGAGTGCGAATCATAAAAATCCTGATACCTTTCTCCGCGCCTCAGCGCACGGAGCTGTTTGATATAGTATCGTGCGGCGCAGCGCTGTTTTGGCAAAAATATTCCGGCCCGAACCGCGCGCGTTTCCGTGCTGCGCTTGTGATGTTGGACATTTTGCGGAATCAATTGTTCCCATGCTTGCCTGAAACCGTGTGGAATCCGAGCAAAGGCAGCCCATGAAAAAAGCCATAATTATGATCATCGGGATTTGTATGATGGGAGCGGCCACATGCCGCGCCGGGCTCCAGCACTACGCCGAACTGTGCCGGGAATACATTGCCGGATCACACGCCGCAACCGCCGTTGACCACGGGCGTGACCTTGCCGCCCTGCACCTGGTACACGATAAGCCCGTCGCCCTCGTAATATTCGCAGTACACGGCGATCTCCTGCACCCCGTCTCCGTTCAGATCCAGAACGCCCTGCAGGCGGCACTGCTCGGCCACGATCGTGTCATCGGTTTTGGGATAGAACATATCAGCGAGCAGGGTGGTTTGCACCTTGCCGTTAACAATCCGGCGCAGAAACACCAGGGAGTACTCGTTTTTCTCGGGCGTGACCACGGGCATGGGCCGCATGTTCATGGCTGCAATAACGGCTTCCTCGACTCCGTCGCCTTCAAGGTCCATGCGCACCACCTGCGTGATTGTTACAGGAGCATCCCCCAGCCCGTTCTCCTTGAGAATCCGTGCGGCTTCATCTTTATACGTTTTCTGATCCGTGCTTTGCACTTTGGGAACGCGGGGCAGGGCGTTCCATGGCGCGGCCACGCCCATCGCGTACTTGTCTCCGGGCGGATAGCTCTGGAAAGGCGCCACCAGGCCCGGCACGTCCCATTCGGGTTTGCCGCCCGGCAAAGACGCCGTGCGTTTACTCAAGGAGTAGAACGCATACGTTTCCCCGCCCTTGACCAGTGGCTCGATCTTTTCCGCGCCCATCCATTGGCCGCTCGCCCAGCCTCCGACCACGCATCCGTATTGCGTCACGATGGGGTGAACCCCGGCCGATGCCTTGTTCTTGGCCGCCTTGGCGCCCAGGGCCGTGTGCGGCGCGCCTGCGCAAAGGCCCAACGCGGCAAGCGTCAAAATAAGTAAGGGTTGTTTTGCCTGTTTTATCATTATGCAAAGCTCCTCTTTTTTCAAAAGGGTCCCTTAAGTCGCCGAAGGCAATTGTTTTGAACCGGTTTATTTAATCAGGAGCCAGGCCACGCCGCCGATGAGGGCGTAGCGTTTCCACATCTGGCGCTTGCGCACGTTCATGGTCAACTGGTATTCATCCGCCAGTTTTTGGGCGGCCCGTTCGGCGATAACATCGCTGAGAAGTTTGGCCGCGTCTTCATTGTATTCGGTGAAGTGGCCGCGCACCGTGTGGCTGCCGTCCATAATGAATACGTGGGGGATTTTGCGATCCTCAATCTGGAACAGATCGAAAACCGCGGCACCTGTGTCCAGGGTCATGATGTAGCGGTCCTCGAGTTTGAAATTGTACTCATAGCCTTTTTCCGCGAGTTCTTTTGTGTAGTCCGCGAGGTTTTCTTCGTACGCGCCCTTGGCCTGTTTTTTGACCATGGGGAACAGGGCTTTGTGGTACTTGCTTGTGTCGGCCACGATCACATAGAGAATGCCCTCGGCGTTGAAGTGGGGCAGGGTGAGTTTTTTGATCCAGCTGATGCCCTGTTCGGCGGTATCCTCGTTGCCGAAGCAGTAGAGCACGATCCAGCCCTCAAGATCTTTGCCGGCTATTACGCGGCCGTACAGGTCCTTGATGTCGAACCGAGGGACATCGGTGATGGTGACAGGGGCCTGGCCCGGGCCGAGCAATTCGCCCTGGAGTTCGGCAGCGGGTTGGTCCGTGGCTGCGGCCTGTCCGGCGCCTGCGGATTCATGCTGCGCCATGGCCGGGTGTGCGAAACATGTGAGGGAGAAAATCAGTGCTAAGAGAATATACAGAAAATTCGGGATCATCCGTTTCATGTGCTGCCTCCTGGGCGGGGGTATCAAAACACGTATGACAATTTTAAGAAAGTAGCATCAAAAGTCCAGATGCGCAAACGAAAACGTGCTGCAATTCAAGGGTCGAGGACGCGGACGCGTGCGGGAATCGTTGGGCCGTAAATGCCGGTCGGTTTGAGATTTACGCGTACATCCGCGTCGATTTCAAACAGGCGGAACCAGGGCATGAGCGTGTTCAGAGACATATCCTGGACATGCAACGCGGGCGTGGACGTCCCCAGATTCAGAAGCGCATCGTGGAAATAATCGCGGAACAGGGCGCGTGTTTTGTTCTGCACCGCGTCCGTGAGTTCGCCGCGGAATTCCCCATAGATGTTTGCAGGAATGTTAACCGGGGATGCGTTGCGCATGCGCAATTCCATTTCCAGGTTGGGGCGAATGGCGGCCATGTACAGGTAGTCGTCGGCGAACCGTTGGAGCAGAAAAGCGGCGTGGGCCGCGGCGCGGGCCCGCACATCTGCGCCGCGCGCGGCGTCCAGGCGCAGGGTATACGCCACGAGCAGGTGCGCGGCGGCTGTGCCAAAAGCATTGCCCGCAGTATTCCAGCCCGCGTATGAGGACAGGGCGGCCGGGCCCGGGTTTTGCAGCAGGAGTGCGGCCAGGCCTGCGTCGGATTTGTTCACGAACCGCACGTCGGCCACACCGGCTGCGCGGCCGCGTCCTGATAGTTTCGCCGCCAGATCCGCGGCCTGTTGTTCTGCGCCCGCAGGGGTGTGGGGGGGCGAATCCCCGGCGTACACGATAAGGTGGCCGTGAATGTGTTTGTCCGTGGCCACGGTGGCGCCCGCGGCTTGCAGGGATGCGGCGGCCATGGCGGACAGGGGTCGGTCTTCGAGCGGGGCGATCCAGTCCGCGGCCTGGGGCGGCACAAAGTGCAGGGCGATGCGGGGCAGCAGCCTGCGCGCGTGGTTCACGGCGCGCGCCAGCAGGAGTTGGCCCACTTCATCGGCCCCGGGCTTGATGAGTACGCGGTCCGCGGCCCCGGCTTGCTGAATGGCCAGGGACAGGACCTCGCGCTCGGGCCGGTGCGGGCCGTATTCGGCGTTGTCATCCATGGCCAGCACCAGGTAATCGAGCACTCCGCTGGCGGCCAGGGCCACGGCCGCGCGGTTCACGGCGTGGTTGCGCGTGCGTGCGGCCAGATAATCCGCGAGTTGCTGTTCGGGAATTTTGGCTTTAAACTCGGCGGCGCGCGCGGCAAGCGCGGCGTCATTTTGCGCCTTGGCATGGTCGTTCAATTTAAGATATTTTGAAATCAGGTCGGTGACGCCGTCATACTCCGGGTCCCCGGTTGCGGTGCGCGCGATGCGCTGAATGATGCCGAATGCGAAAATTTGCGTGCGCGGGTTTTTTGCTGTGAAGTGTTCGATTGCGGCCAGACGTGCGATGGCTTCGGGTTCGGGCGTGTCCGGCACACGCGAGGCCACGAGCCCGCCATAGGCCAGCATGTCCAGGGAAATGATGAGGTAATCCGGGGCCGGCTCCAGGGTGTCCAGCCAGTGTTCGACCTGGTCCGGGTTTCCTGAGAAGCTGTAGGCCCCGATGGCTTTGTACGGGGGCACGCGCAGGTCTGCGCCCGCGATGGCGGCAAGGCGCAGCACATGGTCCATGCACGGGGGCCGGTTGTCCAGGGGAACAAATGCAATGGACGGAGTGGCCGCAGCCATGGAGAATCCGCACAATACGGTGATGCAGAGTGCAAGCAGAAATCGCAGCGGCGTGTTCATGCGATCATTGTAGTCCGTGTGAGGGCAATATTAAAAGATTTGCTTTTGGGGTGTGGGAGCGTTGGGTTGGATTGCGCCCGTATTCCCGATGATGTAGAGCGCAGCCGTGTTTTTGGATTCCTGCACGGGGAACCGTTTGAACTCTTGAATGGAAAGAAAACCTGAGCTTGCGCGCGACTTGTAAACGCCCGGCTTGTAAGCGCCGTCCTGGGCCAGGAACAGGCAGGGGCGGGGCAGTTGGTCCAGGCAGGCGCCGGTCCAGCAGATAGCGTAGCCCGCGTTGCGCATGGTGGCGTCTGCATCCAGCGCATGGGTGCGCGGGTCGCGCATAATTTGACTCGGGTCGGGCGGGTTGTGGAACAGCACGTACGTGTACATGTACGGGTTGTACGCCACGGCGCGCCATGCGAAGCGGTTCCCCTGCTCTTTCATGGCGTCAAATGCCTGCTCATAACTGTGCGAAAACGGGCCAGCGGATTCCACGCGGTAGGTGGTGAAGTAGAAATGGTAATAAAGCGCCGCGTTGGCGCAAATCAGAACCGCGGCCATGAGCGCGCCCAGGCGTGCACGGCTTGCCCCCATTTTATTTCTAATAAGTTCCAGCAGGCGCACCAGGCCGAAAGCCCCCGCCAGTTGCAGGGCGGGCAGGGCGACAATGGACCGGATGGCGTGCTGCTCGCCCCAGGTCATAAGTGATGCGCCCACGGGAAAGAGCAGGATCCACAGCACAAGCAGCAGGTGTTCTTTGTCTCGTTTTAGAATCAGAAAAACCACGCCGCAAATTAACAATACCGCGCTGATTGGCAGCATCACGCCGCGCCCCTGCGGCCCGTGCGTTTGGGCATGCGTATCGCCTTGCGTGAGCAGAAACCCCGGGGACAGGTAGCCCAGGTAGTTTGTCTTAAATGCGTACGCGGTGCGTGTGGTTTTACGGGAAGCAATCAACCGGGTGATTGGCGTATTCTTGCTTTGCAGATGCTGCTTGATTTTCTCCTGAGCGGACTGGCCGGTGATGGATTGCTTCTGGAAGTAAGCATCCATTTTCGTGGATTTGAAGGACCCGAGCGCGCCGGGCAGCCACAGGGCCAGCATCAGGGTGGCCGCGGCAAATGCCCAAACCCCGCATTTTAGAAGTTCGTTGCGGTAAAGAATTGCAAACCCGCACAGGAACAGGGGCGTGAACAGCAGGGCCACGGGATAGGTGAAGAATGTGAGGCCCATGAGCAGTGCGCCGGGAATAAGGCGCGCGGGACGGCCGCGTACGCCCTGCACGAGTAGAACCAGGCCCAGGCTGAATACTGCGGGCAGGGCCACGGCCTCGATGCCGAACCGGCTGAAATGCACGTGCCACGGGCTCACGGCGAGCAGGAGCGCGGCGGCAAGCCCGGCGTTCGCGTCGCGGAAAAGCTCCCGCCCAAGCAGGAACGCAGCCAGCACGCCCAGCACGCCGAACAGGGCCGCGGGCAGGCGAGCCGCGAATTTGTTGAGCCCCAGCAGTTTCACGCTCGCCACGGACGGATAAAAATACACGGGGTGCTTGGGGTTCCATGATGACTGCGGGTACAGGGGCCACGCACGGCCAGCTTCGTCGCGCCCTGTCTCGGCCACCAGGTATGCGTTGAGTGCAATGGATGCTTCATCGAGTTGCAGGCCGTTGGGCACGCTGTCCAGGGCGAACATGCGCAGGCCCAGGGCAAGCCCCAGCACGGCCAGGAATGCGCCCCGCTGCCAGGGTGTTAATGCGTGGTTGTTGATTTTTGGTTCAGACATTATTGAAAAGATTTTTCAGGCGTGAAACGGCATTGTCTTCGACGACTCAAGGAACCCTTTTAAAAGGGTTCCTGTTGAGAATCCTTCCAAAACTTTCGGCGGGCAATTGCCCGGCATAAAGCGCGCCGGTCAATTGCCTCATTGAATTATTGTGGGGGATTCTCATGAACACCTGATTTCATACCACCCATTTTGTGATTTGTTGTGGCATCCTTGAGTTGCGGCCTGTGAATGGCCACGTCGATTTTTTGCGTCCGCCGCACGCTTGCATTGTATGGGCGCAAAGGGGTTTTTGTCCACGCTGCGGGCTCTGGAATGCTAAAGAAAGCAAAGAGAGTGTTGATCCGATAGTCCTTTATTATAAAATGCATGGAGACAATATGATGTTATTAACACGTACAACAATTGCCGGGAGGATACGGATATGAAAAGAGCGACACTGTGCGCGGTTCTGGTTGTGGCGTTTGTGTGCGCGGCCTGGGCGCCGGCGCGCGCGGGTAACGCGCAACTGAATGCGGCTATCAACAAGATGAAGAAAATGGTGTACCAGCCCATTGACCGGTGGCAGCTCACCAAGGACATGACAAAGGAAGAAGTGCTGGATGTGAGCACGCCGGGCAGCAGATTCCAGAAGGCGGGCACCGGATATTTCTGGGCCGACACATCGGAAATCTGGATCCGCACCCGGTATGAAGTGCCCGAACAGATCCTGGGTATTCCCATCGCGGGCACCAAAATTTCCATGACCGCGAATGTGGAAGACTGGGGCGAGATCTATATCAACGGGGAACTCAAGCAGACGTTCCGCCGCTCCACGGGTTATGTGCCCATCACCGACAGCGCCGTGCCCGGGGACAAGTATTACATCATCCTGAAGCTGCGGCGCAAGGACCGGGATACGGGCCTGATCCGCGATATCAGCCTGGAGTACGATGCTCTCAAGAGTCTGGAATCGCGCGTGGGAGGATTCGTGGAAGCCGCGTCCGCCGTGGACCTGCTCCTGGACGCATCGGGCCAGGATCCGGCCGCGTGGCAGCCCACGCTGGATCAGGCTGCAGCCGCCATCGATATCGATGCGCTCAGAGACGGCAAACTGGAGCCGTTCTACGCATCCCTGGAAAAAAGCGAGCAGATCCTCCAGCCCCTGAGCGACATCATCAAGCAGTACAGCATGTACCTTGTGGGTTATTCGCACATTGACCCGGCGTGGATGTGGGACAAGTCCGAGGGCGAACACGTTGTGGTGCGCGGCACCAGCCAGCAGATCCTGGACCTGCAGAAGGAATTCCCGGATTTCGTGTACGCGGCCAACCAGATGCACTGCTACCGCTGGATGGAGCGCGATTACCCGGAACTGTTCGCAGGTATCAAGCAGGCCATCAAGGACGGGCGCTGGGAGCCCACGGGCGCCGAGTGGGTGGAGCCGGACGGCAACCTGCCCCACGGCGAGAGTTATGTGCGCCAGTTCCTGTATGGACGTAAATATACCAAGGAAAAATTTGGATTTGTAAGCACCGTGGGACTCACGCCCGACTCATTCGGGTACAACTGGAGCATGCCCCAGATCCTGGCCAAGAGCGACATGCGCGGGTTTGTGACCCAGAAGATTTCGTGGAACGACACCACACGGTTCCCGCACAACCTGTTCTGGTGGGAGTCGCCGGACGGCTCACGCGTTTTCATGTATTTCCCCCAGGGTTCGTACGGCGAGCGCGTGGACGCCATGACCATGGCCCAGCAGCTTTCCAATATCAAGAAAAAGCACGGGGTGAACAGCAATCTGGTGCTCTTCGGCATTGGCGACCACGGCGGCGGCATTCCGCGCGATTATGTGAAACGCGCCATGGCCCTGCGCACCAATCCTATTTATCCCAATATCGAATTCCTCAATTTCGAGCAGGTGTTCGACCGCATGTACGAAAAATCAAAGGAGATCGAATTCCCGGTGTGGGACACCGAGCTGTACCTGGAGTACCACCGCGGCACGTACACGTCCCAGGCCAACACCAAGAACAACAACCGGCGCAATGAGCACTGCCTCATGAACGCCGAGAAATTCGCGTCCACCGCAGCCGTGGCCCGGAACAACCAGTACCCGTTCGACCGCATCGAGGAAGCGTGGAAGATCCTGCTGTTCAACCAGTTCCACGATATCCTGCCCGGGTCGTCCATCACCCCGGTGTACGAGGATGCGGACAAGGATTATGCATGGGTAAACGCCGAGTGCCGCCAGGCGCTGGACGCGTCCCTGGAATCCATCGCATCCGAGGCTGACACCACGGGGCCGGGCAAGCCCGTGGTGCTGTTCAACGGCCTGTCCTGGGCGCGCGGCGGCCTGGTGCAGGTTGCAGTGAGCCCGGACGCCACGCAGGCCGTGGTCACCGATGACACGGGCGCGGAACTGCCCGCGCAAATCGTGGACACAGCGGACAGCGGCAAGGCCGTGGCGTTTGTGGCGCACGACATCCCGGCCCTGGGCTTCGCCGTGTACCATGTGGAAGAGGGCAAGGCGCCCGCGGCAAAAGGCGGGTTGCTCAAAGTTGACAAAAACACCATGGAGAACGACGCCCTGCTGGTGAAGATCGATCCCAAAACCGGCTGGGTGAGCAGCGTCTACGACAAAAAGAACAATCGCGAAGTCATCGCCAAAGGCGGGGCCGCGTTCGAGTTGCAGGCGTACCAGGAAGACGGCGACGCGTCCGACGCATGGGACATGCGGTTCCCTGCGGACGGCGGCAAAATGGACATGCCCCCGGCTGAAAAAATCACCATCGTGGAAAACGGCCCGGTGCGCGTGACCATCATGGCCGAGCGCAAATTTGCGCAAAAGAGCGCGTTCCGCCAGTATTACTCGCTCGTGGACGGCATCCCCATTGTGTTCGCACGCCTGGATGCGGACTGGTATGATTCGAATGTTTTCCTCAAGTCCGCGTTCGCCATGAACATGGACGCCGATTACGTGACGTACGAGATTCCTTATGCCAGCATCCAGCGCGCCACCAATGCCAAAACACCGGCGGAAAAAGCGCAGTGGGAAGTGAGCGGGCATCGGTGGGTGGATTACACGGCCGCCAAAGGAGACTTCGGCGCCACCCTGCTGAGCTGGAGCAAGTACGGCTACGACGATAAAGGCAATGTGCTGCGCATGACCATGCTGCGCAGCCCCACGCGGCCCGACCCCCAGGCCGACAAGCATTTCCATTCCATCCCCTACGCCCTGTACCCGCACGCCGGGGGCTGGCAGGACGCGGACAGCGCGCGCCAGGGCCGCGAGTACAATGACCCGATCCAGGCCATGCCCACATTCACGCACGCCAGCAAATACGGCAAGCGCCACAGCTTCTTTGCTGTGGACGCGGATAACGTGGCCATCGAAACCATCAAGCGCGCCGAGGACGGCGATGGCTTCATCATTCGTTTGGTGGAAACCGAGGGCCGTGACGGCATGGCAACCCTTTCCCTGCCGGCCGCACCCAAAAAGGTTGTGGAAACAAACCTGGTCGAACGCAACATCAAGGACCTGCCCGCGCCCGCCGAAGCAAAGCTCACCGTGCCTGTTGGCCATTACGAAATCAAATCCATCCGCGTGGTTTTCTGACGCACATGGATGTTGCGAAGGTTTCGTTTTAAATGATTTTATCAAACGTTCTGGAAGACCCCACCTGTGAAGTTTGGGGATGAATGGTTTCCTTTTTGAGAGTTTGAGGGCGTGAGCCCTCAAATGTGCTTGAAGCAGAGAAGTCCGTGTAAAAGCGCCACGGGTGTAAGCCCGTGGGCATCTGCTATAAAGAGCAATATATACTTCCAACTATTCAGTATTCCTCGAGCTATGCCAAGAGCAACAATAGCGATCAGAGCGTCATTCCAGTAAGAGAACTGGAATCCAGAGGACAGGATGTCAGGGGTAAATTTTTGGGATGGGCAAGGCTTGCCCGCAAAAGGATGGCTGCGGGCTTTTGTGCGGTGTATCGATCTCCTGCCGCCGCTTGAATTTCCGATTATTTTTCGTGATTGCCGCAATGTGTCTTCGACGACTCAAGGAACTATTTTAAATGAGGTTTCTTGAGAATACCCCAAACCTTTCCGGCGGGCAATTTCCCGGCAAAACCGCTTCGGACAATTGCCTTCGGAAGTATTGGCGGATCACCAGCATAAATGATAATTTCATGCCGCCGTTTTATTGATTTGCCGCTGTTTGCATTTACTTTCACATTGAAAAGCTCTATGTAAAATACATATAATAGCAGTGAAATATCATGTAATAGATTATTCACCAACGGAGGCGGCCCGTTGTTCACAGAGTTCTTCCTCAGGAAGCGCATCTTCACGTTTGTGATGATTGTGTTGCTGTTCGGCCTTGGCGCATGGGCCATGATGAATCTGCGCGTGGAGACCATGCCCGAGATCAATACGCCGGTTATGTTCGCGGCCATTCCCTTGCCTGGGGGCGCTCCCGAGGAAGTGGAAGCCCTTATTACCAATCCCGTGGAAGATAAAATCTCGGAGATGGAGGATATCGACCGCCTCACGTCCTCCTCGTGGCAGAACGTGTCTGTGCTCGTGGTGTTTTTTAAGGAATCCGTGGATGCGGAGGAGAAATTCAAGGAATTCAAGGAAAAGATTGCTGAAGCGCGCCAACTTATCCCGGCCGAAGCCATGGATCCCATCATGGAGGAAATCAATTTTGAAAACCTGCCCATGATGTTCCTGGGTTTCCCGGGCCAGGGCCGGAGCCAGTACGAAATCAGCCGCCGCGCCGCAAAAATCAAAAAAGAACTCGATGTGCTGCCCGGAGTCAAGAAAGTGGTTATGAAGGGCGCCACCGAAAAGCATATCGAAGTGCGGGTGAAGCCGGACCGCCTGCGCATGTACGGCGCTGCGCCCCTGCGCGCGCTCATGGAGGATTTGCCCGCCATTAACACGAACATGCCCGGAGGCAAGGCGCCCATCATGGGTGCGGAATACACGGTGCGCACCGTGGGCAAATTCAACGGGCTGGACGACTTGCGCAATGCTGTGCTGGCCGCGCACAACGGCCAACCTGTGGCCCTGCGCGATTTCGCGGATGTGAGCGAAACCTACCCGGATCCCGAAACTTTGGTGAATGTGGACGGCGCCCGCGGGGTCACCCTCGGCGTCATGAAGAAACGCGGCTTCGGTACCATCGATGTGGCCGCGCGTATCAAAAAGGTTCTTGAGAAATATCCCGACGTGGTGGTCATGTCGGATGGGTCCGAAACCGTGCAGCATCAGATGGGCGAATTGCAGTTTCACGCATCCTGGGGCATCGCCCTGGTTCTCATTGTTCTGCTGCTTACGCTCGGGTTCCGCGTGGCCGTGATCGTGAGTTTCGCGTTGCCCATGAGTATTTTCATGACGTTCGCGGCCATGTACTTCCGGGGCATGACACTCGACATGGTGTCCCTGTTCTCGCTCCTGCTCGCCCTGGGCATGATGGTGGACAACTCCATCGTGGTGTGCGAGAACATTTTCCGGCACATGTCCCTGGGCAAATCCGCGAACCAGGCCGCCATCGACGGCACCAATGAAGTGGCGTGGCCCATCCTGTCCAGCACGTTCGCGGTGGTGGCTGCGTTCCTGCCCATGGGCTTGTTTCTCACCGGCCCCATCGGCGAGTTCACGCGTCCGATTCCCATTGTGGTCACGCTCGCCCTGGTGTCCTCGCTTATTGTGGCCCAGTGCTTCAACCCCACGTTGTGCAACACGTTCATCAGGCGGGTCAAGATCGACGAAGAGGGGGGCCGGTTTTGGAAACGTGCGCGCCGGGGCTATACCAACATGATGGCGTGGTGTCTGGATCACGGCGGAACGGTCATGGCCGCGGCCGTGGTTCTGCTTGTGGCCTGCGTGCTCCTGGTTGTGTTTCGCATCATCGGCCTCCAGCTTTTTCCGCAACTTGATTCCTCAAAACTTTACATAGATATCAAGACCCCGCCCGGCAGCACATTGCAGGAAACAACCGAAGCCGCGGGGCGCATCGAAGCCGCGTTCCAGAAGTCCCCATATGTGGATCATTACATTCTCAACCTGGGATCCAGCGGCACGCGCGTGGAGATTGATGACCGCGTGTTCTACGGCTCCAACATCGCGCGGTTCATCGTGGACCTCAAGCCGCGGGCGGACATTGACCGGAGCCACAAGCAGGTCATTGACGGGTTCCGCAAAAAGTTCGGCGGCATGTTTCGCGACGGCACGGAAATGGTGTTTCTGGAAAAATACCTTGGCCCGCCCGTGGGCGCGCCCATCAATGTGCAGGTGAGCGGGCCGGACTTTGAACAGCTCCAGACCGTGACCACGGCCATGCGCCGCATGCTCAAGGCCGAGCCCGGGGTGGTGGACGTCAAGGACGACATGCCCGGGCAGGTGCCTCAGGTGGTGCTGCACGCCAACCAGCTCGCCATGGGCCGGCTCGGGCTGACCACGCACGAATTGGGCGGGTTTATCTTCCTGTCCCTCACCGGTTACAAAATCGGCGACATGTCCGTGGGAGGTGAAAAGGAATCCATCTTCCTCAAAATTGACACGGGCCAGGGCGGCATCGCCAATATGCAGAATGAAAAATTCGCGCTCCCCGGGGGCGAGCAAGTGGCGTTCGGGGATTTGCTTGAGCCCGAGTTCACCACCGGGCTCAGCGGCATCGAGCACGAAAACGGACGCCGCACCGTGAGCATCGAGGCCAACGTGGGCAAAGGCGTGGAGGCCGAGCGCATTGTCAGCAACCTGCAGAGCTACCTGCCGGCCATGCGCAAAACACTGGAGAGCATTGATCCCAAAATTAAGAATGTGAAAATCCGGTTCGCCGGGGAAACCATGCTCATGGACCAGGCGTACTCGGACCTGGTTACGGCCGTGCTCGTGTCCCTGGCGCTTATCTATCTCATCCTGCTTCTGGAATTCCGGTCCACGCTCCAGCCGCTCATTATCCTGGTGTGCGTGCCCTATGCGCTTGTGGGCGTTATTCTGGGGCTGCTCATCATGGGCTACTCGTTCAGCATCCTTGCGGGCATCGGGCTGTTGTGCCTTATTGGCATCGTGGTGAACAACGGCATCATATTTATCGACTACGCCAACCTGCTGCAGGCGCGCGGGCGCAGCCGCCGCGAGGCGTGCCTGGAGGCCTGCCTCACACGCCTGCGGCCCATCGTGCTCACCAAGATCACGGTCATCCTCGGCATCACGCCCATGGCCCTGGCGTCGGCATCCAAAACCCAGTTCTGGAAACCCCTGTGCTGGTCCATTATCTGGGGCCTGCTCATCTCCACGACCCTCACCCTCATCATCATACCCGTGGCGTATTACATCACCGAAGGCTGGCGCGCCCGCTACTACGGCAAGCGCCCGGACGTGACAAAAGTCACTGCTGAAGAGTGACGCGCATCACGTGTACGCCTCTCCAAAACGGGAATATAGGAAATACAACCAGGGACGGGTGAGCGGTCGCGCATCATGCTTTCTCCGTATCATAATCCGCAGCGGCCGCGGGTGAAAGAATGAGTCTTTAGCTGCTCAATACGCAAACCAATCCACACACATGACAATGTAATCGTCCCCGTACAGGGGGCGCAAGACGGGCCGCCGCATGGCCTGCAAAGGATGTGCGGTCTTTATTTGACGGCGAATTAGCACGGCCACACGCAGCAGAGAGAGAATAAAAGGCATGTTCAACCGGGGGGTTGAATGCATGCCGGACAACCCACAGAGACGAGGGGGAAAACATGCACCAGACAAAGAACAGGAAATGGATTTGTTACGTTATGATACTCGCACTGTGCGCCGCGGGCGCGGCCCTGGCCGTGATCGGCTGCGGCGGAGGGGGCGGCACAACCGCCACGTCCACACCCGCGGCACTGAGCGCGGATCAGGAACTCACTGAAGTATCCAAAGCTATCGAAACGCAGAATGCGGCCTGGACACCGGCCATGAACCCTGTGGCGCAGCTCTCGGATGCGGAGCAGGATGCGCTCAACGGCGCTGTGGATGAAGCGCCGGCCGCTGCCAGGGCCTGGGCCGCAGCAGCGCGCGCCAGGCCGCAGAGGCGCTGCCGGCCTCTATTGACTGGACGAATAAAAGCGGCGTGAACTGGTCTACCAGCGTCAAGAACCAGGGCTCGTGCGGAAGCTGCGTGGCGTTCGTCAGCCTGGGCGCGGTCGAGGCTTTGTCGCGCATCGCCGCCAATGACAGTTCTCTGAATGTGGATCTGTCCGAAGCCGACCTGTTCGGCTGTGGGGGCCGCGCATGTTCCCAGGGCTGGTCGGCCAGCAAGGCCGCGCAGCGCCTCCAGGACACGGGTGTGGCTGCCGAAGCGTGCCTTCCCTATTCGGTTCAGGGCGGCGCCCTGGCCAATGCGTGCAGCGCCATGTGCGCAGATTCGCAACCCGTGAAAATCGCTTCCTGGAGTTATATCTATAATCCCGCAGACACGGCCGAAGCCACGCAGCAGATCAAGCAGGCCCTGCAGAACGGCCCGGTTGTGGGTAGCATGAAAGTGTATACGGATTTCTTCTATTACGGCTCAGGAGCCTATGAACACGTGTACGGCGCTGAGCGCGGCGGGCACGCTGTTCTCATCGTGGGCTACAACGATGCAGGCGGGTATTGGATCATCAAAAATTCCTGGGGCGCGGAATGGGGTGTGAATGGATATGCCCGCATCAAGTACGGGCAGGCCGATATTGAAAAACGCGTGACCGTGGTCATGGCCGTTAATGCGTCTGCTTCCCCGGACCCGGATCCCGAATCCACAGTGGCCGCAAGCGCGAGCCCTTGGTCCGGAACAACTGACGATACGTTCACCGTCACATGCGCCGTGGCCGGAACCGCCACGAGCCTTGAGGCCCGCTGTGGCGATTCCGACGCATGGATCGATATCCTGTCCGGCAACCAGCGCGCCTGCACCTACGCTGCAGCCGGATCCTACACCCCGGCATGCCGCGTAAACGGTAGTATCACGGACAGCGTGGACGCCCCCGTGTCCGTGGCCGCCGCCTCCTCGTGCGGGGACGGCGCAGTGAACGGCGAGGAAGCGTGCGACGCCGGCGCGCAAAACGGAGCCGTGTGCACGCCGGAATACGGCGGAACCTGCACCTACTGCTCGGCCAGTTGCCGGTCGGTTACCGTGAACGGGGGCTCGTGCGGCGACGGCGCGGTGGATGACAGCGCTGGCGAAGCGTGCGACGCGGCCCAGGGCAACGGCGTGGCCTGCACGCCCGATTACAACGGGGACAACTGCACCTACTGCACGGATGTCTGCCAGGCCGCAACCGTAACCGCGCCGCGCTGCGGCAACGGGCAGGTCTATGCCGAACACGGCGAGCAGTGCGATAACCTCATGGGCGGCAACGGGAACGAATGTTCCCCGGTTTACGGCCATGAATGCACCTACTGCTCCGCAAGTTGCCAGAACGTGACGATGCAGGGCCACGCCTGCGGGGACGGCATCCTGGACAGGGCGGACGGCGAGGTGTGCGACGATGGCAACGCCACACCGTGGGATGGCTGCTCCTTCACATGCAAGCCTTCAGTGGTGTGTTCGGATCATGTTGCGGAGGCAGCGTGTGATGAATATATAGGCCGCTGCTACTGGCATGCCGGAGATGTTGCGTGCCGTGATTTCTGCACCGACGCTTTTGACAACCAGGCCCAGTGCGACGACCAGCACAACTGCGCATGGGACTTCGATGCCGGCATATGCAAGGCTGATTGATGCCGGCCGCCCTACAGTTTGATTGTAATCGATAATCAATTTGCCGCCGATTTGCATGTGATTCAGTTTATAGGACAAAAAGCGCCGCGCATTGTGCGCGGCGGTTGATTTTGTTTTAGATGGTTTCCGGGAACCCGGCATGGCAGGTTGTTATTGAATCTGCCCCTGGTACTCGTTGCTCAGAGTATATCCGCCGATCTGGCTCGCGGGGAACCGTTCGGCCTGGGTAACGGCCCGGGGCAGGGCTATCTCCCCGTCGGATTTGGGCTTTAACGTGCTTTCGCCGAGCGCCTCGCCGATAGATGGGAGTTTCACGTGCTCGGGGCGCTCCTGGTCGTAGAATTCCTCGCGCTCGAACCAGGCTTTGCCTTCGTCGCCTTCGTTCACGCCCGAGGCTTCCACGCCCACGTCGATGGCTTCCTGCTCTTTTTTGCTTTTTTCCTCTTCTTCTTTCTTTTTGCGTTCCTCTTCTTCTTTCTTCTTCTCTTCTTCTTTTTTCTTTTTCTCTTCCTCGGCTTTCTTCTTCTTTTCCTCGTCCTTTTTCTTCTTTTCCGCTTCGGCTTTATTCTTGTCTTCTTCTTCTTTCTTCTTTTTCTCGGCTTCAGCCTTTTTTCTATCTTCTTCCTGCTGTTGCAGTTCTTTTTTCGAGGGCTTGGCTGCGCGGGGCGCGGCGTTTGTGTCGAATGTTTTCATAATGGAGAATTTGCTGGTCTCGGTTTCTTCGGAGCCCGAGTTCAGGGCGTAATCCAGGCGGAACCCCTGGTAGTCGACACTGAATCCATAGGATGTGCTGCCGTCGTATGAACCGAGCCGCATGGTGAAATGATCGGCCACCAGGTATTCCATGCCTATGCCGAAACCCGAGGAGCCCAGGTAATCGCTGTCATAGGCTGCGGCCACGGTGGCGGCGCCCTCCATGAATTTCTTGGATGCGCCCAGGGAGATATTCATGGGCACTTCATCCATGACGCCCAGTGTCACGCCGCCGATGTTCTGGAAATTCACGCCCACGCGGGTGTCCTCGTCCATGAGCATGAGAGCGCCCAGGTCGAAACCCGTACCGCTGGCGCTGTTTCCGAACAGATCGTATTTGAGGCTCTTGAACCCGAATCCCAGATACATGTTGTTTCCGTACTGCATGGCGTAGGCCAGGGCCAGGCCCGTGTATTTTTCGGACGCAACTCCCATGGGGTAATCGAAACGCTGGTCGTTGGAAGGATTCTGGCCGAATATCGGGAAATCCGTGTTGGCCGCGGAATAGGAGAATCCGATCGCGCCGCGCCCGTAGGGCATGGCCGCGCTGAGGGTTTGAATGTCGCTTTCAAAAAACGCCAGGTTGGTGCGCGTGGTGAGCACCTGGGGGCCGGGCAGGGTGGCCAGGCCGGCCGGGTTCCAGTAGATTGAGCTTACGTCATCGCTGAGCCCCACGAACGCGTTGCCCATGCCGAACGCGCGCGCGCTCTCGCCCTCCCGGAAAAAGTCGGACTGGGCTGCGGTATCGCTCTCCGCGCGCGCGGGTGCTGCAAGCGCGGCGCCCAGCACCGCAATGAATATCCATGTCAGCAGGTTTCGGACCATTGTTTTTCTACTCTCCGTGTTCTGCAAATAATGTCCACTTTATTTTTTGAAGATTGCCAGTTTCCCTGTCTGCTCCGAGGTGCCGCCGTTAGCATACATGGCGCGCAATCGAAACACATATACACCATTGGCTATATGTCCGCCGCTGAGGCTTCTTCCGTTCCACAATATCTCGTTATAACCTTCTTTGGTAATAGGTTGTGTGAATGTATAAACCATGCGGCCATCCCTGCGATAAACTTCCAAAACAACTGTTCCAATAGAGAAGGGAGACTGGAATGATATGACAATATTGCCACCGTTCAATGGGTTGAAAACACCGGACCCGTCATCGGGACCTGCAGCAATACTCTGAAGCTGCGAGCTGCCAGACACCATGACAATAGTTTCGACAGTTTGCACGTTTGCATTGTCATCCTCAACAGTCATTACTAACTGGTATCTTCCGGGAGTCAGAGTTTTGCCTGAATTGCTAGTTGAACTGGGAGTCCATTTCATTGTGCAAAGTGCTCCCGCCTGACACTGAGTGTTTCCAGTTTTCACGCAATCCCAAGTATCACCGGAGCTGTCTTTTAAGACAACCTTGATGCTGTCAAAATCAACGGTATCTGTGGCATCGCTTCCGCTGTCACTGAAAATCGCCGATATGGTAACACCTTCACTGGCGCTGATTAAATCGCCACTGGTTAATGACAATGCATTCGATTGTAAATTGATGGTGGGCGGGGTGCGGTCGTCGCTCTTGAACAGCACGGTGAATGTGTTGCCGTAGTTGCTGCCGCCCACGGTGACCTGGATGTTGGCTGTTCCAATGTCCGTGGAGGATACGTCGAACGTGGCCGTGCCGCTGGCAGTGGACGTTGTGGACGTGGCGGAAAACACCAGGTTGTCCAGGCCGCTGCCGCTGAGCGCCACGGTGTCGCCGCTGCGCAGGTTGCCGTAGGTGTCCTGCACCGTGACCGTGACCTTGCCGCGGCTGGAACCGTCGGCCACGATCTGGTAATCGGTGCTGCTGGAACTCGTGTAAGGCAGGGTGATGATGTTGAGGCTGCCGGCGCTGCCGGACGCGGCCTGGACCGAGGACTGGCCCGTGGGCTGGGTGGTGTCGGTGATCTGCGTGGTAGTGATGGTGACGCCGCTGACCGGGGCCGCGGGGTTAACCGTGGCCGCCTGCGTGCCCGATGTGATGCCTGTGGCCGCCGCCGTAATTGTGGGTGTTCCCGCCTTGGTATCCTTGTAATAGAACGAAGCCGTGGACGTGGCCGTGAGGCTCACGCTTGTCACGGATGCGCCCCCGGATGTGGCGCTGAAGGTTACGGTGCCGGTGCTCGTGGAACTGAGGTTTACGGTGGCGGTTGTACTCACAGCATTGCCAAAGGTGTCCTGCACCTGGAAGGTGTAAATTGATGAGACCGTGCCCGCGGTGAGAGTCTGTGCGGTTGTGGTGAACAGGATCTTGTTGGCTGCGCCCGCCGAGAAATTCACATCCTGGGTGCTGGTCATGGTGAGTTCCGTGCCCCCGGTGTCGGACAGCGTCAGGTTTACTGTCTGGGCCGTATTGTCTGTGAGGGGCACGGTGACCACGCCCGCGGCCGCCTGCACGGCCATTGTGTTGGTGTTGCCTCCGCCGATGATGGTTCCGGCTGTTGAGGGTGAGCCGAATGTGGCGCTGCCGTTGGCCACGAGGCTGAAGATATGCGTGCTTGTGGCCACGGTATTTCCGTACTGGTCCTGCACTGTTGCTGTGACATTGGTGTTGGCGCCCACAGTGGCGTCCGTGGGGTTGGCTATCACAACCTGGTTCGCCGCGCCAGGACTGAATATGAGATCCTGGGTGCTGGTCAGGTCAAACCCGTTTCCGAATGTATCCGTCATGGAAATAGAGATTGTTTGTGCGGTCTGGTCCGTAACATTAAGCACAACCAACCCGCCGGCTGCCTGCACGGCCACAGTGCTGCTGTTGCCTCCGGATACAACCGTACCCGTGGACGCGTTCACGCCCACGGCGCTGCCATTGAGATTCACTGTAAACGAGGTGGTGTTGTCAGAAGAAACCAAGTTGTTGGTGGCGTCCTGTACCTGGAAGGTAACGGGTGCGGCCATGTCCACGCTGGTATCCGTGGGGTTGACCACAACGATTTTGGCCGCCACGCCCGGCACAATGTTGATAGCCAGCGCCGTGGTGTTGGATGCGAAATTCTGGGACAGTGTACCCGTGGCCGTGAGCACGGACGCGGTGATGTCGGTCCCGTCGCCGACCACGCTGTCCGTGATCGTGACCAGGGCTGCGCCGGCCCCGGCGAGTTCGCCTGTGACCGAAGTGTCTGCTGCGCCGGCCACGCTCGTGGCGCTGGCGAGCGTGGTTGCCGAGATGTCTTTTTGAGACGCAGGGGTTGCGGACCCGCCGCTGAGCGAAAGCGCCACTTGCCGCGTGGCGTTGGGCCCGGCGGTTATGGGATTGCCGTCATTGTCATAAATTGTAATTGTGAGGTCCTCGGTGCCGCCGGTCTCCAGGGCGCCGTCATTGGCCGTGACCTTGACATGGTCGGCCTTGAGATACACGGTGGATGTGCCAAAATTTTGAAGCGCCGCAGTGATGCCCGCAAGGGAAACCACACCGGAATTCTCATAATCGATCCATGGGTCGCCGTCATCGTCGATGTCTTTAATCTGCACGGACACGGAACTTGTGGCGACCTTGAAATAGTATGTTCCCTTGAGATTAACCGGGTCCACTTCGGCGAAGAACTCCGGAGTCACGCGTGCGGATGTGCCATCCAGGAAGTAGAAATTGGTCAGGTTGCCGAGGCCCACGATGCCTGTCCCGCCGGGGTTCTGCACGGTGATCTGCACGTTGTAAGCGATATAGAGGCCATTGGCGATTGTGCTTGTGCCCGCGAGGATGGGCACCTTGGTGCTGATGTCGCCGTTGGTTGCGCCTGTGAGGTTAAGCAGGGTTTGGCTGGTTGCGCCGCCGCCGGGTGTTACGTTGGCCGCGCCGCTGTCAATGGACTGGTAACCGGTTTTGGCCACAATAAGCTGCGCGGCCACAGCCGGGGTGTTGAAATAATAAAGGTTTGCGCCCGCCCCTTGATTCGCATAAAGCGGGACCGAGCCGCCATGGGTTACGGTCACGCCGGTTATGGCAGATCCGAATTGATCATAGACGGCAACCTTGAGGCCGTACTTGAGTCCGTCCGTGGCGCCCAGGTACGAGGGGGTCACCTGCGGGCCAGCGGCGGCTGTGACAATGGATGTGGCGTCGCAGGAATTCACATGCCCGGATTTTGTAAGGCGCGCATAATATGTGTTCGGGGTCTGGGCAACATACCAGGCGGTGGCGCCCGCATTCCACGTGGGCCCGGCCGCTGCAGCCACGGCTGGCACGGTGCAGTTCGAGTCCGTGAACAGGGCCAGGGTTTCGGTGCCGTCCAATGCAATGTTATTGCCCAATTCGTCCTGGACCGGGGATGTGAGCTTAATGGTAAAGAGCACGTTGGTTACCGCTGCTGTGACCTGTGCGTCTGTGGCCGCGGTGCGGTCGGAAGCAAAGCTGGTGCCTGTGTTGGTGACGTATCCGTCCTTGGCCGCGGAGATGGTCAGGGCCGTGTGCGCCAGAGGCACGGGGCAGTACCACGCGCCCCCGTTTTCGGTGCAGGCGATGCCCGCGGCGTCGCCGGTGTTCACAGTCACAACCGCAAGCGCGCCGCTGATTTCATCGGCTACCCCCGTGACTTTGTATGCATACAGCACGCTGGCGATGGTATCGGTCTGCTGGGCCGTTGTGTGCGCGGCGCGGTTTGCTCCGCCGGTCATGTTGTAGCTGGCCTGCACATACCCGTCCGCAGTGGGAGAGCACACCATGGCGCCGTCGCTGTTGGCCAGCACCACGGGGCAGTACCACACGCCCCCGTTCACCGCGCAGTTGTTCTGCGCCGTGTTGTCGCCGCATGTCAGTGCGGTCACGCTGGCGGTAATATCGTTCACTGTTACTTCATCGGTGAATGCCGTGATAGTGTATGCGTAATCAATGACCAGGGCCTGGGCTTCCTGCGCATCCGTGTGCGCGCCGCGGCCGGTGCTGATGTTGGTCGCCTGATCATCCACGTATCCATCGAGCACGTTGCTGATGCCGCCCCCGTCTGTTCCAATTGTGTAGTTGCAGTAATAAATACCCGTGCCAACACCGGATTCGGTGCAACTGCCGGTACCGCCCACGAGGGTCACTGCGGCCCCGCCATGCGCAGTGGCAAACGCTTCATTGGTCAATGTATATTTCTGTCCGTATTTGATTGTCAGAGACTGGGCTTCCTGGGCGTCGGTGTTGGCGGCGCGGCCCGTGGAGTTGTTGGTTGCCTGATCATCCACATACCCATCGAGCACGTTGCTGATGCCGCCCCCGTCTGTGCCGATGGTGTAGTTGCAGTAATAAATGCCCGTGCCAACGCCCGACTCGGTGCACCCGCCGGTGCCGCCCACGAGCGTGACCGCAGCACCTGTATGTGCGGTGGCGAAAACCTCATTGGTTAATGTGTATTTCTGTGCGTACTGCACACCTGTGATCGTGTCCGTAACCTGCGCGTCCGCATTGGCTGTGCGGTTGGCCACGGTTCCGAAGCCGGCCTGCACGTACCCGTCCAGGGTTGCCTGCGCGCTGGCCGCCACATTATCATTGGCAAGGGCCACCGCGCAGTAGTAAGTCGATGTGCCGGCGTTCCATGTGCAAGTGTCCCCGCCGATGGTGAGCGCGGTTCCGGCCCCGGCGATATTCACGGCGAGAACCTCGGTGCTGATCGTGGTCACGATGTGGCTGTACTCCACATCCGCGATAGCGTCCACGCTCTGCGCGGCGCCCTGGGTCGTGCGGTCGCCCACCGTGCCGTACGCTTTGGCCACATATCCGTCGAGCGTAACGGTTGCGCTCACCGCCGTGTCGTCGCTCAGTACGGGCACGGGGCAATAATACGTTGTGGTGCCGCCGTCCCACGTGCACGACGCGCCACCGATGCTGAGGGTTGTGCCCGCGCCTGCGATGTTGGCCGCAAGCTGCTGCGTGCTGATCGTGGTCACGATGTGGCTGTACTCCACGCCCGTGATCGTGTCCACGCTCTGCGCGTCCGTGTTGGCCCCGCGTCCCACCACGGTGCCGTAATTGTTTTGCACATATCCGTCCAGGGTCACATTGGCGCTGGCCGGCACATTGTCATTGGCAAGCAGCGTGGGGCAGTACCACGCGGTTGTGCCCGCGTGCCAGGTGCATGTGTCTCCGCCCACGGTGAGCGCGGATACGGTTGCTGCGATATTGGTTGCCAGCACCTCGGTGCTGATGGTGGTTATCTTGTGCGCATATTTCACGCTGATGGCCTGGGCGTCCTGAACGTCGGTGTTGGCCGCGCGGTTGGCGCTGGGGTTCGCGCCCTGGTCATCCACGTACCCATCGAGCACATTGCTGATGCCTCCGCTGTCTGTGCCGATGGTGTAGTTGCAGTAATAAATGCCCGTGCCAACGCCCGACTCGGTGCATGCGCCGGTGCCGCCCACAACAGTGACGACAGCCCCGCCGTGCACGGTGGCGAACGCCTCATTGGTCAGGGTGTATTTCTGCGCGTACTGCACGCCTGTGATCGTGTCCGTGACCTGGGCTTCGGTGTTGGCCGTGCGGTTGTTCACCGTGCTGTACGCGGCCTGCACATATCCATCCAGGGCCACTGTGGCCCCGGCCGCCACATTATCATTGGCAAGGGCCACCGCGCAGTAGTAAGTCGATGTGCCGGCGTTCCATGTGCAAGTGTCCCCGCCGATGGTGAGCGCGGTTCCGGCCCCGGCGATATTCACGGCGAGAACCTCGGTGCTGATCGTGGTCACGATGTGGCTGTACTCCACATCCGCGATAGCGTCCACGCTCTGCGCGGCGCCCTGGGTCGTGCGGTCGCCCACCGTGCCGTACGCTTTGGCCACATATCCGTCGAGCGTAACGGTTGCGCTCACCGCCGTGTCGTCGCTCAGTACGGGCACGGGGCAATAATACGTTGTGGTGCCGCCGTCCCACGTGCACGACGCGCCACCGATGCTGAGGGTTGTGCCCGCGCCTGCGATGTTGGCCGCAAGCTGCTGCGTGCTGATCGTGGTCACGATGTGGCTGTACTCCACGCCCGTGATCGTGTCCACGCTCTGCGCGTCCGTGTTGGCCCCGCGTCCCACCACGGTGCCGTAATTGTTTTGCACATATCCGTCCAGGGTCACATTGGCGCTGGCCGGCACATTGTCATTGGCAAGCAGCGTGGGGCAGTACCACGCGGTTGTGCCCGCGTGCCAGGTGCATGTGTCCCCGCCCACGGTGAGTGCGGATACGGTTGCTGCGATATTGGTTGCCAGCGCCTCGGTGCTGATGGTGGTTATCTTGTGCGCATATTTCACGCTGATGGATTGCGCGTCCTGAACATCGGTGTTGGCCCCGCGGTTGGCGCTGGGGTTTGCGCCCTGGTCGTCCACATACCCATCAAGCACATTGCTGATGCCTCCGCTGTCTGTGCCGATGGTGTAGTTGCAGTAATAAATGCCCGTGCCCACGCCCGATTCGGTGCATGCGCCGGTGCCGCCCACAACAGTCACGACAGCCCCGCCGTGCACGGTGGCGAACGCTTCATTCGTCAGGGTGTATTTCTGCGCGTATTTCACATTGGCCACGGTGTCGCTCACCTGGGCGGCTGCGCCCGTGGCGCGCGTGGTGCCGGTGGTCATGCTGAGGCTTTCTTCCACATAGCCATCAAACGTGGGCGTGCATGCGAGGGTGCCGTCGCTATTGGCCAGTACAACCGGGCAGTACCAGGCCCCGCCGCTCAGCGCGCACGCGTTGGTGCCCGAGCTGTCGCCACACACCAGGCCTGTGACCGTGGCCGTGATGTCCGCGGCCAGCACTTCGGTTGTGATGCCCGTAATTTTGTAGGAATAAGACAGGGGCGGACCGTCCACGGCCGCGGCAAACTGCGCGGCGCTGTCGAAGTCCACTTCCTGCTGGGCCGCGGCATTGGGCGTGACCGCCACGGAAGCGTCCACGTATCCGTCAATGGAAATGCTGAGATTGCCGGCCACGGCCGAGCCGGCGATATAGGCGTCCCCTCCGTTGAAGGTGCTTGTAATGATGGTGAAACCCGTGGCCGAATAGGTTGATGCCGCCACGCTCAAATCACCAAAATCATTGCCCAGTTCATCGGTGGCGCCAATGACCACGAGCGAATACTGCAGCTGTGCGCCGTCTGTGGTGTCGAAATCAATGGCTGCCTGGGCGCCTGCGGAGCTATATGTGTAGGGGCCTGCGGCGCTGGACGTTATAAAGCCTGAGAATGTCAAATCCGCGGTTCCGGGCCCGCCTGTGGCCGCCCAGTACAGAGTGCCTGCGTTGTCCTTGAGATCCACATTGGTGAGGCCGCCGCTCATGGTGGAGGCGGCGGCAGTCAGGGTCAGGGCCGTGCCGAACTCGTCCTGCGCAGTAACAGTAAACGGGAACTGGTTGGTGCTGGCCACGGAAATCTGGCTGGCGTTGGTCAGGGACTGGGCTGCGTCCACGGATTGGAGGTAGCCCGTGGGGATCACGGTGACCGTCACGGAATCGGCGATGCCGCCCACCGGGCATTTGAGATAGATTTCACCATCGATGGTGCCGCCGTCCTTGTCGTTCACGCCATTATCCGCGTATGAACCGTTGCAACTGGTGGTGTTGGTAATGTCCACCTGGCCGCCCGTGTTAATGACTGCGCTGATGGGCGCCTGGCTGGTCATGGTTACTTTGAGGGTATACAGGAGTGCGGTGGTCTGAGTGTTGGCGCCGGCGTTGTCGTATTCGAGAAAAGCAGACGTGACATTGACGAATCCGGATGTGGATTCCACGGTGTAATACCAGTCGTTGGCGCCTGTGGGGTTGATCACGCCAACCGTGCTTGTCGCGGCAATTTCGATATCGCCGTCCGCCACGCCGTCGCCATCCTGCACGCCGCCGTCCTTGACGTCGTTCCACAGCCCATTGGGCGGGGTCAGGATATCGCCGTTAGCGCCCTCGGTGATGATATCCACAACCGTGTTGACATCGCCGATGATGGCATTGCCAAATTGGTCCTGGAGTTGGATGCACAACGCACCGGCGCCCAGTGTGCAGGCCGCGCGCGTACTCTGCGCCGCCGCCCCCAGCACCATGATTGCCAGAATTGTCGTAATCGCAAGTTTCCTCATGTTTGAACCACCCTGTATCCGTTGGTTGTCACTACTCATTGCTTTTCTGTTTCTTCATCTCAATGGTGAAAGAATTAATCTCGTCTTTGTTGTAGGTTTTTTTCAGGCCTTTGTGCGGAATATAGCCGTTGAGAGAAGCCTCGATCAAGATGTCGATCCCGTCGGCCGCATAGCCCCCTATGTCGTCAATAGAAAAAACCACGGCGCCGTTCTTTTCGCCGTCGGCATCAAATTTATCTCCATCTGTGGATTCAAAAAGTATGTTGGGCCCTTTGTCCAAAGACCCGTCCGGGCCGGGAAGGATTAACAGCACGCGAAAACCCTTGACGGCTGACTCGTCGGGATGTACTGCTGAAACGATAATGTCGCCGGGGGAACCGCTGTCTTTAACTTCGCTTTCCGCAGCCGCGCCCGCGGAACCCGCTTGCAGCAGGACCGCACACAGCAACGCAAGCAACTGACAACCTTTACATAAACCCCGGAGCAGATCTCTTGGATTCACTCTCATTCTCTGTTCGGCAGAGGCCGATTAACTTCCGAACCCTATGTATAAGCAAAATACTTGCCATTAATGCGGGCTCTGTGCCGTGCGCGCAAAACAAGCAATTAAACACTGGGTTTTTCACATTTCGGCCCAGGATGAAAAACGAAAATAAGACCGATTATGCAAAAGTGTACACATCTGGTGCGACATTAATGCGACACTCTTGAACGCTCAGATTATAGTATTGATCTATTATTTATTAAAGACCGGGCCTTTTTTTTGTGCCTTTCTTGTTTCCCGGCCCGTTTACTAAAAATACTATAATAAACATGTATGATGAGTCACAAACGCATAAGCATTCCGCAACATGGAGGAACCCCATGCGCAAACGCCGTTTCCTGATTGTTCCGATTATTCTGTTAAACGCATTGCTGCTGTACATTGTTCCTGCTGCGGCCCAAATGCCGCAAAACCATGTACAGATGCAACGGTTTAATGATGCGTTCCCGGTTATCATAGACAACTGGAAAGTCCACGAGGGCGATGTGCCCAACGCGCAGGATCCGGATTTTGATGACAGCGCTTGGACACCCGCCCAGCTCGGCTACAACTGGCAGGGCATCAGCGCCGTGGCCTGGTTCCGCAAATCCATGGCTCTGCCCCCGGAAGCACAGGGCAAACGCGTTTATATTGAAGTCATGGCCAATGACGGTGGCGAAGTCTTCGCAGACGGCAGGTGCCTTGGCACATTCCAGAACAGCGGACGGTTTCTGCTCACCGAATCCGCGGACACCTCCTCGCCCTGCCTGCTCGCGGTTAAAGGCATCAACAACGGCGGCAACGCTGCCTTCACCTTCGCCGGCTATCAAATCTCAGCGGGCTCGGCCGCAGAAGATGTTCGCGCGGAACTCGACGCCCTGCGCGCCCTGGGCAGCCTCAACACCATGCCCGCAACCGGCTGGAAATTCAGCGATAGAAATTCCAAAAAATATCCCGGCCCCAATTACGACGACTCCAAATGGGAGGCCGTAACACTCAGCCACCGCTCAGGCTCAGCCATGCCCACGGCCTGGTACCGCGCCCGCATTACGGTTCCCGAATCATTCAACGGCTTCCCCGTCCAAGGCCTGGAAATCAAATTGAAACTGCGCGCGCGCATCCAGGGCATGGCATTCGTGAACGGCCGGCCCGCGGACAAATTCGAGCGTGATTCTGAAATCATTCTCACGCCCAGCGCCGCGCCCGGCGAACAAATCGTGGTGGCCGTGCGCGTGCAGGAAATGACCGGGGACCTGCGCCTGGAGGAAGCCACCCTGCACGTGCCGGCCCTGGATGGCGCGCAGGAAAAACTCGACGGCCTGGCCGCGGACCTGGACGGCATCGCTTCCCTTTTCGAGCAGCACCCCAGCCCCGACCCCGCCTGGATCAGCATCATCGGCGGCGTGCTCCGGGGTGTGTCCGATCTCGTGGCTATGAAGGATAAAACACCGGCTTCATTCGATGAAAAGATCAGCGCCATCTACCAGGAAATGAAACCCGTGGCCCAACTCATCGACCGTTTCCCGGTATTCGTCAAAGGCCCTTACCTGCAAAACGTGACCCGGGACTCCATGGTCGTCATGTGGCAGACCGCCGTGCCCGCATCCGCATGCGTGATGTACGGCAAAACAAAAGACTATGACCAGGTTATCTGCCGCGCGGGCCTGCAATTCATGCACGAAATCCGGTTGCCCGGACTGGAGCCAGAGACCACCTACCACTATGCAGCCGTGAGCGGCGAACTGGCATCGCCCGACTTCACCCTGCGCACGGCCCCACACCGCGACACCCCGTTTCTTTTCTCGGTCTGGGGCGACAGCCGCACCGACTACCGCACGCACCAGAGCGTAATCAAGGCCATGCTTGACCGCCCGCGCAAGCCCGACATCGCCCTCAACGTGGGCGACGTAGTCACCACAGGCGATCAATACGACCAGTGGGGCCGCGAGCACTTCCTGCCCATCCGCAGCCTGGGCTTTACCGTGCCCACCTACATCGCCATCGGCAACCACGAATACGGCGGCTTCGGATACGGCAACCCCGTGAAATGGTTCGAAATCTTCGTGAACCAGCCGGGCAACGAATACTACTTCGCCTTCACCTACGGCAACAGCCGCTTCATCGTCGTCAATCCCCAGGACCAGCCCGGCGCCTACAACATCGCACCCGGCACCGAGCAATATGAATGGCTGATCAGGGAATTTGAATCCGAGGAATACAAAAGCGCCACCTTCCACTTCATCTTCCTGCACGAACCCCCGTACAGCGAAGGCTGGAGCGGCGGATACTACGACGGCGAAAGCGCCCTGCGCACGAACCTGGTCCCGCTCGTGGAAAAATACGGCATCGACATCCTGTTTGCCGGCCACACCCACGACTACGAGCGCGGCATGCAGAACGGCGCCTACTACATCATCGCCGGCGGGGGCGGCGCATCACTCGACGACACCATCTACCACGACTGGCCGCACATCGAACTCGTCAAATTCATCTATCATTTCGTGGAAGTGGACATCAACGGCAACAAACTCGAATTCCGCGCCATCGACCGCGCCGGCAACATTTTTGATGAGTTTACAATAGAAAAATAAGCCCTGCTTGCAGCAGTTTTGTTGGAGATCGTTTGAGCGCCATTCCAACGCCGTCGGTTATGCAGGCTGGATTCCGCGCAATTAATCAGAATCGCGCGTATGATTCCCGTACCGCCCGATCATTTCCAATTGAGCGCCTATCGACAGATCCACGAACCTTGCGTTATATCCCGACACCCTGACAATAAGGTGCGAATGATTCTCCGGGTGTTCCATGGCGTCGCGCAGCGTGGCTTCGCTGTGCGCAGTAATCTGCACCTGCATTCCCTGGAGTTGATCGAAATACACCTGAAGCAGCGCAATCATGCTGGGCGCAATCAACGTTTCAGGATCCATAATGAGATTCACGGCAATTCCGTTTGCGGGTCTGAGTCTGGACGTGGCCCTGAGGATTTCGAGAGTCCCGGCTTCCGTGCCCTTGTGCGAAGGCGTAACGCCTGACGTGAGATGGCTCCCCGCCAACCTGCCGTCCGGCGTGGCCCCGGTCATGGCGCCCGCGCCGGCATGGTAAGACATGCTCCAATTTCCGGTCAGGTGTTTCTCGCCCCTGGCCCCGATAATGGTTTTGAACGTGTCCGCAAAAAGGGTGTCCATCTCAAGCGCTATGAGGGTTGCTTCATCATCCTTGCCGAACTTGGGCGCCTTATTCAAAAGCAGCGCCCGGATTATTTGGCCCTTTTTTGTCTTGTAATTGTTACGCAGGGCCTCTTCAAGTTCGGCGGGGCTGATTAATTTCTTTTCATAAACTAATTCTTTAATCGCACTCAGGGAATCAATAACATTGACCATGCCTATGAGCGTGACTCCCGATGAATTGTACTTGGCTCCGCCGCGCGTCACGTCACACCCTTTATCCCAGGTCCCGTCAATGAAAGCGGAAAGCAGGGGCGTGGGGCAAAGCTTCTGGTGCGCCTTCCACAGCCACAAGCTTCCAATGCCCGCGCTTCTGCATATCTGATTCAACTGAATGCTGAAATTTGCATAAAATTCTTCAAACGACTCGCATTGTGACAGCGGCGTGGTTGCGCGGGTGACAATTGATTTCGCCAGATGATGCCATCCGCCGAACACAGCCAGCTCCATAATTGAAGCCGCATTCAGCATGATCGACCCGGAGTGTCCGTAAGTATCCCCGTTGCCCGTGGGCTCCACGCAGCCCACAATACCATAGCACCGCGCCGCGTCATCGGCCAGCCCTGTAGCCTGCAAAGCTGAAATATTCGCCTGATCCCCAAACAGCGCGAGCGACGCCCCTGTTTTGCCTATGACATCAATACACAATTGCAGCAGTTCATTGGAACCATCGTTTCGCACGCACAGATTCGGCTCCAGCAGATTATTCTTTGTGGCCTCCAGAATCATCCGCGTACACTCATTCACCTCCGGCCCGATAGTGACCGCCTGGTTCGGCGGAGTGCCGCCCAGAATGATGGTCGCGGAATCGGGCACCAGCGGCATCACATCATTCAATCGGATCAGGAAACACGCAATCAGCTCAAACGCCTTTTCGCGCGTGATATCGCCCCGCTCAAGGTCTTTTTCATAATAGGGATTTATCAGCGTATCGAGACGTCCTATGCTGAGGCCCGAACAGAAATTCTCCTGGTTCAGCGCAACCCTCAGCATATTGATCGCCAGCAAAGCCTCGTGCAGGCTCTGCGCCGGACTCGCTGGCGCATTGCGCAGGCACCTGGCAATCTCTATTAATTCCTCCCGCCTCTGGCCGGTCTCGCTCTGCGCCTGTTCTTCACACGCATCAGCGTAGCGCTGCGCAAGAGCAAGCACGCCCTCCAGCACCATAATCTGGGACTTGAAAAATGACGCTTTGTCCGAATCCTTGTTTTTCTCAGCTTCCTGCATTTTGGCGTCAGCCTCATCAATCATATTGAGCAAACCCCGCTTCAGGATAAACTCATAATTCGGAATAATGTGGCTCACCATCTGCACCAGCGACAACATATAAAAGGCCAGCATTTCACTCTGGTGGAAGCTCTTATAGGTCCCATTGCGTTCCGCCTTGCTCTTGGCCCACGCGTAGGGATTGTTATCAGCCCAGTATGGAAAAATCTCATTTCCGAGCAATTCGATCTGCTTGTCATTAATTTGCGTGGGATCCTTTTCCCGCTCATTGAGCGTCGTCAGATCCGGCATAATATTACTTCCGAAAAGCCACGGAAACACAGCGGTGCTGATGTGGTATTCCCCAACGCTGCCCACGATTGGCCCGTGGTTGATGCGGATCGTCCTACGCTCATAACAATGCTTCAACGCACCGGCCCAAAGCTCGTTAATCGGCATACGCCCCGAATGTTTTTTGAAATATTCCGTAATGAACTGGGCGTTCTCGATACTCACATGAGGCCGTGTGTGGCGCATCTCCTCGGCAAGGCGTTCGACCCTTGTCATGCCCGTGCAATCCGGAATGTCCCACTTCTTCTTCGGGGCTTCCTTGTTGTCCTCATTTTTTTCAGACCGCGAAATACCCATCATATCGAGAAGCGCATAAATTGCCGGCTCTTGCGCCGTAAAGTAAGGCCGCGCCTCACTGAAGAAATACCCCAGCAGAAAAAGATAATAGGGGTTTTTTCTGCCATCGGTTTTGATTTTTCCTGACATCATCAAATCAAGAACATTTTTCGGGTTTTCCAGCATGCCAAGCAAAGCCTGGCTGAGGTTCACGAATTCAATCGTATAAACCATCTCGTCTTCAGAAATAGAAAAACTTTTGAACGAAATGGAACCTTTTAAATCACGATAACGGAAAACATATTTTACTCTCTTGTTCGCCGCCACCGCCGCGCGCAGCCTGCTGTTGCCCAGGCACGCAACCGTAAAAATCGTTTGCAAAATAGCCATCGAACCATAAAAAATCATCCGGTCCTTCAGGCCCGCTTTATCAATTTTGGTTTCAGCCACGAAATAAACTCCTTTATAAAAGTGACAATCCATCATTATAATGATCGTCGGTATGAACCAACATTACCCGGAACGCCCATGGTTCCAACTTCAAATAACCCGGATCCGTGGAAAAACCGGGACGTTCCAACAGTAGAACGCCAGCATAAGCTTTGCATTTTATTATAAAATTCATTAAAGACAAGCCGTTGCACACGCAAAAAATAGTTTCCAAAGCGCTGTTGTCTGACATGTGGCAGGGGAGATGCGTGCGAAGCAGACATGAATATACCAAAAACAATCCAGCGGGTACGGTAAAAAAGTTCAATGATGATTCGGACCGGATATACATACTCACGGTTAAACAGGCACGCGATTTTGCGCCGTGTTTTGCCAACCCTGCACAGCCGTTCCCCGGGGCCTGTTTTGTGCTACAATATTTTGCGAACACGGCACTTGCCCGAACATGAATGGAGACGCCCGCCCATGACCGACCACGATCCCAACAATTCCCCGCCGCCGCGCATGGATTATGAACAGCGCGACGCCTGGATTTGGGACACTATGACTTCCCTGTTTCAGCGCCACGATTTTACCGCCCAGGATATTCTGCGCCACTGGCCCGCATATATACTGCGCCGGGACCTGCCCCGGTTTCTGGCCCACTATGAGCTGTTTAAAAAAGTGGTGGATCTGCCCGGATGCGTGGTGGAGCTGGGCGTGTTCAAGGGCGCGTCCTTTTTTATGCTCACCAAGCTCATGGAAACCCTGTGCGCCGGAGACCGCTATCGCAAGGTGTTCGGGTTCGACCATTTCGAGGGTTTAAAGGAAGATCAGTTCGCGGACCAGGACGGGGCCATGGACCAGAGCGTGAGAAAGCAGGCGGGCGGGTACCGCGCCACAGCCGACGAGGTGCGCACCCTGGTGGCCGTGCACAATGCGGACAACCTGCTGCCCGGCGCCGAGCGCTGCCGCCTCATTGAGGGCGATGTCATGGAAACACTGCCGCGGTTCCTGGACGAAAATCCCGGGCTTAAGATCAGTTATCTGCACATGGACATGGATCTGTATAATCCCACAAAGTTCGCCCTGGACCTGCTGTATCCCCTGGTTGTCACGGGCGGGGTGATTTGCTTTGATGAGTACGGGCTCATGCCCTGGCAGGGCGAAACCCGGGCCGTGGACGAGTTCTTTGAGGGATTCGACAAGAAACCCGTGATCCGAAAATTTCCCTTTATTCACTTGCCTCACGGGTACATGATAAAGGAATAGGCGTGGCCCGCGCTTGACTTTTTTTTCGCGCTGTTCTATCCTGAGGCTGTCGAGTTGTTGTTGTTTTGAGTAATGCGAAGCGAGAAAACCACTCGAATTCCAATCTACCTGAACAACACAATGACCGCGTGCATTGCAGAAACAAGGCAGTAAGCAAAGTATTCCTCTAAGGAATCACAGCAGGCCGCGAAACAAGTTGAAATGAGAAAGGAAACAGAAACATGAGAGAAAAGGGAACCGTGAAATGGTTCAACGCCACCAAGGGGTTCGGATTCATCCAGCGCGAGAGCGGTGATGATGTTTTCGTGCACTACAGCGCCATCCAGGACGAAGGCTACAAGACACTGGATGAAGGCCAGGAAGTGGAATTCGAAGTTGTGGCCGGCCCCAAGGGCGACCAGGCCGCCAACGTCATGCCCGTCTGATTGCAGCACGCACAAGACGTTTTGCAGACCATTCAAACCCCGTCCTCACAGGCGGGGTTTTTTCATGGTGCGCGCCATTACGCCGCGCCCGGCTCATGTCATGGTTGCGGCAAATCCCCAGCCCAGGGCCAGTATGACAATTGTCCAGAACAGTGCGGGGATTCCCAATGCGAACAGCCAGGCGGAAAATGAGTCCAGCCCGAACACATTTTCAAATCCTTTGTGCACATAATGAATGAACAGGAATGTGCAGCCCAGTTTCATAAGGCAAAACGGCAAAACGCAAGGCAGATAGGCCAGCGTGGAATAGGCGTAAATTCCGAAAATGCGCTTCCAACTCGCGCGCTGCCTGTAGACCAGGCTCATGAGAATCATGCCGAACAGGGACAGCACGAACGGGGATGCGGCGGACATGAGTGCGCCCATCACGGCTTTGTCCATGCCCGTAACCATGCTGGACGTGTTTGTGGATACGAGCACTGCGGAACTGATGCCTGTAAACAAATTTACAAATATTACGACGCCGAAACAGCGCATGATTTCCCGATCAAAATCCGCACGCGCGAAAAATGAATCCGTATCAAAGAAGAAATGATAAAAGGAGCGGAAGAAACTGGTTTCGCCGGGCTCGTATTTGGAGAAGATTTTAGCGGGCTCGGGTATTTTCTTATCCTGGGACGGAGGCTCGGGCGCAGGCTCGCCATAGTAGCCTGGTTCTGGTTCGGGAGCAGAGAACGCAGGGTTAACATTGGGCAGGGGCGGCGCAGGCGGCACAGGGTTGCGCGCAGCGGCGCCCGGAGCTGTGCGTTGCGGCGCGGGCTTGGATCGCGCGCGCGGCGCGGCCTGGCGTTCGGGTATTTTATTTCCGCATTTGGGGCAGAATTTCGTTGTCACATTTGCGTTGCCGCATTTTGTGCAGAACATGGCCTTTTCCGTTTAAGGATTTATATGAGAAATTCGAACCCTGCAACTGCTCCGGCCGCGATCCAGTAGGCAAGGGGCGCGCCCAGGCTGAATATCCAGAGCCAGGCGGGTTCCAACTCAAACGCTTCGGCAAATCCGGCGCGCAGGTGCAGCACGGACAACACGGCGCAGATGACCACGGTCATGGGCAGGGGAATGACCGCCAGCACGTAGGGGAAAAACCCCAGGGAATAGATACATAATACCGAGCGGAAATCCGGCGCCGCGCGCCCGCGCGCGGCCAGCAGCAGGCAGGCGATGAGCCCCGCGCCCAGGGGATATGCGGCGGTGAACACGGCTTTGAGCAAAAACAACCGGGGCTCCACGGTATGAGAAAGCTGGGTTACGCCAAAGAAGAAAAAATTGGCGCCAGCCTGCAGTACATTCACAAAGAAAAACATGATAATTGCGAGTGCGAGCTGTGTGCGCGGCCGGTTGTATTTAAAGAATGTTGCCGGGTCCATGATGAACGAGCGGAAATTCTCGCCCATAGAGGGCTGGTAGCCGCCTGGTTTTTTGCGCGGGGGCTCTGGGGGCTGGGCAAGGGGCTCGGGTTGAATCGGAGATGGGGGCGTTTCCGCAACGGGCCTGGGCTCCGGCGCATTGGCCGCCTGCACTTCCGCGCGCTGCCGGGCCATGCTTTCGTAAGGGTTGTACGAAGGGTCGTATGCCGTGGCGTCAGGAGCAGGCGCGGACGCACCGCATTTTGTGCAGAATTTTGATGTCATGTCCGGATTGCCGCAGTGCGGGCATTGCATGGGCCGGTTGTCTCCGTGTGATTGCTGATATCATGCCATGCTGTTATTTTACCTGAACATAGCAGTTTCATTATGTGTTTTCAAAAAACATCTCAACAGACTTATACATGCATTATATTTGTTATACAGCAACTCATTGTATGAAACGGAAACATTAATTGTGGATTTTCAATCGTGTGGTTTTTATTGCGTATGCGCATATATGCCGGAAGGCTAAAATCCGGCCATATGTTTTCCGTGTCTGATCATGTCATGGAGCCACAGATACCTGAACATTCCGCTGCGCCCTGAAAGCATGAGATTCGAGAACCCGCCGAAATAAGACTGGATCGAGTCGCTATATGATTTGCTGTTTTTTTCTATTACGGGATAGGCGTGGGGAACCCGGATAATCGCGGTGTCCATAAGGTCCCCGCCGCGCACCCAGCCGCAACTTTTTATTTGTTGGAACACAATGTCAGAAATCTGATGATCCGGCATATTCCATAAGTCGTCATGGCCGCTGCACGGGATTTCCGCCACAAGCGAAGTGTTGCCATGAGGCGACATGCGATCACTTCTGTTTTTGGGTTCATATATCCTTGTGAAGACAAACTCCGGAGACGGGAAATAAATAGTTGCGGATTTTGTAATGCGATCCCGGTTCAGGAAAAGGGCTGCCAGAATGATGTTTCGAAAGTGAATGCGGCCCGCACTTTGCAGGATATGGTCCGGCGGCGCGGGGTTCATGATTTTGACAAGCACAGTGCAGGGCAGGGTGCTGACCACTTTATCCGCGGGAATGCGGAGATCGTTGTTTATGATGATGGATGTGATTCTGCGGGTGTCGTGCTCAATGCCTGTCACGGCCGCGCCGGTCATGATGTTATCCGGGCCGCACGTTGCGGCCAGCGCATCCGTTATCGCGCCGATACCCCCCTCGGGGTAATAAAACGAGCCATCTATGTGGCTGGATCCATTATTCCGGCCTGTGAGCAGTTCCAGAATCAGGGATTTCGGCGTTAATCCCTTGAGCCTGTCTCCGGCAAGCTCCGCGCTCAAACGGTTGCAGGGCGCGCCCCAGAGCTTTTCCGAGTAATTGAGTAAAAACATTTGCGCCAGGGTTTTACCATAGGTTGCAATCGCATAAGTTTCAAAATCTGATGCCTGTCCGATGTTGCGGTTCTTTGCGGACAGCACTTCAAAACCAGCGCGGGCGGTAGCCACCGCACCGATTCGCTTTGTGATGTTGAGCGGGGTGAAAGGAAAATTAACTAACTCACCCTTGTGATAAATGTGGCTTGGAACATAAATCTGATTCAATTGGTTGCCGAGAAGAGATTTGATTTCATCGGTGACTTCGGGAATCCGGTCATGGACTCTGTGCGCTCCGCAATCGAATGAAAACCCGTTGCGCCTGAACGTTGCGCACATGCCGCCCACGTGTTCGCTGCTCTCATAAATGGTGAAAGGCCTTGCGGCTTTTGAGGCGTAGTAGCCCGCGGAGAGTCCGGCTGCGCCTGCGCCCAATATGCACAGGCGCCCGGCGCCGTGGGTTTTGATCTGCGGCATGGTTCTCCAATCCTCTTTATCCACGGGAAAAGACATAGGGCAGGGAGCGAATTACCGCATGCAGCCGCCGCAGGCCTCCGCTCGAAAAAATGTTCAGGAAAAATCTCCACATGATTTTTGGGCGGAAATAGAACCGCAAGTAAAATTCCCGCTGTTTCTTTATGATGAATTCTCCGGTCAATCCAAAGGGAATGAAAACGGGGTTGCTCAAATTGAATCGTGACCAGTCCGAAGTGTCAAGAGTTCCGTATTTGCCGTATTCCATGTATTGCCCGGTTCCGGGAAGAGGGGTGTTAAGAGTTACAACCAGGCCGTCAAGCTTCATGGACAGTGCGGTCTTAATCGTTTGATCAATGGTGTGCCGTGTTTCGCCCGGATGTCCTATGATGAAATTACCCCTTGTTTGAATTCCAAGTTTTGCGCACCAGGACAAAACCTCCCGGGCCTGTTCCATGTTGATGTTCTTGCCGATTGTCTCGAGGATGTCCTGGCTGCCGGATTCGAGGCCAAAGGAGATATGCCAGCATCCGTGCTCTTTCATGAATTTCAGCAGGTCCAAATCGACCGTGTCCACTCTGCTTTTGCAGGACCAGGGGAGCTGGATTCCCATAGCGTCCAGGCGCGCGAACAATTCCTGGATGCGGGAAGGCCGGAATGTGAATGTGTCATCGGCAAAAGCGATTTCGCGGATGCCGTGATTCGTATAAAGCAGCGCGATCTCTTGTGCAACGTTTTCCGCGCTTCGCGTGCGGAGCGCTTCTCCCATATTCCGTGCGCAGAACGTGCATGCGCAGGGGCATCCTCTTGTTGTGATCACGCTGGCAACGGGGATGGCCCGGTAGTTGGTTGCGGGCGGGTTGTACGCGGAAAGGTCCGGGAGCAGGTCGTATGCGGGGAACGGGATCTGGTCGAGATTCCCGATGAATGACCCGGCAGGGTTTATAACAGCGCCTCCGTGTCTGTGAAAAGCAAGCCCATCAATATCCTCCGTGGCAAAGCCTTTCTCCAGCCTGTCCAGCAATGTGCAGAACGAGACTTCGGCTTCTCCCTGTATGGCATAATCGAATTCCGTATGGTAAATGACTTCCTGGGCGCATGGATGCACATGCGGGCCGCCACAGATCACAATGGCGCGGGGCAATCGTGTTTTGATGTGCCGGGCTGTTTCAAGAGCCCTGTGAAAAGCCACGGTCGTGGTGCTGATTCCCACAACATCCGGGTCGAACTCCACGGCCCGGGCAGCCGCTTCCTGCGCCGAGAAGCCCAGGGCTTCCGCGTCTATCACTTTGACAATGTGTCCGGCTTGCCTGGCCGATGAGGCAAGATAAAGAATTCCCAGGGGAATCTGCCGCCCGCCGGAATTTCCTATCCTGGAGCCATACCGCTCTTCCAGAGTGAGTGGAGGATATATTAAAAGGACTTTCATTTGTCTGAATCCCCGACACCCGGCACACCGGTTTGCGCGGCGCGTTTCTTCTCAGAATGGAGCGGCTCTGGCTCTTTCACGGATAATCCGTTTAGCGTAATTATAAAAAACTCATCATTTTCGAATAGGAGTTGTGCTTTTGCATCAGCGCTGCCGATCCGGGTGGTGCGTTTATCTATGAATAAAACCTCGGCATCGAGCTGTGCGGCAAGCTCAATAAGCCCGCCGAGCCGGCCGCGGGCCGGTCTGTGAAAAACCGCATTATACTCTTTCCAACGGTGGTCCCATTGAATGAGTTTGTCGTGGTTGGCAAAGGCAAAGGCATTCCGATCTTTGCTGCAGAAGACAACGGGCTTGAGCGCGTAATATCTGGCGGCAAGAGCGTATCGTCCGGGTGGTGCGACAAAGATTCGTGTTCCGGGTGCGACCTCGTCGCGAATGAAATCCATGGCCTGTTTCAATTCCGCCTGTTGCCTCACCAGGGGTTCAAATTGGCCGGTCATGGCTGTGCGCCAGATATTTCTCGCAACCCCTGGCGGCGGGTGCAGTGCCGCCCACAGCACGGCTGCCAGTATTCCGATCCAGAGAATCCTTTTTCTTGCGATGTCCGATCTGCAATTCCTGTGCATTTCGGCCAGGGGCCAGATGCAGAACAGCATGCACAGCGGCACCAGATAGCGAAGGCCTCTTATGAAGGAGATTTCAATGGGCGCCATGCTCAGCCTGCGGCAGATTTCATGTTCGGCAAGAGGTACAACCGCGCTGACGAAGAGCAATCCCAGCAGCCACCCCCATAGCAACTGATATTGTTCAGCTTTGATTTTTTGAATTTTCGCAATGGCGAAGAAGCCGCAGATTGCACCGGGCAGGAGCAGCGACGGGACGATCATCCGCGTGCCCGGGCCGGACTTGAAACTTATGGTATTCGCGAAATCAAGGATCGCATGAGGAATATCCAGCAGGCCCCTGGAGTAGGACGCTTTCATGATGGAGATAATCTGCCCGTAATCGCCGGACGGGCTGTGGGAATGATTCTCGAAGTATGTGGCGATGAAAGGCCCCGCTGCGATTAAAAATGCGCATCCGGCGCCAAGCATGAAAAATAATTTTCGGGGAAAACTCCAGGCCTTGGGCAAATAGAAAAGAAACCCGCACCAGAGAGCCATGCCCCATGCCGGCGCACTGGGCGGGTGTACATATGTGAGCAGGCCGGCAGCGGCCAGGAGCCAGGGCCAGCGGCCGGGCTTGTCCCTCCAGATGTAAGCGGCGGCGAGCAGAAACGGCAGCAGCGATTGAAAGGTTATGCGGGGAAGGGGATCCTTATAAATGCCCCAGAGTTCGCCCACTGCCGGAATCAGGCCGAACCATAGTGTGACAAATGAAAAAATCACGGCCCAGCTTCTGACGCGAAAAACTGCAATTCCAAGAAAATAGAATCCCGCAGCGTGAAGCAGCATGTGCGGCCAGGAGAGCCATAAGAAGGCCTGGCCGTAGCCTCCGGCGTATTTCGATAGCCACCGGAGCAATGGGATGTGAATTGTCCGGTAAAATGCGAAATTACTGTGGCTGTTAAGCAACTCATCACCGGCAAACAGATCCGGGTGGTCTGTTGCCGCAGCAAAACCTGCAATATTGGCGGCATCTCCGGCGATGGTCAACTCCGGCGCCGCGCCACGCCACAGAAATGAAAATATCCCAAACGTTATCGCCGCGAAAAACAGCAGGATTACAATATCCGGAACGGCCAGCCTGACACCAGTCTCTTCGTTGAAAACTATTTGAAAAGCTCTCTGTATTTTGTTACTGGAACGATTTTTTCCCAGTTCAGTCTGAAAGTTCATCAAATCATTCAGGCGGCATGTCCCGTATCAAATTTGATTCCGGCCGCAACCCCACCATAACCGCCGCATTTCGCGCGCACAGGAGGACGTATTGTGTGAAAGCCAGTCTCAGCATATATTCTACTAAAAATAACGCAGACACGCGACAGAACAACAGTCCCTGGGCTCATATTTCCGGTTGGATGCTCCGTGATGTGTTATGGTATGTCCGAAAAGCGCTGATTATCGGTTTTTAAGGGGAATGCGTGTTGCCATGAAAATGGAGCGCAGCGCCACGCAGGACTCATGGATTTATTAATGCCGGACGGGAATTCGCAGAGATCAGTAATCGCGGCCGATGATGAGCAGGGTGTCGTCGGGGCCGGTGCCGCTCACGGCGATGATGCGCGAGCCCGGGGCCGGTGAAAGGGCGCCTGCCGTGGCCTGGGATATGTATGTTGCGGGGCTGAACAGCACCAGGCGGCAGCTGTCCTGAACGGCTGTGGCTTCCATGGCCTGGCCCTTGGGCAGGCCTTTGCGCCCGATGAGCGCGTGGGCCATGTGGAGTTCGGGGTCGGGGTCGGCGGCTGCGCCGTATTGCCACATGGCGTCAATGGCGCCGCCGGTGAGGAAAACGCCCGGGCCCCATTTGATGGCGGCGGCAATCAGTGCGCCGTCGGGCTGTGCATTTAGAAAATCGGCCATTTTCGCGCCGCTGTCCGGGTCGGAAAAGGTAGGGAATTCCGCGGCGGCCAGCACTGCGCCGCTATGCGGGTCCATGGCCAGAATTTTGTATCCGTTGGGAGAATCCCCGAAATTCATTTCCGGCACTATTTTTTTGCCGTCCACGTAGATGCCCGAGATTTCACTGCCATAGGAAGAAGAGAAAACGAAGATATCGCGCGGCGCCTGCAGCGCGCCATGGGGCGGATCGCCGAGGATTTTGAAGATATCGCCGCGCATTTGAATGAGCATATAGGCTTCAAAAAGTTTTTTGCCGGTGATGGCGGGCGCGAAGCCGCTGCGCTCGGCTTCACGCACTGTGGTTTCAAGCACGGTGGGATTTCCCACGTCGGCCTGGCCGAGTCCGGCCTGCTCCGATGTGTAAGCCGCGGCCTGGAAGGTGTTGGCGTGGTTCCGGAAAATATATTGGAGCAGTTGAGCGTTGGCTGCGCCGGGCGGCAAATTGCTCGATAGCTCCGCACGCAGCGTTTCCAGGGCCGTAGCCTCGCCATGCACCACCACCAGGCCATCCGTGGTGCGCACGGACAGGGTGGCTGCGGCTGCGGGGAGCGAGGCGAACACGAGCAGAAGCATGAAAAACGCCCAATGTTTCATCAGAAATAGTCCCTGATGCTGAGGCCCGCGCCGGGGCGGTACTTGCCCTCTTTGTCGGTCTCGAAGTACATCTCCAGGGGGATGTCGTAATTCAGGATACGCACGTATTTGGAGATGCCAAGCCGGATGGATCCCAGGTAGGATTCGCCTTTGCGCTCGCGTGTGAGTTTGTAATCCATGAAAATGGATTGCATGCCCCAGCGCGCCATGGGATCGTTCGGGTTGAAATAGTCGCGGTTGCGCATGAAGGAAATCAGGAAGGACTCCCACAAATCGTGGCGCGGAGCGCCGGTGACGCGTGCGAAGTCATTGTTGACCCGCACGGACATCAGGTAGTCGCGGAAAATCATGGTGTTGATGTTAAGTTCGCCCTGGACCCAGGAAGCGCTGCCGCGGCCGTAGAAGTTCAGCTCCATCTCGCCGGTGAGTGAGAAATTGCTGCGGCGCATTCTGGAGCGGGTGTCGCCGAAAAGCATGCCTATCGTGGCTTCAAAGTTGAAAAAGTCGTCGACTTCTCCTTCATCATCCAGGTCCTCCACGCGCAGGTTGCCGAGGCGCGTGCTCACGAATTGATTTTCGTTTTCCTTAAAGTAGCCGATTTGAAATCCGAATTTGTCCACGAGCATGCCCAGGGGGCTGGGGCCCGCGGGGTTTTTGAGTTCGATGCCTTCATAGCGCGTGAGTACAAAATTGTCGTCGGTGCCAAAAGCCAGCTCCATGTGCATCTGCTGCTTGACGCGGCGGTCGATGTTTCCGAGCAGCACAGTGGTTTTGTCTTCCTTGTATGTGAGGTTGGCGCCGCCTTCCATATCGTCCGCGTTGTCCACGTTGTCCACGCGCCAGTGGCTCATGAGTTCGGAGGACAGGCGTTTGTCGCGGCCCAGTCCGATGATGCGTTCGTCGAACTGCTCGAACAGGTTTTCCGTGATAATCTGCCAGCGGTCATTGGGGTCGGTTCCAATGAAGAACGTGCCGTCCATGTCGCGGCGGTTGGTGCGGTTGAGCATGTCTTTGAGTTTGAGGTATGCGATGCCTTCGTAGCGGATATCGGCCACGAGCCCGTCGTCCGCGGTGTTGTCGATGTTGACCTGGGCTTTTTTGGTGATTCTCGGCACCACCTGGATGATGAGCCGGTCTGTGCCCGGAATAGCGAAGTCTTCATGCACATCGCCGGTGACCGGGATGGTGAAGGGGATGGAAATAAACACGCGGCGCGGGGGGATGGGGATTTCCGCCATGTTGCCGCGTGGGGTAAGCAGGGTCAGGGTCACGCCGCGCGCCAGGGCTTTGTCCTCCACGGACACGGGGAGCATGATGTTGCGCGGCTGTTTGGGTTCGGGCTGGATCACGGACACATTCAGGACACCGCCGCCGGGCGTGGGCACTGTGAAGTTGTCCGAAGAATCCGCGGGTGCTGTGACCAGCATGGGCCGTGCGTTGACCACCACGGCCACGCCGGTTTCAAGCTGATCGCGAGTTACCGCGAGCATGTCCATTTGCGCGCGGGGCGCGGCGGCGGGCGCGGCCGTGAGCAGTGCAGACCCTGCCGAGGCCAGCATCATGGGTTCGGGCCGCAGGGGCGGCGTGTCTCCGGGCAGGAACGGCCCAGCCAGGTCCGGGGCGCTTGCGGCCATTACGCGCGTGGCGAACCAGGCGATCAGAATGAGCGCCGGTATCAAAATTGTGCGGATGCGGGTCGCCATAATCCACCCGGTCAGGGCTATTTGCTTTCCCCGGCGTGTTCGCCGGATTCCAGATAAATGATAATAACCGCGTCGTTGGGTTTTGTTCCGGACAACACAGCCAGGGGCCGCGCGCCGCGCGCCGCGGCCACAAGCTGTTCTCCGCCGGACAGGGCATCCCATTCGGAGCGAGCCATGGAGCGCATGCCCGCAGCGTTAAGCACTTCCGCCGCAGCGTCCCCGGGCAGGCCTTCCACAGGCGGCAGCAGGCCCAGGATCAGGGCGCGGCGCACCGATGCTTCTACGCGCGACACGCCCTTTCCAGCGGCCCCGGCCTCATCGAATGACAGCAATTCAATTCCATGGTCAGGGAACTGTTTGTTGATCCGTGTGCGCACCTGCGCCACGGTCCACGTTTCATCCGCGACCCCGTCGAGGTCCGCGCGCGCGGCGGACACCGCGGCCTGCGGCCCGCGCACAAGCAGGGCGCCGTCCGCGGCTTCCACAGTCAGCGTAATTTGTTGCTCTTGGGCAATTGCCGGGCACGGGCGCCATGCCAGGAGCGCAAAAGCGAAAAGCAAAGCGGCTGCGATTCGTTTCATTGCACGGTCTCCCCGTCTTCTGTTGTTTGGGGCGAAACAGCGCCGGGGTCGGGCGAGGCTTGGCGCCCGGTGGTGACCTGGGCGAAGAATTCTGACCAGTGCAGGGACAGGGCGTCCACCTGCTCCTGTTCCTCGAAAACGTTTGTGGGCTGGATATCTTCGCGGCACAGGGCCAGGAACCGGTCCTGCACATCCTGCGGCGGGGCGCCCTGGAAATGGCTGTTGATCCAGTGGCCGGTGTTGAGGGCCAGGCGGAACGTTACGGGCATGGCCTGCATGCGGTAGCCTGACAAGTGCAGGGCGGTCCACACGTCCCACAACGTGAGTGTTTTTTCGAGATCATCGGTGAGATCGTATGTGTCAATGAGTTTCTGATAGAAGAGGTCCGTGGTGAGTACACCCAGGGGTGTGGCCGTAAATGCGGCGAAGTCCTCGCGCGCGCGCTGCATGCCGCCCAGGGCTGCGGCGTAATCCTTCACCTGGCGCTCCAGAAGCAGTTCGCGGTCTTGCAGCACGGACTGGTAGATGGTGAAGTGGGGCTGAATCACGGGATTGGATTTAACGCGGCCGCGCGACACGCGCATGAGTTCAACCTGGCGCATGCGGAGAATCGTTTCATCCAGAACCGCGCGGTTTTCTGCGGTGACATTGCGCACCTGTGCGCGCGCCGCGCGCGGCAGGGCCGCGAGCGCCGCAAGCACCAGCAGGCAAAGCATGGCAGCGCGCGCCCCGGGGCGCATCGTAAAAGTGCGGTTGCCGGACAGTGGCGCGGTCATTGCGTTTGGCCGCCTTTCTTTTCCGGCGCGGCTTGTGGCGCGCTTGGTTCTTCATGCTTAAAGCCCAGGATGTTGACCCGGAACATGATGCTTTTCAGTTCTTTGCGGTATCCCAGGTCCAGGGTTACGCATTCGTATGTGCGCGACAGCATGTATTCCACTTCGTCGAGCCTGCTGTCGTTCAGGTCATATTCGCCGTCCACGCGCAGGCGTGTTTTTTGTGTGGCCTTGGCGCTTACCCCAAAGTAGAGTTTGTCGTTGGTGTCCACCACGTCGCTCACAAAGAACGTGCGGCCGTTGGGATCGAAATGCAGGTATTGGAGGCTGACCGTGTGCTTGGCGTTGCCGCCGTGGACATAATCCATGCCCGCGCCCACGCCGGCTACGCGGTACTCACGCGAGCCCGTGTAAAAAGCGTAGCGCGCATCGCCCACCAGCGAGAAAACAACCTTGCGCTTGGGCGTGAGGGGATACCGCGCATAGATTTTGATTAAGGCGCGGTTTTTGGCCGCGTTGACCCATTGCTCTTTGAGCCGGCCGGCCTCTGCAGAAAGCGCGTAGCTGAGGCGCGTGCCCGGCACCATGCGGCGGCCAAAATCCACACCCACCGTGGGCTGGTTCCACACCACCACCGGGGACATGTAGCGGAAGTAGCCGGTATTTTCTTTGAATTCTTTTCCCATCTTAAAATATGTACGCGTCTGTCCGCGCATTCTGTTGGCTTCGAGTTGCGCGAAGAACCCCTTGGTAAGGTAATAATGGGTATTGAAATCAACGACCGATTTGGGTCCGAGATTGTATGTAAGGCCGGTGCGGCCAAAAACCCCGCCCGCGTCATTGTAGCCCATAGTCATGGGTTTAATGCGCACAGCCCCCGCGGCTTGCGCGGATTCTGTGCGCGGACTGCCGGCGCCAAACGCCATGATGTACGATTTCCAACTGAACACACGGGTGTTCTTGACAAAAAGCGCCAGGTGTTTGAAATGCGCCCTGTTGTCGGGCGTCACGGTTACGGACCGGGCCTCAATGCGGTAATCCATGGACCCATTGATGGCGCAGGTCGTGGCCACGGCATTGTGGAATGTCACGGACCCGGTGGAAAAGGACACGTTTTCCCCTTTGATGTTCACACCGCGGTAGCAGCCGCAGGCTTCCTGCAGGAAACCCAGGCCCGTATTGTGATCGTAAGCGAGATCGCGGCCCCGGATCGTATCCCCGCCGTGCACAATGACCACAGGGCCGCTGGCTGCGAATGTGTTTGCGCCCCGGTCCAGGAGCATGGCGTCAGCGGAGAGCTTCCATTCATCCTGCGTCACATTAACCGTTCCGGCTATGGCCAGCAGATCCGTATCCCTGTCGTAGCGCACTGAGCCTGCTGTGATAAGCACAGGGTTTTCCGCGCCATAGGCCACGGTTACGCCCTGCGTGGCGGACAATACGCCGGCCTCCGGCTGGTACACCATGGCCGCGGCGCGCAATTCCATGGTCTGCGTGGCCAGGTACTGAGCCCACACGCCGTCTGTGGCGGCCACGGTATCCGCGGCTTCGTCGTATGCCAGTTCCCCGGCGCGGATGTGCAGTTCATCGTATTGCGCCTCGGCAGGCATCACATCCACATCACCGGCGGCATGGCAGGGGGCGGCGCACAGGATAATGAAAATCAGCACAGTGAAAACAGGGAACAGTTTGCGAATCGAACGTAGACAAATCATGGGAACCCTTTCTATAGATCACGAAAAAATCAGGCCGCAGCCCGGTTGCGCCGCATTTGAAAATAATATCTGCATTATGAATGGTTTATTTCAAAACATTACATATTTGTTTTATATAATTGGTGCGCGTGGAAATCGTGGCGGTTCGGTTTTCCCCGGATTCCAGGCGCCTGGCAGGCGATTCCGCGGGCAATCAGTCCCGCGGCATATCCGGAGGATAATCCACGGCGAACAGGATATGGGTTCCCCCCGGGGCCGTGTAAACAGTGCGCCACACCCCGGTTTCAATAAAAAAATTCTGGAACGGAATCACAGACGCGATGGCCGTGGGATCCGTTGGGCCAAGGTGGAGGTCCTCGCGGATTTTTTGATCCAGTTCGGCCTTGGCGTACAGGCCGCGGGTGTGGAATACCACATGGGTTACGCCCTCATGGCGCAGGCGGCGCAGCAGTGCGCGCGGGGATTTGTATTCCGAGTAATCAATAAAATCCTGATCAAAAGGGCCGCCCCAGATGTAATCGCGGGGGCAGCCAAACCCTTCCGAAGTCCATAGAAGCATAAGGCGCGCATCGGGCGCCAGGTTGCGGCCCGCATATTGATACACGGATTCCAGGCCGTCAGATTCCAGGTATTGTTCGCGCGCTTGTGCGCCCAGGGCAAAGGGCATATTGCGCAGGGCTGCGGCGGAAAAAATCATGAGGTGGAATGCGGCGGCGCACACCAGGGCCAGGCGCACCGCAGCCTGGCGCGGCGGAAGCACAGACCCCAGAGCCGCGCACACAAGGGCCAGCACGGGCAGCAAAAACCGCGGCTGCGGCGTTGTGGCGTACCAGCCAGCGGCCATGGCGGCCCCAAGGAAAACCAGGACTCCGGCGTCCCTCCATGATCGGTTGCGGAATGTAAACACAAAAGGCAGCACGGCCGGCAGGGCCAGACCCAGGTTGCTGGACCACGATCTGTGGAAAAGGCTCACAACAGCATCCCAGGGCGTGGCCCAGGCCGGGTCGCGGAAATGCACGGCCAGGAAGTATCCTTTGTCCCGCTCGTGGAGCGCGTCCCAATACCGGCCTCCGAACATTGCATTGAAAAAAGGCCATACAGGATTGCCCGTGTGGATCGCGCTGCGTATGAGCCACGGGAGAACGGGCAGTGCGGCCAGCACGCAGAACAGGGCGAGCGGCTTGAGCGGCGCGGGGTGAGCGTTGCGGCTGCGCAATATATGGATCAGAACTATCGCGAACACCGCGGCCGCAAACAGGACGGCGGTGAGTTTCACAGCAATCGCGAATCCGCAGAACACAGCGGCAGCGGCCAGGGTGCGCGGAGAATTTGCGTCCAGCCAATCCAGCAGGTGGCGCGCGGCCATGAGAACAAAGAGAGCCAGGAGCGGCTCTACATTGGCGTAATGAAAATGAATGCACACCAGGGGCATGGCCAGAAAAGCCAGGGCCGCGGCAAGGGCGCCGTGCGCACCGCCGCGCGGGCGCGCCACTGCGGCTGCGGCAGCGGCCGCACACAGCACAAATCCGAAATTTACGCACCGGGCCATGATGTCCCCGCGCAGGGCCAGCCCGGCCAGCATGTGCATTTCATAGCTCTGCGGATAACAGATGGTATGAAACCACGGCATAAACCGGATCGTGTGATATTTGAGATACAGTTCGGGCATGGCCAGGTGGTACATGCGCGCATCCGAAGCCGTGGCGGGCGCGGCGCTCTGCACCCAGGCCACGCACGCGAACAGCGCGAGCAGCACCGCCGCGGCCACAAGGAATACATCGCGGTTTCTGGCGGATTTGTGCGGTGTGGCCGCGGGTGCGCGCCTGATGCGTACGCCGCGCGCCGCCGAAACCCATGGCAGGACCAGCAGTGCGATAACCGCGCCCGGATACAGGGCGCGGGCCAGGCCCAGGCCCATGAGCAGCACAGGGAGCGCGCCCGCGCCCAGGGCGATTTTTGATAGGACGCCAATCAGGGAATCGCCATAGCGCAGGCCGCCCGCGCGCGCAATTTCACGGCCCAGGAAGTACAGGGATCCAAAATAAAAAAACGTGAGCGCGGCGTAGCCCAGGCTGCGCGCCACCCCCGGCGCCGTGGCTTGAGCCAGGGACCACAGGCCCCAAGCCTTAAGGTGGGCCAGGAATGTGGCGTAATCCGCGCCCTGGGTCCAGTTGTCCCGCGTCAGCACTAAGCACAGGGCCGCGGCGACAGAAGCAGCCGCAGCCGTGGCCATAAAACGGCGCAGGCTCGATTTTGCGGGACAAGCAGGGGTTAGCGGTTCATCCATAATTAAATGGGATTTTAATGGAACGGCGCATGAAATGCCATGCGAAGGGGGTTACTCATTGTCGGCCATGACCGCGGCCAGGCAGCGGTGCAGCTCGCCCATGCCGAACGGTTTCTGCAGGAACGCGGCGGCGCCGTCGTTCAGCAACTGCGATGCTTTGCCCTCCACGCTGAATCCTGAACAGATTACAATGCACGCCCGGGGATCCACTTCGCGCAGTGCGTAAAAAGTCTGCGAGCCGCCCATGCCGGGCATGATCATGTCCAGGAGCGCAACATCGATCTCCCGGCGCCTGTCCATGAAAATCTCCACGGCTTTGGCGCCGCTTGAAGCTGTAATCACGGCAAACCCTTCCATGTCCAGGGAATCCGCGAGCATGCACAGGTAATCCTCATTGTCATCCACAATCAGAACGGTGCGGGGTGCGCGCGCGGGTGTTTCCTGGTTTTGGGGCCTGACATGTTCGACCCGGTATTTTTCACCAAACGGCAAGAGCAGGGACACCGTGGTTCCGGCTCCAGGGCCGCTTTTTATGTCAATGGCGCCGTTATGGCTTTGTGCGATGCCCAGGGCCACGGACAGGCCCAGCCCCGTGCCCTTGCCCTTTTCCTTGGTCGTGAAGAACGGCTCGAAAATGCGTTCGCGGATGTTATCCGGAATACCGGCGCCGTTGTCCGCGGCGCGGATGCAGCAGTATGCGCCGGGTTTGAGATCCTGCCCTGCGATGCGGCTCGGTTCTGACAATACAACCCGCCCGGCGCTGAGGTGCAGAACGCCTCCGTCCTGCATGGCGTCGCAGGCATTGAGGCAGATATTGAGCAGGGTCTGCGTGATCTGGCCCGCATCCACGCACAGGGAGGGGAGGCCGGGCTCGGAATCCATGGTGATTCTGATTCCGCCGATGTTGCTCATGCGCACCATATCCGCCACATCGTCCAGGAGGCGCGGCACGGACAGCGATTGCATATCGAGTTTTTCGCGCCGCGCGAAGGTGAGCAGTTTCATGGTCAGGTCGCGGCCGCGCTCCCCGGCTTTTATAATGCGCTCGATGCGCGCGCGCGCCGGGTCATCGGAACTGGAGCGCCGCAGCAGCATTTCCGCACCGCCCATCATCACAGCCAGGATATTGTTGAAGTCGTGTGCGATGCCGCCCGCAAGCTGTCCCACGGCTTCCATTTTCTGCGACTGGAAAAGCTGTTCGAGCAGGGCTTGCTTTTCCTCCTGGGTCCGAAGCATGTCGGTGAAGTCGTGTCCTATGGCCGCGATCTGGTACACGCGGTCAGCATCATTTTTCAGCGGAAAAAGGTGGGCTTCAAGCACACGGTTCGGGGTGCGATCTTCATATTGCACGGGGTTACCGGTTTCCACGATCTGTTGGATTTTTTCGCGCCTCATGGCCGCCACGTCCGGGGGCAGAAAATCATAGGCGCACTTGCCGATGAGTGATTCCCGCGCATGGCCGGCCCGTTGTGCGGCCACGGCGTTGAGGTCCAGGATAATCCCGTCGAGGTCCAGAAGCACGGCGCTGGTGAACGGGGAATCCAGCAGGGCGCGCGCTTTGGCCTCGCTTTCAAGCAGGGCGCGCTCGGTGCGCATACGATCCGAGATGTCGCGCGTCACACCGATGAATTCCTTGAGTTCCCCGGTTACGGGATCGCTCACGGCTGTGCCATGGGTTTCCACCCATGTGTATTGCCCGTTTTTGTGCCGGAAGCGGTGTTTGTTTTTAAACGGGACGGGGCCGGAAAGAATTTCCTGGTGCAGGCGCCTGAGTTCCAGGCAGTCATCCGGATGGATGTGGTCGTACGGGCTGTCGCCAATCAACTCTTCGGGTTCAAAGCCATGCAGGGTGCGCACGGCCGGGGACAGGAATGTATACCGGCCATCAAGATCGTGGCGGCTGATGATATCCCCGGAATGCTCGGTCATGATCCGGTAGCGCTCTTCGCTTTGGCGCAGCGCCTGTTCCGTATTCACGGAATCCGAAACATCGATAACCGTCACGAACACATAATTGGGGTTGCCCTGGCTGTCGCACACCGTGTTGCCGGTTGTAAGCGCCGGGAACAGGCGCCCGTCCGCGCGGCGGTGCCAGATGATCCTGGGCGGCAGGCTGCCAACTCTGAGGCATTGCACGTGAATAGCAAGGATTTCCTCGTGTTGTTCCGGTGTATGGAAATCGTTGAAATGCTGGCCCACGGCCTGGGCCGGATCCGTGCGCATCATGTCGCCAATGGCCTTGTTTGCGTAAATGATTCGCCCGTTGAGATCCATGACAACCGCGCCGGCCTTGGAAAGATCCATCATGGTTTTGAACAGGTGGTCTTGTTCTTGCATGCGCTTGCGTTCGGTGATGTCGCGGATGAATTCCGAAAACCCGATGACGCTGCCGTCTTTTATCATGGGATTGAATGAATGCTCGAAGAACAGGGGGCCTCCGGGCGCAGGATGGCTGTATTCCACAGTAAACTGTTCGCCGGCCAGGACGCGTCGGTGCAGGCCGTCCCGCCAGGCTTTGGCGTCCTGATCTTCCAGCAGGGTATGTGGCTGCATGCCAGGCTTCATGTCGATGCCAAGTAGCTCTTTTATTTTTTGGGCATATGAAGAATTGAACGCGAACGGCATGGCGTTTTCATCGCAGAGCAGAATGGGATCCCCGGTGCTTTCCATGAGGGCGAGCAGGATAAGATCCGTGACGCGGCGCTCCTGGGCGCGCTGCTCCAATTGCTGCTCCAGATCGCGGATCCGGGCGTTGAGCGCATCAATGGATTTATCCTGTTTGTCCATGCGTTTTCACCGGCTCGCAGGTATGGAAATGTATTAACATATTATACATAATTATGAGACTCCCGGGATTTTACAAGGGGCGTTGGGAATTGTGTAAACTGTGTCTTGTCTCCTGGAACACATCTCCGGAATTGTGGCCGCCCTGCTTCCTTTCCTATTCTTAGAATCGCGGATATTAGAAAATAATCTGAGAAGAGATGATTTAATCATAAAGAGAAATTAATCGTGGAACAGTCGTTTGCCGGTGCGTGTTATGTTCACAGAATTGCGCACAAGCACCGGAGAGGAGCTTCATGATTATGGAACACATAAACCGTGATATGCTCATTCCGATAGGTGTGCGCCTGGCGTTTATACCGGCCATGATTTGGCTGGGCGCCGGTGAACAGGCCGGGCAAGCGGTTGAACCAGGTTTAAATCTTGTGCTGGGCGCGGCCCTGGCATGGGCGCTCATTTCCACGGGGTTGCTGCTTTACGTGAAATCCAGGTACCGTCGGGTTTCCCTGGTTGTTCATGCTGCGGACCTGTTACTGCTCGCGCTCATCGTATGGAATTCGGGGGGCAGCGCCAGCCCATTCGCATATCTGCTGCCCGTGCTGGTGCTGCCGGCCGGCCTGTACGTGGGCGCATTTTATTCCCTGGGTACGGCCGCGGCACTCAGCATGTTCATGCTGTCCATGATGCCCCCGGACAGTGCGGACACCATGCCGCTGCTGGCGGCGTGGCTTTTGGCCTTTGGCTCAAGCCTTTTGCTCACACTGCTGTTGGGCGCGCGCCGCGAGGCGCGCCGCGCAGGCCTGATGTACGAACAGGCCGAGCAGCATGTCGAGGATATTGAGCGTCGTTTTTATGATCTGCACCGCTCCATGACCTCGCGCCAGATGGAAGATGAAGACACGGGGCTCAAGAATTTCCGGCATTTCCGTGAACGCGTGATGCAGGAAATCAGCCGCTCGCGGCGCTTTGGCTATTCCTGCACCCTGTGCCTCATGGGCATTGATGAGCTTCCCGGTTTCACGCATCGCTTCGGCGAACAGGAAGCACAGAAAGCCATGGCCCGGATCGCCAGGCGGCGCGACGACCACCTGCGGGACACAGACCTGGCGGCCCGGCAACTGCGCGACCAGGTGGTGTTTCTTTTTCCGCAGACCGATGCGCGCGAGGCAATCGTTCCGGTTCGGCGCATCGTGGCCGGGCTGCGCGGTACAGCTTTTGGTCCCGATAATCAGCTTTTTCATTACAGCTTCGGGCTGGCGGGGTTTCCCGAGGATGCCAAAGACCTGGGTGGCCTGCTGCGGCTGAGCGCCGCAGCCTTGGAACGCTCGCGCCGCCGCGGGCCAGGCAAAGTCACACTCGCCACTTCCCTCTGGCGCAAAATTCCATGATATGGAAATTGATAGCTATTCGTGGAATTCAAGCATCTTCGACAACTCTTGAAAATTTGTCGGAACGGGTTTCCATGTATGTGATTTGACTTGGATGTGAATTTTTCTATTTAAAAACCGCATGCTCTAATACAACATTGCGCAAAAGGCATGAGGGTTTTCGAGGAAAGCGTTTAGAACCGGGTCCGGTGAAACGCTTATTACTCAGGTATACATATCCATGCGACGCACGTCGATTTTGGGGCGCGCCGGATCTGCATCCTGTGAGCGGATAGCCTGGTTGTTGATCTGCTGATCTTCCCGGGCGCGGACCTGGATCTGCTGCGCCAGCAACTCGTTCATGTTGTCCCACATCTGGCTGATCTGCCCGACTTTTGCGATGATACTGGACATGAAACCTTTCCTCCTTGGTGCTGTTGTGTTTCCGTGCGGCGGATCTACACCTTCATGGGTTTCCGCCGTCAAATAAGTTGTCTGGCCATAAGTTGCTTTGAATTGCGCCAAACAAAACAATGCTTTGCAACAATATTGAAATTATATTAATTAAATTGCTTTTGTGTTTAAGCGCCCGAAAAAAAATATGTTTATCCGTTTACAACGCAAATTTAACGAGGCCGCTACAAATCAAGAGGTGGGAAGCTCCTGGGGAGTAGCATTTTTACGACGGTTTTTTGAATTGCAGAAACCACATCACTCAGTCATAGAAGCATAGGACGGCATGGACAGGCGCAGGGTGACATGGCCTTTGAGGACATCCCCGTCATTGAATCTGCGCAGCAGCGGGTAATGCGCATCGCCGTTTTTTTGGCGCGGGTGTTTTACATAAGGGTTGAGGAAAAGGGTGTTGAAATCCGCGCCGTGCACAGCGCGCACATTGCGGAAGTCCAGGTCCTCGGCGGGCGCTGGCGTCTCAAACCGCACGGCCATATCCCCGCGCGTGAATTCCGCCCATTCCACGTCATACTTGTTGGTTTCAAAATAGGGGTCCGCTGGCGTGAGCGCCATTTTTCTGAATTGCGACACCTCGGTGTTTGTGATGGAATAGGGGTACGTGTCGGGGCCGCGGCCAACCACGGTGAGCGTATCGAATTCCGCGGGCACGTCAAAAGCCACGCCCAGTTCCAGCAGGGGGGTGTCCGGGCCCAAACGCGTTTCAATGGAATAGTCGATATCCACTATGCCGGAACAGTGCACCAGATAATTGTATTTGACCCAAAAGCCTTTGGGGTCATCATTGGGGAACGTATACCACACATCAGCCTGGAGCCCGATGTGCGTGAGTTCAAAATCCGTGATTTCTATGCGCCGCACCGTGGGTTTGAGGTTCTTGAGCGTGTCGAGCAGCGTGTAATCTTTGAATGAAGGCTGGGACAGTTCCACGAGCTGGATGGGCCGCCAGGCGTTGAGCGCGGGGCCGCGCAGGGCAAAGGAATCGGGCCCGCGCCGGGCCTGCGCAATCAAGCCCGTGTCCTTGTCGAACCGCACCCCGAAATCCACGTTGCCGATGTGCAGATTGTCCAGGGTGGGTTTTTCCTCGTTCATGGGCTCGCACCATGTTTGAGCCTCAGGCTGCAAGTCCTCTGCCGCAGGCGGCACGAGTGCAATCAACACCTGATGCTGGTCCACGGCCTCGTGATTTGGGCCGAATGAGCGGATTTCAAACACATAGGGTTTACTGTAATCCCAAGCCACGGCCTGGCCGAGCGCCACATGCACCGTGCCCGTGGCGTGCGGGGCCATGGCCGGGTATGCGCCCTTGCCCCGGGCCACGGGTTCATAATCCTTGAGCAGTTGCCATTCGTAAGCAAGCCCCTTGATGTCTGTAAAGTCGTACCGGTTCTGCACTTGCAGGTCCACGGTGTCGATGTTTCCGTTTGGCACCAGGACCTGGTTGCTGATATAAATGGGCGTATAGATTTTCTTGATTTCATAGAAATCGGCTTGGGGCGTGCGGTCCGCGTCCACGATGCCGTCTGCGCCGTAGATGCCGTGCGTATCGATGATGTGGTTGTCATCGATGCGGTCCTGGGGCCGGTTGAGGAAAGCAAAATCAAAGTGCGGGGAGGGCACGTCGTGGTCGCCAATGGAATACACGTGCAGGCCGGCCACATCGCGGCGTATGCCCTGGTCGGCCCAGAGCCACACGCAGCCCCCGGCCGAGGCTTCGTTGGCCCACACCGTGTCCCATATTTCGCGCGTGAACCAGTGGCGGCCCAGGGCGTGGAGGTATTCGGTCATGACCACGGGGCGCGGGGTCGCGGCGTGGTGGCCGATGATTTCCTGCAAGTGTTCTGGCGAGGGATAGTGCGGTGCGAAAATATCCACGGTCGGGGGCAGCACATTGCCCATGCCATCGCCCTCGAACCCGCCGCGCGGGGTGAGCATGGGGCGGGTCGTGTCCAGTTTTTTGAGAATGGGCGTAAGCTTTTCATAAGCCACGGTCCAGGGGTTCTCGTTGCCCAGGCTCCAGATGATGACCGAGGGGTGGTTGCGGTCGCGCGCCACGGTTTCCATCAGGCGCTGCCTGAGGTTGCCGAGCACGCTGGGGAAGTTGTGCAGGTGATCCCCGTAGCCGAACGGCACCTCGTCGATCACGTACAAACCGTAGCGGTCACACAGGTCCATGAACTCGGGATCGGGCGGGTAGTGGGACGTGCGCACGGTGTTGATATTTGCGCTCTTCATGAGTTCGATGTCATTGACCCAGTCCTGGGTGATGAGGGCGCGGCCGCGGTCCATATTGATTTCGTGGCGGTTTACGCCGCGCAGTTTCACGGGCGTGCCGTTGATGAGCAGGCGCGGCCCGTCCACGCGCACCTCGCGGAACCCCACATTGTGCTCGGTCACGGACACGGTTTTGTCTCCATTAAGCACAGAGACGCGCAACAGGTACAGGGCCGGATTCTCGGTGTTCCACAGCACAGCGCCGGGCACATTCCCGGACACAATGGTTTTGCCCGCGGCCCCGGCGTCCAGGGCCAGGCGTTTTTCATTCGTAAAAACCGGGTCATGCGTTTCCGGGGCCAGCAACTCGGTTTTCACCACAATGTCCGCCGCGGTTGTGGCCGTGTTTTTGACTTCCATGCGCACGGCCAGGTCCGCATTTTTGTACGTGTCATCCGGATGGGTTTCAATCTGAATGATTTCCAGGTGCTGGGGCGGCAGGACGTAGGTATACACATCGCGATAAATGCCGGACAGGGCCCAGGCGTCGTTGCAGTCGAATTCGTGGGTGATCTCTTTGGACTTGGTGACCATGACCGCGAGCACATTGGCGCGGCCCGGGAGCGCCGCGTCTGTGGCGTCGAATTCAAAGGGGGTGAATGCGCTGTCGTGCCGGCCCAGGTATTCCCCGTTCAGCCACACTTTTGCGCCGAACGAAACACCCTCGAAATGCAGCATGAGCCGCTCGCCGGGTTTCAGGTTCGGGGCGTCGAACGCCCGGCGGTAGAATCCCAGGCTGCTGGACGGCATGCCGTACCGGGGCTGCTCGAAGCCCTGCATTTCCCAGTTGGACGGCACGGGTACCAGCTTCATGGCCGACGTGTCGAACGCGGGTGCCTCGAACCCTTCAAAATCAGAGGCTTGCGCCGGGGTTGTAACCGCGAGCAGCCAGTCCCCGTTAAGCAATTGGCGGCCCGGGTTCAGGGGCACCGGCGCAGCAGCGGCGCGTACGCAAAAGGCCGCAAAAAACAACAGAACTGTAACAAGCGCGAAGCCGGAACCGTGGGAGCGAATCATGAACAGGCACATCAGTTTCATTTTCTGCCAGAATTCTATACAAGACAAAGCCTGTGTGCAAAGCGCGCATGTTCTGCACGTGCGATTAAGATGGACCCGCTAAGCCGTGGTTTGATGTAGAATAGCAGCAGACACGGCAACATGAATTATGCGCAATGGGAGATGTCATGATGCAACGCACTCAAAGTGGCGCAGGCGCGGCCGCCGCGGCATTAATTGCGGCGGCGGTGCTGATCAGCATAGGCATGGCCGCGGCCCCGCCCCGGGTTCTGGAATATGTGTCCTTGAATGTGATCGGGGAGCCGCCCATCAACGGGCTCACATGGACCCAGGGCATGCAGGAAACCGGCGGCGAATGGGGCATGAAAGCCATGGGCGTGGCCGGTCTGTGCATCCTCGTGCTGGGGTATCTGTTTTTGCTCAAGCGCCCGGCCGCGGACTGGCCGCGCCGCTCTGTGAAGACTGCGGAAATCGCGGCCTATTTTGTGTCCGTGGCAGCGTTTTCCGTTGTGAACATGCGTATCGGGTATGCGTGGTGGGACCCTGCCGCGCCCATGGGCATGGGCCCGCTGTTCTGGCATTCCATGGCGGCCCTGGCTGTGTTTGGCCTGCTGCCGGACGTGTTCCGGCTCGTATTCAAAACCGGCCCCGATGCGTGCGCGGCGCGCCATGATATGTTGCTCCGCACCCTGTGGATGCTCGTGATCGTGGCGTTCGGCTACGGGCTCTGGTCCGGGGTGTGGCACTGCTGCTCGTTCTTTGCGCCCAAGATGTATTTCTTCTTTTTCGTGACCAAGCTGGCGCAGTTACTGGCCGTATGCTCGTTTTTCTTCCGCTGGGGATTTAAGATGTTTATGGATCGCCTGGGCCCTGCGCCCGCATACGCCATCACTGCGGTCTGCTTTGGGCTTGCGTATCCATGGCACACCGTGGGCTTTGCGGTGGCGTTCGGCGTGTTCGGATTGGTGCTGTGCGATGTGACGCGGCGCACGGGCTCGTGGCTCGGGCCCGCGCTGCTGCTGTATATGGCGTATATCTTCCACGCCGGACTCCCATGGCACGGCGCCGCGGCGACCCTGTACGGCATCCTGCCCGTGTCCCTGGCGCTGTTCGCAGTCCTGGCGGGCGCCTATCTGCGCACACGGAAAACATGAGGCGCGTTCTGCATGTCCATTGTCATTGCTGTTGCCAACCAGGAACTGGACGACGGGCCCCTGTGCGCCATGACCGTGGACAGTTGCCAGACCAAGATCGCCGATCCTTTTGATATTTCAAAAAATCAGTATTTCCTTGATGTGAACAAGATTCACCGGTTCGGCAATTTCCTGATCTCCGAATGCGGCAATCCGCACGGGTTCGCCCAGTACTGGCGTATGGCCGAGAGCATGCGCATCGCGGGAGGTGGTATTGAATACTTTATGGATCGCAGCGGAGAAATCATGCAGGTGGTGGGGCGCGACTGGCACCAGCGCTACCGCCGCCGGTGGCCGCACCTGCCCGCCGAGCAGACACGGATCTTCAGCCGCACCGTGGCGGTGATCGCGGGATGGAGCCGCAAACACGAACGCATCCTCATCCGCGCCATCTCCGACGACCCGGGCCAGCACGCCACCGTGGACGGCAACGGGTTCATCGTGTCCGGCGGATCTTCGGCCACGCGCAACGGCACGCACGATTACCTGCGCCGCCTCATGTTCGCCAATCAGGAAAACCCCGACCCCGGCTTCCTTGCATCTGTGCTGCGCGCGGTCACGGGCGAGGGCGACATGTTCCGCACCCGCGACGGCATGCTGCGCGCATCGCGCATGGCCGCACAGCACGCGGGCCGGCTCGAATTCCGCCACACCGGCGCGCGCACCATCGCCGGCCGCATCCACCAGATGATTATTCCCGCAAGCGGGGAGCCCCAGATCGTCACCGGCCCAATCGCCACTATTTGATGCGCGCCCCTTGTTTGCTATAATGTGCCGCATGAATACACAAACCTCTGGACTTAATGTTGTTTTCCTGGACGCATCCAGCGTGGACTGCGGGGACGTGGACCTGTCACGCTTCGACAATTCATGGAACTGCACATACTATGATGAAACCGCGCGCGCGCAGACTGCGGAACGGCTGGCCGGCCAGCACGTGGCCGTAACCAACAAGGTTGTGATCCGTGCGGATACCATGGACGACCCCCGGGCCGCGGACCTCAAGCTCATAGCCATCGCGGCCACGGGCACCAACAACGTGGACCTGGACGCGGCGCGCGAGCGCGGCATCGCCGTGTGCAACGTGGCCGGGTATTCCACGGCCGCGGTCATGCAGCACACCATGGGGTTCATCCTCAACTTCGCGTGCAATATCTCCCAGTACAGCCGGGATGTGCGCCAGGGCTTCTGGAACCGCAGTTCACAGTTCTGCCTGCTGAACCGCCAGTGCATTGAACTGGACGGCCTGGTGCTGGGCATCATCGGCCTGGGCGCCATTGGCAAGGCGGTGCAGGGCGCGGCCCAGGCATTCGGGATGAACGTGATCGCAGCGCAGAGGCCGGGCTCGGACGGCCCTCCGCCCCCGGGCCGCACGGCCCTGGACGAGTTGCTCGCGCGTTCCGATTTCGTGTCCGTGCACTGTCCGCTCACACCCGAAACCCGCGGGCTTATCGGCGCGCGCGAAATTGGGCTTATGAAACCCACGGCGTATATTCTTAATCTCGCGCGCGGGAAAATCGTGGACGAGCCAGCGCTTATCGATGCCCTGCGCGAGCGCCGCATAGCGGGCGCGGCATTCGATGTGCTCAGCCAGGAGCCGCCGGCCCCGGACCATATTATGACCAGCGCCGCCGCGGAACTCGATAACCTCATCATCACCCCGCACACCGCATGGAGCGCACGCCAGGCGCGCCAGCGCCTGCTCAATGAAATCGCAGAAAATATCGCCGCTTTCGAGCGCGGGGAAATCCTCAACCGGGCGGAAATCAGTTGAGAAAATCACAAGGAAACCGCCATCGCTTTTCTCATAGGATCCAATCACAATAAGGCAAATGGCCGACGCGTATTATGCCGGGCCTTTGCCCGCAAAAAATTTTTGGAAGGATTCTTAAGGGGGGCCCTTTTTAAAAGGGTCCTTTAAGTCGTCGAAGACATTCTTTTAGGATTTTCTATTTCTGCGCGGGCTTTTCCGCGCCCTGCATGATCCACGCTTCATTGAATGCGGCGTGCTTGATGGACTTGCGGTTCCACGTGTATGTAACGTGGATAATGCCGGTGCTGTCCTGGATGATGGCCGGGTAGGAATAGGAGCCGGAGTCATCGGCTTCGATGTTGCGGATATGGCTCCACGTGCGGCCTTCGTCTGTGGACAGAGCCACGCTCAAAGGGTTGCGGCCCGAGTAGCTGTTGTTAAAAGCGAGCGCCACATGGCCGTTGGCGAGTTTGACCATGTCCACGGCCGCACCCGGGTTGGGCATGCCGGACTGGCGCGCCGGGGTCCATTTTTCACCGTTGCTTTTACTCAACGATTCCCAGATATCGCTGTTGGACGCGCCCGTGCGCATCATGCAGTACAGGGCGCCGTCCGCGCGTTCGATCACCGTGGGCTGCAGGGTCTGGAACTGTTTGATCATGCCCTGGTCGCGCCAGGTTTCCCCGTTGTCTTCGGAGATGTAGAAGTGGCTCTGGAACACGCGTTCGTCGTACAGGGGCAGGAGGATACGGCCATCGGATAGCACGATGGGCTTGTTGCGGGTCATCCATTGTTTTTTCTCGCGCACAAAGCGGGGCTCGCTCCATGTGCGGCCGTGATCCATGGAAAACTTTGAACGGATGGGGCAGTCGTTCCAGGACGCGCCTTCAATGGTTACGTAATAGAGCCAGAGGCGGTGGTCCGGGGCCTGGAACAGAACGGGGTTCCCGTCACTGAGGTCCGGAGTGTCGTGGAGCACTACGGGCGCGGTCCACGCGCTGCGATCCGCTGGCATGAAGGACGCGAAGATGGCCACGTCCGTGGCCTTTTCGGCTGCACCCGAGTACCAGGCGGCCATGAGTTCGCCCGTGTCCAACTCCTCGATGGTGGAGCCGTGGTGCGAGGGATAGCCGGGGATATCATCAAAAATCAGCTCGGCTCTGAAGACCGGTTCGTCCGCGGCGCGCGCGCCGGGCGCGCACAGGACCGCCAGGGCCAGCATAAGAATGAGAATGGATAATGGTCTGCGCATGCGAAGGGCTCCCTGTGGCGACTAAGTGATTTTGAGGTTGAAAAAACGGGCGTCAATGCCTTTGTCGGGATCCACGCGCACATTCACCCTGCGGTGGCATAATGGGCAGTAGCCGAAATAGCCCTGTTTCTGTTCGTTGAAATAAATGCGCGAGTACACGCCGCAGCATTCAAATTTCACGCCGATGAATTTTCTGCCGCGCGGCGTGTTGGTTCCGGGTTGTTGTTCTTGTTCCATGCCCTTGCAGTCCCAGGATGATTTTTGAGGCGCGGAGGCCCTTTGGGTCAAAATCCAATGCCGCACCTTTTAATATTATATATCACATCGCGCGCAATGGAATGTGCGGATTTGCCCAAACCCGCGCCGGGGTTGTACAATGGGAGGCGGCAGACGCCAAAGGCAAAGCGGAGGATTTATAGTGCTTAAAAGAAAACCGGTTTTATCATTTTTCCCTATTTTGATTCTGCTGCTCGCTTCGCGGGGGATTTCCGCGGCGCCGGTACAGCGCATTCACCAGATTCAACGCCCCCTGTTCAATGAGCCTGCTATTGTGACGGCCGGGGCGTCTTTTACCCTGGAACTGGACCTGGCGCCGGGCGTGAAGCCCGAGTCCGCGGAATTGGATCCTGTGGCTGGTGCGATCGGCCCCGTGCCTGTGAGTTTGCAAAACAAGGACGGCGCATATGCCGCGGCCGTGCCCGCGGATGCGCCCGAAGCTCTCTATAATCTGTACGTTCATTTTTCCAATGGCGCGTCCGATATGCAGCCGCACGCGGTCAAGGTGGTGCGCGCGTTTCGGGACGAATATGTATTCGTGCATCTCACGGACATTCATTTCAACATGGGCAATGACCCGGCGCGCAATGACCTGCGCATGAAAATTCTGGATGATATCACGGCGTTGAACCCCGAGTTCGTGCTGTTCTCCGGAGACTTGGGCCTGAACCCGGCCACGTACGATGTGGATTACGCGTATGCGTACGAAACCATGGTGGGACACCTGGGCGCGCCCGTGTATATGACGCCCGGCAACCACGAAATGTATATCGATGACGTAGACGGCGCGGTGGTGGATGGCCGCGACTACTGGGAAGCCGCGTACGGCCCCCTGTATCATTCCTTTGACTACGGCCCGCTGCATGTAGTGACAATCAGCACCTACGACTGGGCGCCGCGCTGGCGTGACAAGCGCGAAGAAGAAACGGTCCGGCTCAAGATCAACAACCTGGGGCTCATCGGGGCCGAACAGTGGGCGTGGCTGCAAAGCGATTTCGCGGCCGCGGCCGGGCGCGGACAAAGCATCGTGGCGCACACGCACGTGCCCCTTGAATTCCTGCAGGGCGGCAACAAAATGGGCCTCACCAAACCCGAAGTGGTTCAAGGCCCGTCATTGCAGAAATTTACCCGGTTCCTGAATCATTACGGAGTTTCGCACGTGTTCGTGGGCCACGTGCATTTCAACAGCGAGCGGCTCCTCGGAGACTCCACCATGGAAGTGTGCACCATGGGCGCGGGGCATAATCCCGGAGGCGAGGGCGTGCGCGACGAGTTCGGCTACCGTATCGTGCATGTCAAAGAGGGCGTCATCACAGGCATGGAATTGCGCACGTTTGCGCTTGATGATTAAGGTGATTGATTCGGAATCAGCAGCGTAGCCGCACGGGTTCAGAAGCGGGCGTCCATGGTTTCAGCCACGCCTGGAAAATCCTCAATAACTATAGTTTTGCCGAAATTGTCAACAGCCGTGCCCTGGAACCGACCGTTCATCTGGCAATAATTCATGCGGATGGGGCCGAGGTTGTGGTTGGCGTCCATGCGCCCGTGCGGGAAGAACGTGAGATTTACGCGGCTTTGCGTGTCGCGGATGAGCCACGGGCGCGCCGGGTGCTTGGGGCTGAAATCAAAAGCCGCGGGGCCGAGCAGGTTCAGGGTGTCCCCGGCCCACAGGCAGTTTTCACTCCACTGTTCCTGATCCTCAATAGTCGCGTGGTCGCCCAGGTTGAGGCCCACGAGCCGTCCGTCCGCGGCGCGTCCCGCGCACGTGGCCCAGGTCCAGACCACGGGGCCGAACAGAAACGACTTGTGCTCGTCCATGATAGCCACGTCGCGATCCGGATCGAAGGTGATGCGCTCGCCGCCCACGCGGGCCTTGCCGCTCAGGGGCATGGGCGCCTTGTGCGTGAACATGGTGCGGTTGTTTGTAAGGGGCAGGCTGGCCACCAGGGGTGTGACGCGCGACAGGTCCTCCTCAAGCGTGAGGTCCATGTGCAGGCCGGGCCGGCCAATTTTCTCGGGCACGCGCACGCACAGAGTGTGAAACCCGCGGTCCGCATGGTTGTGCATGATTACCGAGAATCCGGGCGCATGGAAATCGCAATGGTCATCATATAGGTTGCGCGCCAGGTGCGGCGCGCCGGGCGGGAACACGCGCGCGTACTGCACGATGCGCCGCGTGGGCTTGTGGTACGCGTATACTGTGGCAGATGATAAATACCCGGCGTGCAGCAGGAACACGCACATGTGCCAGTCCGGGTGCTCGATGGCAAAACCCAGCCACTGCTTGAGCCGCAGCCGGCCCGCCCCGCGGTACTGTTCCGCGTCCTGGATATTCACATTCCTCACCGGGGTGTCGAAAACCCCGAACGTGATTTGCCCCTCGTTCACCAGGGCCGCGGGTGCGGGTTCAAGTGTGCGCGCCATGCAGGCCTCCCACCATCATTGTTATGCAGTCGGATTCCCTCGCAGGCAAACCCTGCTGCCAATGAAATTGTATCATGAATTGTTTGCGAGCAGGTGTTTGAGGCGCGTATCCATATAGAATGCGTGCGCGCGGCCTTGGATGAAAAGGTCGTCATTGAGCACCGCGCGCATGGCGGGCAGGGTGGTAGCCACGCCTTGCACATGGAATTCGTCCAGGGCGCGGCGCATGCGCGCCAGGGCCTCAACCCTGTCGCGGCCCCACACAATGACCTTGGCCAGCAGGGAGTCGAATGAGGACGACACCACAGACCCGCATTCCACGCCGCTGTCCACGCGCACGAACGGCCCGCCCGCCTGTTTCCATTCGGTGATGGTTCCGGGCGAGGGAAAGAAATTGTTCATGGGGTCTTCGGCGTTGATGCGGCACTCGATGGCGTGGCCGCGCGGAGACACGGTTTCAGGCGTGGATGCGCCGGCCGCCACGCGGATCTGCTCCTTGATCAGGTCCAGGCCCGTGGCCATCTCGGTCACGGGGTGCTCCACCTGGATGCGCGCATTGACTTCAAGGAAATAGAACGCGCCGTTCTGGTGCAAAAACTCCACGGTGCCCGCGCCCACGTAACCGATGCGCTGGGCCGCATCCAGGGCCATGGCGTGCAGGCGCGCGCGCGCCTCGCGCTTGAGGGCCGGGGACGGCGACTCCTCGATCAGTTTCTGGTGGCGGCGCTGCACCGAGCAGTCGCGCTCGCCAAGCACCAGGATGTGTCCCGTGGCGCCGGCCAGCACCTGGACTTCGATATGTTGCGGTTCGGTGATGCATTTTTCCACGTACAGAGCGCTGTTGCCGAACGCGCTCTGGCTGATGCGTTGCGCAAAAGAGATGCCCGCCGCGAGTTCCTCCTCGGAGCGCACCACTTTCATGCCCTTGCCCCCGCCTCCGAACGCGGGTTTGACCAGGAGCGGGTACCCGGCTTCGCGCGCGAACGCGGACACAGCGGCCATGTCGCCGGTAAACGCCATGGACGGCGCAACGGGCACGCCTGCGGCGGCCATGTCCCGCACCAGGCGCCCCTTGTCCGCAATACGGTTCATCACCGATGCGGGCGGTCCGATAAACGCCATGCCCTGCGCCTCGACTGCTGCCGCGAACTCCGGGTTTTCGGATAAAAACCCGTATCCCGGATGCACCGCCTGGCAGCGCGTACCGCGCGCGGCGTCCACCAGGGCGTCCACACTCAGATATGTATCATGGATGGTCTCGCCCGCAAGCGGCACGGCCATGTCCGCATACTTGACGAACAGCGCCTCCCTGTCCTCGGGCACATACACGGCCACGGACTCAATGCCAAGCTCGCGGCACGCCCGCATAATGCGCAACGCGATTTCCCCCCGGTTGGCAATGAAGATGCGTTTGAAATCAATCGGCTTGTTTGGCGGATGTGTAATGATTTTTGGTCTCCTGATTCATTGAAATTTGTAGATGAATTTTCCGATAATTTCCCTGCAATGACAAGGCTTCCGCTGGTTTTGCACGGAATCTGGCAGCAGGGCCTGTCCATTAAAATCCCGTGTGCGGCATGCGCGATCCGCCTGGCAGTTGCTACATGATTTATGAGGAGACCTGTTTTTTTGATCAGAACATGTTATAGTTAATCAACCATACGGCTCAGGCCGTATACAGTCTATGCGGATTGTTGAAACAATTATATCCGGTGCCAGGACGCCGCAAAAGCGGCGCGTTCGAGCGCTTTCTCAAATCTCGATACTACCCACTGTCAGATATAAATACTGTCCGCAACTCCAGCCCGGCAATCCGTGATCGTGAAACGGTTGCCCGCCCGGAGGATTCCCGTGCAGCAGGTTGTGCATGCGTGCGCCGCCTGTTTTTGCGGGTCAGACAATAACTAAAGGATGAGGCCGCAGCCACGGCCTCAAGGAAAATATTTTATGACAAGTTTTGATGAATTGAACCTCAACGCCGAGCTGCTTCGCGCAGTCAAAGCCCAGGGCTATGAAACGCCCACGCCCATCCAGGAGCAGGCCGTGCCGCTCGTGCTCGCTGGCCACGACCTGCTTGGCTGCGCACAGACCGGCACGGGCAAGACCGCGGCGTTCGCCCTGCCCATTCTGCAGGGGCTGGCGAACGGACAGCAGCCGCCCAAGGGCCGCCGGCCCGTGCGCGTGCTGGTGCTCACACCCACGCGCGAGCTGGCCACGCAGATCGGCGACAGCTTCGCCGCGTACGGCCGCTACACGGGCCTGCGCCACGCCGTGGTTTTCGGCGGCGTGAAACAGGGCGCCCAGACCGACACCCTGCGCCGCGGCGTGGATATCCTCGTGGCAACCCCGGGACGCCTCATCGACCTCACCGATCAGGGTTTCATCCGCTACGGCTCTCTTGAAGTATTCGTGCTCGACGAGGCCGACCGCATGTTGGACATGGGCTTTATCCACGACGTGCGCCGCATCGTGAAATTCCTGCCCGAAAAACGGCAGACGCTACTCTTTTCAGCAACCATGCCTTCCGAAATCCGCAGCCTGGCCGATTCCATCCTCAACGACCCGGTTTCCGTTGCCGTGGATCCCCCGGCTTCCACTGTGGATCTCATCGAACAGAACCTGTACTTTGTGGAAAAACAGGACAAGGCCGACCTGCTCGTGCACCTGATGAAAAACGCGGCCATGGACCGCGTGCTTATCTTCACCCGCACCAAGTACGGCGCGGACAAGCTGTGCAAGAAACTGAAGAGGGACAAGATTCAAGCCGACGCCATTCACGGCAACAAGTCCCAAAATGCACGCGAGCGCGCCCTGGCCGATTTTAAGCGCGGACGCGTACGCGTACTCGTGGCCACGGACATCGCTTCGCGCGGCATAGACGTGGACAACGTGTCGCACGTGGTCAATTACGACCTGCCCAACGAGCCGGAAAGCTACGTGCACCGCATCGGTCGCACGGGCCGCGCGGGCATGGCCGGCATCGCCGTTTCGTTCTGCGATGAAACCGAACGCAAGTACCTGCCCGCCATTGAGCGCCTCATGCAGAAATGGATCCCTGTGGTGCAGGAGGATTATCCGCACCGCTCGCCATACAAAGCACCCCTGCCCACAGACCTTGAGCCTAACCGCCGCAAAAGCGCACCGCGCCAGAACCAGGGCGCGCCCCGGTCCTATTCCACACCCAGCCGCACCCATGGCGGGTACCGTAGAAAATCATGGTCCGGATCCTCGGCGCCGGGCAAATCGACCTCACGATATAAATGACACGGCCCTTACCGGCAATTACATAAGCACGGTTCCGGCCGGGTGCGCCCAAGGGCGCACCCGGCCGATTTCGATCTGTTGCGACATCAAAACCAGCAGGAAACCGGTAGAAAGCAGAAGGATTCAGAAACGAATAAGCAACGAACAAAACGAATAAACAACCAATGAATTGACTTTCCCCGGGAGCGTGGGCGTCCCGCCCGCACACGCACGGCGCAGGATAATCTCTGAATCCTGAACATCCGCAGAACTCACATTTTGCGTTTTCATCCCTTGAGCGATAGGTTATGCTTTTCGGCTCTTGGTTGCGCACGTGCGACATGGTTGCCGTGCGATGCGACCGTCCCGGCCGCGCTCCCGAGGGGGGCTGTAAGAAATAAGGCTCCGATAGATTCCGGGGATGCGGGTTTTCTTCTTAAAAGGCAGCGCAACGCGATCCTAACCCTTAATCTGTTTTCACCACACCGTTTAATGTGATACAATATTCCAAACCAAGAAAAGGCGGCCGACCACATCATGGCTGTATACACGGAAAAAGAGCACACGGACCCTGTTAGCCTGTGCGATGAAAACGGAAACCTGAACGACGAGGCCCGGGGTTGGTCCCGGCATCCGGTGCATATCTGCAACCTGTCCGGGCATCCCAACAAAAAGAAGAAATGGAATTTTTGGCTCATCCTCAACGAGCAATTCGGACTCAGCATTACCGTGGCCGACATCGACTACATAGGCGCGGGCAACATCATGCTGTTCGATATGCAGACGCATGAGATGCTGTCCGACAACACCGTGGTTCTGCCCCAGGCCCGGGGCCTGGACATGCCCCAGACCGTTGATGCGGATGTGAAGCTGAACCGCAGCGACATGAAAGTGGGGCTTCTGCAGGAACCCGGGGCCGTGCGCATCCGCGCGCTCGTGCCCAAAGCCCAGGGCGGCCGGCTCGAAGTGGATATCACGCTCGACAAGCCCGCGGAACACGAAACCCTGAACACGGTCATCCCCTGGGGCCGCGAGCAGTTCCACTTTACGTCCAAGCAGAACACCCTGGCCGCCACGGGCGCGGTCACGCTCGGCGGCAGAACAATCGAATTCAAGCCCCAGGACAGTTTCGGGGTCCTGGATTTCGGGCGCGGCATCTGGCCCAAGGAATTCATCTGGAACTGGGCCTCGTTCAACACGCGCCAGGACGGGGAGCTTATCGGCATCAACCTGGGCAGCAAGTGGACCGATGGAACCGGGGCCAATGAAAACGGGCTGTGCCTCAACGGCCGCCTGTACAAGATTATGGAAGATGTGAAATTCGAGTATGACACGAGCGATTTTACAAAACCCTGGCGCCTGCACACCACGGACACCGGCGATGTGGACCTGGTTTTGACCCCCATGTGGGACAAGGCCGCGGGCGTGAACATGGGCGATACCAAGACCGGCACGCACCAGTGTTTCGGCCATTTCAAGGGCACGGTGCGCGCCGGAGACCGCGTCGTGCAAATTAACAAAGCCTTCGGCTGGGCCGAAGAGCATATCGGCAACTGGTAGGAGGCGCCATCTATGAAACCTGTTGAAAATCCAGAGAAGGCCCGTTCAGCGCATACGCCCGTTACCCGGCGGCAGGCGCTGTTCATGTTTTCAGCCGCAGCCGTGGCCGTGGCCGCGGCCCCGCTGCTGTTCGGCGGCAGGCCGGCAATTTCCAGAAATCAAAAGGAAGGCAAATCCGGTGCGGATTTGCCACAGGATACATTGCTGCACGGGGCCGGGTGGTGCATCCCGCACTGAACTGTTTTCCACCGGAATGTTGCGGTGTGCGCGCATTATGAAAAACACTTTGAAACCCGTTCCGAAGATATGATAGAATAATCCTGTTCGCAAATCGGGAAACACAGACCACAATACATCCGCGGCGCACATGGGCCGCGCACACAGGAGGAATCCCTTATGCCGATTGATGTTGAAAAAGCAATGTCCGCGGAAATCCCCTCGCTGGATTATGACCTGACGCCCAACGACGTGATCCTGTACGCCCTGGGTGTGGGCGCGGGAGTACCCAGCACGGACCCGGACCAACTCAGATTCACCTTCGAGAACGGGCTCAAGTGCCTGCCAACGTTCGGGGTCATCCCGCCGTTTCCGGCGCTTATGAGAGTCATCGGGCACCCGGGCTTGCAGTTCAATCCCATGATGCTGCTGCACGGCGAGCAGTACATGGAAATCCGCAAGAACCCCATTCCGATCAAAGGCAAACTGACCAACAAGCCGAAAATTCAGGCCATCTACGACAAGGGCAAGGGCGCTGTGGTGCTGCTGGACTGCGTGACCACGGATGAAAAAGGTGACGAAGTGTTTTTCAACTCATTCAGCCTGTTCCTGCGCGGTGAAGGCGGTTTCGGCGGCGAGCCGGGGCCCAAGCCCGGCAACATAGCCCCGGACCGCGCTCCGGATAAAGTTGTGGAAATGAAGACCCTCCCGCAGCAGGCGCTTATTTACCGCTTGAGCGGGGACAGCAATCCGCTGCACGCGGATCCCAACTTCGCCAAAATGGGCGGCTTTGAAAAACCTATCCTGCACGGCCTGTGCACCTTCGGCCACGTGGGCCGCGCCGTGCTCCAGGAATACTGCGGCAACGACCCAGCCAAATTCAAAAGCATCGCGGTGCGTTTCAGCAAACACGTTTTCCCGGGCGACACCATTGTCACGGAAATGTGGAAGCAAGCCGACGACACCATCATCGTCAAGGCCAAAACCAAGGAGCGCGGGGACGACGTAATCACGAACGCGGCGGTCAAGCTGAACGTATAATCGTTTCACCGGAAGCAATCAGCAGAAAAGCAAACAGCGGTGCGCATTGCGCACCGCTGTTTTTGTATCCGGCACAATTTAATATTGAAATCATTTACCACGTATGGTGGAGGGACGGCTCAATCGTTGAGGCAGAAGGCGGCGGCCACGGTGATGTTATCCGGGCCTCCGCGATCATTGGCGGCCTGCACGAGCGCGGCGCACAGGGACTGGGGGTCGTCGTGCATGGATGCGGCCAGGGCAATGGACCCGTCGGACACCGCGGACGTGAGCCCGTCGCTGCAAAGCAGCAGGATGTCTCCGGGCCGCAAATCCGAGTGCGCGATGTCGCAGGGGTCGGGCGCGCCCACGCCCAGGGCGCGGGTGATGAGGTGGCGGTCGGGGTGGTGCTGCGCGGCCTGGGGCGTGATCACGCCGCGCGCCACGAGCCGGTTGACCACGGAGTGGTCGCTGGTGAGCAGGGCGGGGCGGCTGTCGCGGATAAGGTACGCGCGGCTGTCACCCAGCCAGACCACGGTGGCGCAGCCCGAGCCGCAGAGAAGGGCGGCCACCACCGTGGCGCCCATGCCGTGGGTTTGCGGGTGGCGCTGCACATGTTCGGCGATGGCCCGGTTGGCGGAGGCCGCGGCGCCAAGCATGAAATCCGCGGCCGCGGTTTCGGCCAGGGATTCCGGGGGTATGCTGTGTGCCGCGTTTTCAAAGCATTCGGCGGTGATGCGCGCGGCCTCATCTCCGGCCGAGTGCCCGCCCATGCCGTCAGCCACCATGAGCAGGGCGCGCGTGGCGCGTAGCCGCGCAAAGTCGGTGATAAAAAACGCGTCTTCATTGCGCCGGCGTTTCATTCCCGCGTGGGTTATGGCGTGGATGCGAAAAAGCATGAGTGTGCTGTTCAGTCCGGGCGGTTCGCGGCGGGGCGCTTATTTCTGCGTTTCCGCGGCCGTGGGCGGGCTGCCTTTTTTGGGCAGTTGCGGGCCGGTATTTGGAAAGAAGTGATAAAAAATGAGCCAGATGATAATTGAAACAACTATGAAAACCAATATGCGCCGCGGTGCGAATATATGCCGGCGCACATCTGAATAATCCGGTTCGCGCATTTTGGGCATGCCCCAGGCATTGAGGTCCTCGGGGTTGTCCTGGTTGCGCGTGTGTCGTGAATCGGCCATGGCGTCTTTTACTTTTCCACAATGCGATAGGGAATGACCGTATCAATGAACGGGCACACTGTGCCGCGTGTTACAGCCTTGCATTCCGCATGCGGAATTTTATTGTACAGCAGCGTGAAGATGCGTTTGCCGTCCTTGGTAAACAGCCTGTTGCAGCCGTGGGACGGCCGGGCCTTTCCGCTGCTCGTGCGCACATTGGTGTCGCGGTTGGACGTATGGAACCGGATGCCGGTGCCGCCTTTGTAAGTCCACCCGTAGCCATCGCATTTTTCCTGGTCCGCGGTGCACAGCGGGGTGTCCGTTTTCCAGATTTCCCCCATGACAATGCCGTAGGGATTGTAGAATCCGGGCTGGTCCTGCTGGCCGGGGGTTCTGGACCAGTTGGGGTGAATATAGCTCGGGGCGTAGGTGATGCGCTTGACCCAGAAATCGCCGGTCGGGGTGGGGAACCCGTGGGAGGTTTCCGTGGTGGCGTCGTAATTCCAACCGCCCTTGGTTGTGGCGAACGTGGCGAGGTGGATTTCTTCGCCGTTGTAGACTTGGTACAAATAGAGCAGCAAATCGGTCTTGTTCATCAGGAATTTATAACTGGGCGTGGGGTCCAGGGCATATGCGGGAATGGGCAGGCACACATCGAAAGACGCGCCCTGGTCGATGGCGCGGCGCACATCCTGCGCGGTCCAGGCGCCGCCCTCGCTGTAGCCCACGGTCTGTTCCTTGAACGACTGCACCGCGCGCTGGAGATCCTGCTCGTTGATAAGAAGCGTGTTTTCAAAAATGATATCCGTAAGCTGCGGGGTTTTGGCGCCCTTGTCCACGTACGGTGTGGTGAAATATTCTTTTTCCTTGAGCAGGCGGCGGTTTGAGAATTTGTCCACGCGCTGTTGGTAAGTGGGGTCGAACACCATGCGCATGGGTGTGCAATCTGCGGCGCGCGGGCGCACCAGGGTGTCGAAATCATAGGCCTGGGGCGGCGCGGTATCCGGGGAGCTTGGCGAATCGAACTCGATATCGAACGGGTTCTGGTCCGGTTCTGGCATGGGGTCGATGACCGTGATGGGCGGCCGGTGCAGAGGGAAATTGTCCAGAAAGGGTTTGGGAATGGTTTGCTTGGCCTCTGGCGCGGGCGTGGGGTCCGCGTGTGTGGATGTTGCGGCCGCGGGTGCGGGTGCCGTGTTCTGGGCGCGCGCCGCGGGGATTTCCACCAGGGCCGCGGCGAGCAGCAGCACAAGGGCTGCCGGGATTTTCCAGATGTGTGTCATTGCCGTCTCTCTTTGTTATTAATGCGCTTGTTTTGCGCTTATTTAACTAGTAATATCCAGTTTAACAAATAAAAAATTCCGATCAACATATATCAATACGCATGGGATTGCGCCATGCGGATTTCAGAACAGATAATAGTATAAATATAGTTCGCGAAAACAAGGAAAATCCGCTGAAAAAACGAGCGAAAATATGGATTTAATGAGGATTTAACAAATGTGTGTACAGGCGTCGAATCGGCGCCGGGCAATCATTTCTGCATGACTTGGGAAACCGCAGGCAGGCTCGTTGTGTGTCAGGCGCCGATTCCCTGCTGGCCCAGAAGATTGAGTACACGCTGCGCGGGCAGGTTGAGGGCCTGCGCGGCCATGGCGATATTGCCATCGGTCACGATACGGCTTTTGGTAAACTCTGATATTTCGGTGGCCATGTCCGCGTCGGACAAAATGCTGCGCATGCCGGATATGCCGGCCACTTCCTGCTCGTTTTCACTGATGATGGATTGCAGGATGTTCATGTATACGCCGTCGGATTCCATGCGTCCGGACAGGGTTTGCAGGGACGTGTCCAGGGCGTCGATGGATTTCCGGGCATTGGCTGCTGTGGAAAAATCCGCGCTCACACCCAGAGCCAGGGCGCTGACTTCATAAAATCCGATTTGTAAAGCGTTCTCGCCCTGGGCCGACCCTGGGCCGATCCATGCGCGGTCCCTGTTCACCGGATCCACGGAAGGCTCGTTCACAAATATGCCGTATTCCCGCTCGGTTGCGGACTGGTTGTCGATAACAATGGTCCACAGGCCCGGCGCCGGATCCGTGAATACAAAGGATTCTTCCACATAGGTGCCCATGTTCGCGCCCACATATCCTGAATACTGGATGGACGTGGCGCTGTCCATGGTGCCAAGGCCATGAACGTCAGCTGCGCCGTTGTTTACAGTGGCGGCGCCAGAGCCGGTGGTATATGCCTCCACAGTGGGGCCGGGCGCTGTGCCGTACAAATAGCCGAAGGCCTCGGTGCCGTCCGGAGAAATGATATTCGCATCCGGGAAATCTGCAGCCCCGTTGAACCAGGCGAAGCGCACAGTGGTCACACCGGCCACAGCATTGGCGGCCAGATTGATGGATACGGTTTTGATACCCCCGTTATAGAACCCGCTTCCGCCGCCGTCCACGGTGTCGAAACTGATGTCGTAAACGGATTTGCCATTGAATGTAATGGAATCGTTAATTTGCGACAGGCCGGTAATGAGTCCGGACGCTTCCTCGGACAGGGCGCTGCGGTCACTGCTTGTCATGGTGGCGTCATTGGATGCGCGCACAGCCAGGTCGCGCAGCCTGAGGATGATATTCTGCGCCTGCGTGTCCGCGCTGCTGCGCAGGCTTAGAAAATTAAAGGCTTGCTGGGCGTTTTCCGTGGCCTGCCTGGTGCCGCGTATTTTCGCGGTCATGTGCTGGGTCATGGCCACGCCCGAAGGGTTGTCGGACGCGCTGTTGATGCTGAGGCCCGTGCTGATGCGCTGCATGCTGCGCCCGGCTATGTTGCCGTTGTTGCGCAGGGCGTTGCGCGCAATCATCATGCCGATGTTGGTGTTGATGCTCAGTGCCATGCCGGTTGTCACTCCGCTCGCAAAGT